>Ga0074045_10005928_pt1 | contig 10582 bp, 9 predicted proteins | sample BogForMeECP23OM2_FD_94442 | JGI IMG/M metagenome (GOLD analysis project Ga0074045, IMG submission 94442) | Bog forest soil microbial communities from Calvert Island, British Columbia, Canada - Bog Forest MetaG ECP23OM2 | ecosystem: Environmental > Terrestrial > Soil > Wetlands ... | reverse complement strand
CGCCGGGGTCCTCGCCGGGGCTCGGGCCTCAAACCTGCCCCGCGAGGGGATTGCGGCGCTCGAGGCGCTGCAGCCGGCGGGCGTCGGTCGGAGAGCTTGAGGCCGGTCAAGAAGCCTGCAGTTCTGGCGGCGATCGAGCATTCTCAGAGCATTAGGCGCCGATTTCCTTCACGAAATCCCTTTTTTCTCCGCCGAGTGGGGGCACGTCTGCCCGCTCCGCGCGGACCGGCGCCGATCACCCCGGGCCGCACCTGCAAACACCGCGGCCAAAGCGCTGACCGGAGGGCGCTGACTCCCTTGTCTTGTGGCGCCCTGAGCCTCGCGCGAAAGGCTCCGGAGCCTTTGGCGGCGCTCGAAGCGCTGCAGCCGGCGGGCGCTGGTGGTCGGAGAGCCTGAGGCCAGCCGACAGCCTGCAGTTCTGGCGCCGATCGAGCCTTCTCAAAGCATTAGGCGCCGATTTCTGTCACGAAATCCCTTCTTTCTCCGCCGAGTGGGGGCAAGCCCCGCTCCACGCGGACCGGCGCCGATCACCCCGGCCGGACCGCGGCCACAGCGCTGACCGGAGGCGCGCTGAGTCCCTTGTCTTGTGGCGGCCTGAGCCTTCTGCGAAAGGCTTCGGAGCCTTTGGCGGCGCTCGAGCCCCTCGCGATGTCCCGGCCCATTTGGTAACCCTAGCATAAATTCTGATAAACTGCAATAAAATAATCAAACCGTCTGTATTGTCGAATACCCCCTTCGGGGCCGCAATCCCCGTTGAACGAACTTCGGCCCGGGCGATGGGTGTAGGCGTCCTTCCCAATTTCTCGTCCCACCGATCCGATCGAGCTCGGTTCTGGAGCGGCTCGACACTGGCGGCGCTCCATGCGACGACGGCGGCAGTCAATCCGCCCACCGGGCCCCGACGCATGCGCTTCCTCTCTACTTTCGACCTCTACGCGCTGATCAACAGCGCGGTGTGCTTCGCCGCCGCCTTCGCATTCGGCACGCTGATCGGCGCCGAGCGCCAATATCGGCAGCGGTCCGCGGGATTGCGGACCAACGCGCTGGTGGCGGTGGGCGCGGCGGCTTTCGTCGACTTCGGTCTTCGGGTCGGCGGCCCGGCCTCGACCCAGGTGATGGCTTACGTGGTCTCGGGCATCGGCTTTCTCGGCGCCGGCGCGATCATGAAGGAGGGGATCAACGTGCGGGGGCTTAACACTGCGGCGACGCTGTGGTGCTCGGCCGCGGTCGGCGCCGCGGCGGGCGCGGGCCTCGTCGTCGAATCCGCACTGCTGACCGGGTTCGTCATCGCCGGCAACACGCTGCTGAGGCCGATCGTCAACCGGATCAACCGCATTCCGCTCGACGAGGAAAGTGGCGAGGCGACCTACGAGGTCCGCCTGACGGTGAGCCCGCAGAAGGAGGGCGAAATCCGCGAGGCGCTGATCGACGCGCTGGAGGCGGCGCATTACCCGGTCGCCGACGTCGAGACGGATGAGCACGGCGATGAAACGGTGGAGATCGTCGCCAGGCTCGTCGCCACTTCGGTCGTGCCGAACGAGTTGAACGCCGTCATCGGCGCGCTGGAGAAGCTGCCCGGCGTGGTCCACGCCAACTGGGAGAGCGAGGTGCAGGCTTAAAGCCGATTGCTGTTTCCTCGAACCGCGCTTCGCAGACGCGATCGTTGCTCCCTCCAGGAAAGCGCGAGTCCCGCAATCCTGCTTAGCCCGTGACCGCGAGATGCCCGTGGAAGCGTTGGCGCAGCTCCGTCTTCAGGAGCTTGCCGGTCGCGGTGTGCGGCAGGCCTTCGACGAACACCACGTCGTCGGGCATTTGCCATTTTGGCAGCTTTTCCGCCAGGAACGCGAGGATCGCCTCCTTGGTCGGCGTGCGGCCGTCGCGCGGATGCACGATCAGCAGCGGCCGCTCCTGCCACACAGGATGGGCGACGGCGATCACAGCGGCCTCGAACACGTCGGGGTGCGACATGGCGAGGTTCTCGATCTCGATCGAGGAAATCCACTCGCCGCCCGACTTGATCACGTCCTTGAGGCGGTCGGTGAGCTGGACATAGCCGTCGGGGTCGATCGTTGCGACGTCGCCGGTGCCGAACCAGCCGTCCTTGTCGATCACCTGACCGCCCTCCCCTTTGAAATAGCCGGACACGATCCAGTTGCCGCGCACCTTCAATTCGCCGACCGAGACGCCGTCGTGCGGCAGCTCCCGGCCGTCGCTGCCGATGAGCTTGAGTTCGACCCCGAACACCTGCCGGCCCTGTCGGACCTGCATGTCGACGAGCGCGGCGCCGCTGAGGTCCGCGTGCTTATAGAGCGGCGCGCCGGTCGTCACGATCGGGCTCGTCTCGGTCATGCCCCAGGCGTGCAGCACGTAGACGCCGAGGAGGTCATGGAACTTTTCGATGATCGCGCGCGGCGGCGCGGAGCCGCCGCATAGGACCGTCTTCAGCTTGATCTTCTCGAGGTCGAGCCGGTCGCGATGAGCCTCGATCCAGGCCAAAAAGTTGAGCCACACCGTCGGCACGCCGCCGGACTTGGTGCAGCCCTCCTCCGCCATGAGCGCGAACAGGCTCTCGGGATCGAGTTTCGGCCCCGGCAGCACCAGCTTCATGCCGCACATCGCCCCAGAGAACGGCACGCTCCAGGCGTTGGCGTGGAACAGCGGCACCACGACCAGGAACGAATCTCGCCCCGACAGGCCGAGGCCGTCGACGGCGCACGCGGCGAAGGCGTGCAGCAGGGTCGAGCGGTGGCTGTAGAGCACGCCCTTCGGATTGCCGGTCGTCCCTGAGGTGTAGCAGAGCGTCGAGGCGGCGTTCTCGTCGAGCAGCGGCCATTGGTAATCGGACGACGCGCCGGCGAGGAGCTCCTCGTAGACGAGTAGCTCGCTAACCTCGACCGCGGGCGCATGGGCGCGGTCGCTGAGCGACACCCAGCCGCGCACCAGCGGCCGGCGCGGCGCCAGCTCGTTGACGAGCGGCGCAAAGACCGGATCGAAGAAGACGTAGGCGTCCCCGGCGTGATGGATGATGTAGTGGAGCTGGTCGGGGAAGAGGCGCGGATTGACCGTGTGCAGCACCCGACCCGAAGACGTGACCCCGTAGTAGAGCTCGAGATGGCGGTGTCCGTTCCAGGCGAGGGTCGCAACGCGGTCGCCCGCTTCAAGGCCCAGCGCGTCGAGCGCACGGGCGACCTTTTTCGCGCGCTCGGCGACCTCGGCGTAGTTCGAGCGATGGATCGCGCCTTCGGGATCGCGCGAGACGATCTCGCGTTCGCCGTGCCATGTGGCGGCGTAGTCGACGAGACCCGAGATCAAGAGCGGACGCTGCTGCATCAGTCCAAGCACGGTTTCCTCCCGCCGGCGCTTTCGCGCCGGTCGCATAGGCGTGAGCTGACGAAAAGCGTTCGCCGGCGGCCTTCCGGGCCGACCGGCGACGCCTGAAGCGAATTTATCCGAATGTTTTTCGTTGGCAACGGCGGCGCCAAACGCATCGAACGCCATTGAGCGCGCTGGGCAAGCAGGCGCTCACCGACTGGCGCCCGAGCGACAGCAAATGCTCGCCGCCTCGACCGACTGGCAATTTTCCACTACGATAAGCGTAATCGGGCGCGCGAGGTTTTCATGCTGAGCTACCCCAACGTCACGGCAATCCTGCAAGGATTGAGTCCGCCTTTAACCGACGCCGTTGTGGCTTCGAGGCTGGCCCCGCGCCTGGTCGAAGCTTGGCTGAACGACTATGGCCGCATCACCCGTGGATACGACGTCGTGGAAACAAAAGACGAAGGATTTTCCTATCTGTTCGACATAGCGGCTGAGCGATTGATCGCGGCGTGGGGGCTTAGCAAAGGCAAAGACGCCTCGCCGCGCGCGATCATCGCAACGAGGATGAAAGGCCACCCGCTCACGAATACCGTGGGCGGGAAGCGCTATCACCGCGGGCATGCAGTCCCGCACACCATGGGCGGCCGAACCGACATCAATCTCGTCCCCCAGCTTGGCGCGATCAACTCGGGCCCGTTTCAGGAACTCGAGCGCCTCGCAGTCGCAACGCCTGGATCGCTATACTTCACATACTGGTCGTATCCGGACCCTCGCACGCAGCGGCCGTCCGGCGTTGAGCAGGGCTGCCTCATCGCGGGGTCCATTCCGAAGATCGTCAGCTTCCGGAATTGAGTTTCCCGGCGCGGATCGCGATTCCGCGACGGCGATGGCGTGGCCTTGACTTCGGGCCGCGCCTGGCTATTTTGCCGCTCCAATCCGCCCGCGGAACCCGCGGGCGTTTGCCGTTTCCGGCGCGGGCTCGCGCCAGTCGTTCAAGGACCGTACCCAGATGGCCAAGGCCGCCTCGCTCAAGATCAAGCTGCTGTCGACCGCCGACACCGGCTACTTTTACGTCACCAAGAAGAACGCCCGCACCAAGACCGAGAAGCTGACGTTCAAGAAGTACGACCCGGTCGCGCGGAAGCACGTCGAGTTCAAGGAAACCAAGATCAAGTAAGCGCGCGCGGAGCGGGTGTTTCAGGGCGCCTCCGGGCGCCCTTTTTCGTGGGCGGCTGACGCTCGCCCGTAGATCGATCCGAACACCGCGACGTTTTCGTCAATTCGCCAGGACCCGGCCCGGCGGCGCCGGTCTGCGGCCGGCGGAGCACAGTGCGGCGATGGTCCGACCTGAAATTGGCGTAATTTCGCGTGAACAATGGCCGCAACCGGACGAAACGATCGCGGGCGCATGTCCGCCGCTGGCTTTTTCCGCGACGCCGCCGACCGGCGCGCGGAGGGAGGAGACTGCGATGGCCTATGTCGACTGGTCGATGCAGGGTCATTCGATCGCCAATTGCAACTGCGATTTCGGCTGTCCCTGCCAGTTCAATACGCTCCCGACGCACGGCGACTGCCGAGCGATGACCGCGGTCAAGATCGAAAAGGGGCACTTCGGCGACGTCGATCTGAGCGGGCTCGCCTTTTGCGGCATGTTCGCCTGGCCCGGCGCGATCCATTACGGCAACGGCGAGGCGTTCCTCGTCATCAGCGATCACGCGACCGAGGCGCAGCGCAACGCGCTCCTGACCATTGTGTCGGGGAAGGAAACCGCGCCCGGCGCGACGATCTTCAACGTCTTCGCCCCGACCTTCGCCAAGATGCACGACCCGGTGTTCGCGCCCATCGAATTCTACCTCGACCTCGACAAGCGAATCGGCCGCGTGCGCATCCCCGGCGTCATCGACACCTCGATCGAGCCTATTCGCAATCCGGTCTCCGGGCATGAGCATCGTGTCAGCGTGCATCTGCCCGAGGGGTTCGAATATCATCAGGCGGAATACGCCAGCGGGAGCACCAGAGCGGACGGGCCGATCAAGCTGACCCTCGCAAACTCGCATTCCCACGTCTACGACCTGCACATGACCGCGAACGGCGTCGTGTAGACGACGGGGTCTGCGCCATGTCCGACCTCGCGCTCGAGCGGGCGCTCATCCGCGACCGGTGGATCGTCGGAGGGTGCCTTGCGGTTCTGGTCGCTCTCGCCTGCTTCTGGCTCTGGCGCGATCACGTCGCGATGGCGGCCTGGGACGACGCGATGGCCGCCATGGACATGAAGGATATGGAGATGGAAGGCGGGCCGATGGCGACCACCGCCACGCCGGCCGCCTATCTGGCCGAGGCCTTCCTCATGTGGCTCATCATGATGGTGGCGATGATGCTGCCCTCGGCTGCGCCGATGATCCTGCTCTACGGGAAACTGGCGCGCGGAGCCCGCGAGCAGGGCGGCGTGTTCGCCTCGACCACGGCTTTCGCCGGATTCTACCTCGCGGTCTGGGGCGGCTTCTCCGCCGTCGCGGCGCTGATCCAGTGGGCGCTGGTCAAGTCGGGCGCGATTTCCGACATGGGGCTCGCGTTCGGCGACCAGCGCATCGGCGGCGCCCTCCTGATCGCCGCCGGCCTCTATCAGGTGTCGCCGCTCAAGACCGCCTGCCTCGAAAAATGCCGGTCGCCGCTGTCGTTCCTGATGCGGCTGTGGCGGCCCGGCCTCGCGGGCGCCGCGCGGCTCGGGCTCTCGCACGGCCTCTATTGCCTCGGCTGCTGCGCCATGCTGATGGCGCTGCTGTTCGTGTTCGGCGTAATGAACCTCGCCTGGGTCGCGCTGCTGGCGATCGTCGTGCTGATCGAAAAGCTCGCGCCCGGCGGCCGGCTCATCGGCCGGATCGCCGGCGTCGCAGCGCTCGCCGTCGGCGTCGCGATGGCGTTCGGTTTGGCGCCGACGCTTTCCGGCGGGACGGGGTGAAGCGGTCTGCGAAGGGAGCGACCCGCGTGCCGGCGTGAACAGCTGCCGGCGCGCGCCCTCCTCCCGCGCTGGGGCGCGCCGATGAACGGCCAAAGATGGCGCCTTTCCGGGCCTGCCGCCCCGCCCTCCCCTCACGCCCGCCAGGGATAGGTCCAGGTCTCGGTCAGGGCCTTCGATCCCGAGCGCAGGAACACGCGCAGGTCCGTGCTCTGGCCGGGGTCGACCGCGACGTCGACGCCGGCGCGGAAACCGCGGGTATGGGCGTTGGGGGTGAGGAAGGTGCGCAGAATCTTGCCGTTCGAGGTCGTGGCGATCGTCTCCACCAGTGACGGGTCGCTCATATAGTAGGAGAGTTCGCCGCCGGCGAAATCGATCAAAAGCCGGGTCGCTCCCGGGGGCGGCGATTCGGGCGCGCCGAGCGCGCGGGGGGCGACGCGGAAGGTTGCGACCGCCCGTCCGCCGGGGCTCAGGACCTGATCCATGGTCAGCGCCGTGATCCGGTAGGCGTAGGTCAGCGACTTGGCGGCGTCGAGCCCGTCCTTGGGGGCCCAGATCGCCACCACGTTGTCGTTGGTCTCGTCGCTGGTCGGCAGCTCCAAGAGCTCCACCTGGCCCTCGCCCCAATCTCCGCGCGGCTCGATCCAGTAGCTCGGCCTCAACTCGTAGGCGAGCTCGAGATCCTGGTAGTCGCTGAAATTGCGGTCGCGCTGCAGGAGGCCGAAGCCGCGCGGGTCGCGGTCGAGGAACACCGACAACGCCGGATTGGCCGGGTTGCTGAGCGGCCGCCAGATCCATTCGCCGGCGCCCGTATGCATGAACAGGCCGTCCGAGTCGTGCAGCTCGCTGCGGAAGTCGTCGGAGAAGCGCCGGTCGTTCTTGCCGACGAAGAACATCGACGAGAGCGGAGCGAGACCGAGCGCCGGGATCGCCTTGCGGGCGAACAAAGTCACGCTGGCCTCGATATAGGTCTCCTGCGCCGGAACGAGGTCGAAATGGAAGGCGCCGGTCGCCGACTCGCCGTCGAGAAGCGCGTAGATGGCGATCGTCTCGGCGTTCGGCGCCGGCGTCTCGATCCAGAACTCGCGAAAGTAGGGAAACTCCTCGTTGAGCCTGAGGCCGCCGCCGATGGCGAGGCCGCGCGCCGACAGGCCGTAGCGCTGGCCGCGGCCGAGGAAGCGGAAATAGCTCGCCCCGAGGAATGCCACGACCTCGTCCCAGACGTGCGGCGTGTTGATCGGAAACTTCAGCCGGAATCCGGCGAAGCCAAGGTTGATCGGCAGGTTGGCGTCGACCTTGTTGCGCCCGTAGTCGAACAGGCTCGTCGTGTACGGGATCGGCGCCGGGATGCCGTCGCGCAGCACATTGATCACGACCGGGCGCTTGTAGAGGTGGCCGAGGTGGAAGAGCTCGAGCCGGAACGTTGCGTTGAGCTGCTGGCCCAGCAGCGGCTTGTCCGACTTGAAGCGGATGTCGCGCCATGCGTCGTAGTCGAGGTTGGCGAGGCCGTCGGGCAGCGCCGGCACGGTTGGGTCATAGGGCGCCGCGGCGAGGTCGCGCGCGCGCTTCACGACGTCCTGATAGCCGAAAGGCGTCGTCGCCCCGCCCTGGGGAGCGTCGCTCTGGGCGACGGCAGGCGGAACCAAGGGCGCGCTCGCAAGGGCTGCGGCGCCAACAACCAGCGCTCGGCGGGATAACTCAAGCATGTGGGATCATTCGGCGGGAGGATGACGACGGGGCCGGGGGTAGCGCGTCGCCCGGCCGAAAGCAACATGGGCGGCAGGCTCAATAGGGAAGCGGCGCCAGCCCATTGTTGGGGTTGTTGGCCTTGTAGACCCGCGCTTCCATGCTGACCGCGAAATTCGGGGTGACCTGGTAGGTGAAGCCCATGCCCACCGTGCCGACAGCCTGGACCGCGCCCGGGCCGGAGAAGACCGCGTTGACCGCATCGAGGGGATTGGCGCTCCCAAATGCGGTCGGACGCGCGAGGTCCACGCCAGCGATCAGATAGGGCGTGAGTTGTCCCATGCGATAGCCGACGGTGGCCTCGCCGCCGGCGTAAGCCGTCCCGGTAAACTGACTGAACCCGCGCGGCGTCGACCACAAGAAGGGTCCATAGCCGCTCTCGGCGCGCACCCCGACCACGACGCCGTTGTCGAAGACATGGTCGTATCCGATATAGCCGTCGGCCCCGGCGCCGCCTTTCACGCCCTTGCCTCCCCAGGCCGAGACTCCGGCCCCGACGGAGAGCCCTGACCACGGGTTCCATTCCGGCTGGGCAGGTCCTGGCGACAGGGCCGGATAGTTCTCCGGCGCGTTGGGAAGATCCGCGGCCGCAGCCGGTCCGGCAATGGCGCCGGCGCAGGCGAGAAGGAGGGAGCCGAGAGGAACGATACGCATGGATCTCCACCGGATGGACGAGCCGCCACGCCCGCTATGCCCAAGCGACTGAGGCCGATTCAAGGCGTTGCGCGCGTCGAATTGCGAGCTTAGCCGAACGCCAAAAATCCGTCACCTCCTCTCTGGACAACCCCACCCCCGGCGCCTATAAGCGCGGACCGTCGGCGCCTCCGAGCGCCGCCCGGCGCCCAGGTAGCTCAGTTGGTAGAGCATGCGACTGAAAATCGCAGTGTCGGTGGTTCGATTCCGCCCCTGGGCACCATCACACATTTCCATACTGTCTCATAGCAGCTCAAACAGCCATTAAAATCAAAGGCTTGCGCCGATTTCTGTGCGCATAGCGGCGCATGGCGGCACGTTGCTTCGTCCCCTTTTGTGGGTATGATTCTGGGTCAGTCCCACGTACCCGCAAAAGTGATACCCACATGGCGCTCACTTTTTTCGACATCAAATCAGTCGCGCCGAAGGAAAAGCCGTTCAAGCTCTCTGACGGCGACGGCCTCTATCTCGTTCTGCCGAATGGTCATAAGTTCTGGAGGTTCCGGTACCGCTTCGCCGGCATCGAGAAGATGCTCGCGCTTGGCCCCTTCCCTGCGGTCTCTCTCGCCGAGGCTCGCATCAAGCGCGACGCGGCGCGCCAGTCCCTCATCGAAGGCGTCGATCCCTCTGTTCAGAAGAAGCTCGACCGGATCGCCGCCGAGACCGCCGCACGGAACACCTTCGGTCTCATCGCCGAGGAATTCCTCGCGAACCTCGAAGCCAACGGCACGGCTGTGGCGACGCTTGCAAAAAACAGATGGCTCTTGCAAGACCTCGCCGCTCCGCTTTCCAACCGACCGATTGCCGAGATCACCGCCGCCGAGATTCTCGATCTCTTGAAGCGGATCGAGAAGAGCGGCCGACGCGAGACCGCTCGCCGGCTGCGCGGCATCATGGGCGCGGTCTTCCGCCTGGCAGTGGTCACCCTGCGCGCGCCCGGCGATCCCACCCACGCGCTGCAAGGTGCGCTCTTGCGCGTGAATGCGAAGCCGCGCGCGGCGATCACCGACGAGCGGAAGTTCGGTGCGCTCTTGCGCGCGATCGACGACTTCGACGGGTGGCCCACGATACGGGCGGCGTTGAAGTTTGCGGCGCTCACGTTCGCCCGCCCCGGCGAAGTCCGGGGCGCTCGCCGCGAGGAAATTCTGTTCGACAAGTCGACGTGGCGCATTCCGGCCGAGCGCACGAAGACGCGCAAGCCGCACGACGTGCCACTCTCGCGCCAAGCGCTCGATGTGATCCACGACATGTGGCCCCTCTCCGATGACGGTGACCTCCTCTTCCCGTCAATCCGATCCGCCTCAAAGCCGCTCTCGGAAAACGCCCTCAATGCGTCGCTCCGCCGCATGGGTTTTGGCCCCGACGAAATGACCGCACACGGCTTCCGCGCGACCGCGAGCACGATGCTCAATGAGCGCGAATTCAATCCGGACGTGATCGAGGCTGCAATTGCGCACCAGCATGAGAATGAAATCCGCCGCGTCTACAACCGTGCTGCGTATTGGAAAGACCGCGTCGCGATGATGCAGACGTGGGCCGACCTCCTCGACGATTTCCGCAAACTCCCCGCAACGAATTCCGGGCATCGCAACAAAAAGTGATGATTGCTCACGGCAGAACATACCGAGCCAACTACGCGCGCGGCGCAAAATACCGCACGGTGATCGACCGACTTTCTATGACTAATGGATTCGCTCCCCAACCAACGGGGGTGCTCCATGGTAACTGCTCACCCCCCAGTTCGGGATGGGGCCGCGGCGAGGACGTTCCTCCATGTCATCGATACCAGCGCTTCAGAAATATTCGGCCTTATGTAGCACCCGCCATCGCGCTTGACGTGCGCTCTCGCCTCGGCCATGTTCCTTATAT
>Ga0074045_10005927_pt1 | contig 10583 bp, 9 predicted proteins | sample BogForMeECP23OM2_FD_94442 | JGI IMG/M metagenome (GOLD analysis project Ga0074045, IMG submission 94442) | Bog forest soil microbial communities from Calvert Island, British Columbia, Canada - Bog Forest MetaG ECP23OM2 | ecosystem: Environmental > Terrestrial > Soil > Wetlands ... | reverse complement strand
TCGGGCCAGGTGACCGGGTTCGCGTCTTTGCTCGGGCAACGCAGCGCCGCCTCGATCCAGATCGCATCGTCGATCCACGCCGGCGTCGGCGCGGCCGCGCTGCGGCGCACTGTGGCCAGTCTGGTCAGCACCTCCGCGATCGACAATCCGTCGCGCTCAAGCCGCCGGGCGAACAGCGACCAGTCGCCGCTGGCGCAGGAACGGCACCAGGCGGCCAGCCGCCGCGCCGCCACATCGGCCACTACATGCGCCTTCAGCAGCGTCTGTTCGTACTCATCGGGAAAGCCGACGGGAATCGCCTCATCCCCCGCCAGCACGCGATGTCCGCGCGTCACCTTCCCCGCCGTCTTCCCGCCGAAGCTCACCGGCACCACCACCTCGCCCAGCAGCGCCAGCAGCCAGCGCACCGGCCGCACAAACCGCTCCGGTCGCCCCGCGCGCCTGGGGCCCCCGCCGGACGCATTTTGTCCGGTGGAGCTGAGCCACACCATGTTCTTCGCCCAATAGATCCCCGCCAACTCCTTCGGCAGCTCTTCGGCAATCACCTCCGCCGCCGCGCGCCCCGCCTTCCCCGAGGTCGCCGCCAGGTACTCGCCCTTCGCCGTCGTCACCGTCTTCAGCGCGGCCACATCCACGCCCGCCTTCTTCGCAAACGCCACAGCCGCCGCCGTCGGCTTCCCATCCTTGTACGCAATCTTCACCGCCGGCCCAACCAGCTCCTCGGCCACGTCCTTCTGCCGCGACGCCACATCCGCAACCCACACCGCCAGACGCCGCGGCGTGGAGAAGCTCTTGCTAGCGACGCCTGCCGCAACCAGCCGCTCGCGCTCCAGCATCGCCACTACGCGCCGCTGCAACTCCGCCTGCGCCCCCGCGATCATCCGCGCCGGCACCTCTTCCAACCCGATCTCAAACAGAAACTCCGCCATCGCCCAACCTGTCTCTTTCGCTGACTCGCTAACCCGCTAACTCGCTGACTCGCTGCCCTTGCTCCACATACGCCTTCGCCACGCCGATCACCAGCGTGCGAATCCGCGCCATCACGCCCACGCGCTCCGTCACCGAAATCGCTCCCCGTGCATCCAGCAGGTTGAAGACGTGCGAGCACTTCAGCGCCAGCTCGTACGCCCCCAGCACCGGAAACCGCTTCAGCTCCAACTCATCCGCCTTGCTCTCTGCCGCGAACAATCCCTTCGCCCGCTCCAGCAGCGCCAGGCACTCCGCCTCATACAACTCCAAATGTTTCCACAGCGATCCCACATCCGCGTAGTCGAAGCTGTACGCCGAAAACTGCTCCTCCTCGGCCAGCCGGATCTCGCCATACGTCACGCGCTTTCCAGTATCCGGTTCCACCGCCCACACAATGTCGTAGATCGACTCGCAGTCCTGCAAAAACTGCGCAATCCGCTCCATCCCATACGTAATCTCGCCGCAGATCGGGTCCAGGTCCATCCCCCCGCACTGCTGAAAATACGTGAACTGGGTAATCTCCAGCCCATCCAGCATCACCTGCCAGCCCACGCCCCACGCGCCGCCCACCGGCCACTCCCAGTTGTCCTCTTCGAACTTGATGTCGTGCTCGCTGAGGTCGATCCCCATCGCCTCCAGAGATTCCAGATATATCTCCTGAATCCTCTCCGGCGGCGGTTTCAGAATCACCTGCAACTGAGTATGCCGAAACAGCCGGTTCGGGTTCTCCCCATACCGCCCGTCCGCCGGCCTCCGGCTCGGCTGCGCATACGCAATGCGCACCGGCTTCGGCCCCAGCACGCGCAGGAAAGTGTCCGGCGTCATCGTCCCCGCGCCCACCTCCATGTCGTACGGCTGCTGCAACACGCAGCCCCGCTCCGCCCAGAACCTCTCCAGCCGGAACAGCAGTTCCTGAAACGTCAACGCCTTCGTCTCTTCCCCAATCGCCCGCATCATCCCTCTGAATTCGTGAACCTTCCCAGTCTAACCAACTCCGCCCGCCATCGCACAGCAGGAAGCACCGAACTCTCCACCAATCTCCCGGAGTTGTCATCCTGAGCGAAGTCTGGCGCGCTCTTTGCGCCAGACGGAGTCGAAGGACCTGCGGTTAGCTCGCCTGCCGCAACCGCTCGCACCTTTCTCCCCAAACACCCGTCGTTGCCTGTTCTCCTTTCGAGATGGCCGCACAATTTTGCCCGCAAACCTGCTCGAACAAGGTTTCAAAAAACTCGGCAGCATCCTCACGTGTCTCACCGCGTGCTCTACGCGCCTTGGGCAGCCTCGGGCATAATCCTTGTGCCGCCAGTCGATACTTCTTGCTCAGGCGCGAGGCTCCTGTAAGCCAGCGCAATCGTCAGCCCTGGAATGATCGCCGCAAGCATCAACTGGGCAACGTGGTTCTCTACGGAAAGTCCAGTGAAGCCAACGACGTTGGTTCCCACCGCAACGAACAGTGCCAGCAGCAGGCGATTGCCCCTCGCCGGCATCTTGCACCATAAGTAAATGAAAGGCAGCAAGCCCAGCGTGTAGTGGTGCCACCAACTGATCGGCGACACCACAATCCCCAGCAGGGCCATCACCACAATGTCGCGCACCAACAGTCCCTCGCGACGCCGCAGGGTGCAGCGCACCAGCATCAGGCAGTACACCGCTAACGCTACCAAGCGAGAAACGGCACAGGCATACGGCGGGATGGTAAGTGGGCTATGCGAGACCGGTACATGCCCCATAAACAGCTCCTGCACGTAAGCCATCATCGACGTATTCTGACATATCGGCGCCCCGCAGGAGATGCTTGGCAGCACTGCGTGCAGGAACTCCAGGTGCATCGCCCATCCCGCTTGCCATACCGAGAAGATCAGCAGCGCGATCATCCATGCGACGTATGCCATGAGCCACTTCCATCGGCGATGAAAGATCAGCACCGGAACCATCAGCACGGGAGTCAGCTTTATCACCGTCGCTGCTGCAAAGCACAGCGCCGAAGTCCATATTCGCTCTCGCGACAGCAGCCACACGCCCGCCGCGATCAGAAACAGTATCAGACCGCCAATCTGTCCGCATATTAAACCGATGAGCAGCGGGAAGTACGAGAACAGCCCGACGCCAAGGATCAGTGCCAGCCTGCCGTTGATCTTGACTCCGCCCACGCTGAGCGAGAGAAGCACCGCACCGACGACCAGGAGCGTCGTAACCATGTTCCAGGCGACATAAGCGGAAGCAAAAGAGAGGTGCGCGAAGGGCTTCATCAGAACTGCGAAGAACGGAGGATAGATGAAAGGGGCGGAGAAAGGAACATGATAGAGAACAGCATCGGCGTGCCAGACAGACGACTCGGAGTCCTCGACATTGAGGTCCATCCTGCCATCGGCCAGATATGGAAGCTGATACAAGCTTTGGGAGGGTCTTTCAGACACCAGTTTCCCGGCGATGTAGTATGCGCTGAAGTCGACGCCGCGTTTCGGGAAAGGAGGCCCCATCGTGCACGCGCGCTGTACCAGTTGCGACGCGCAGAAGACGATGAGCAGAACCGCGGAGAGGACCACTTCTCGCCGCCCAAGGAACTTGACCCCCAGCAACAGTTGTATGCCGGCAATCGCGGCCAGCACTACACTGAACGCAAAGCCCCTGTTGCCGGAGAAGATGGGAGTGCGGGCCAGGGCATTGCCCGCCGAGACCACCAGCATTGCAGACCAGAGAATGAACCATAGCGCCTCAGAGCGTACGCGCATCGCTGTACTCTTCATTGCGCACTCGCCTCCGTCCCTCCCAGCGAGAATGGGTACTGCAGCGCGCACAGGAACAGCAGCAGCAGCAGACACGCCTGCACCAGCCCGCCGAACAAAAACACCCGCGGAAACGTGTACAACGTATAGGACGCAAACAGCGGCACAAACAGCATCACCGTGCCCCGCAATCCCGGAATGCTCACGCCCGCTCTCTCCGCGCGGATCGCCACGAACACCAGCGCCACAAACGGCGCGTACAGATGAAGCAGCGTGTGATAGTAAGTGACGGGTGGAAACATCACCATGAACACGATCACCGCCAGCAACTGGTTTGCCACCGGCATCTTCCACAGCCTCCCAAAGAACGCCAGCCCCATCGCCACTGCACCGCAAACATAGTACGGCAGCGTCAGCCGTGCCGGCGGCAGCCCCGCAATCATCGCCACCAGCTTCACCAACCCAAATACCGAGTGGTTCGCCACCAGCTCGCGCTGGGTCCACTCGCTCGCCCTCAGCCCCTGGTACCCGAAGACGTTCTGGATCGATCCCCGCCAAGCCACTCCCATCGTCGGTCCCAGCCACCACAGCGACAGCACCGTCGCCCCCACAAACGTCGCCACCCCCACCGCAAACGCCCGCCAACGCCGCCGCGGCAGCAGCAGAATCAGCAGAATCACTGGATACAGCTTCATCGCCGCAGCCAGCCCCCACAGCACCGCCGCCGTATCGTCAGCCTCCCGCAGATACGCCCAGGCCCCCAACGCCGCCAATATCCACAACACAAGCTCCAAATTCCCCTCGTCCACCAAGCGCGCAATCGGAAACGAGATCAGCACTAGCGTCAATGGAAACAGCGTCGCCGTCACCCCAGCCAGCCCAACCCTCATCAGTCCGCGCCGCACGCCCCACACCGCGGCCCCCAGCCAGGCCGCCGTCACCCCCAGATAACTCAGCACTGGGTTCGCAGTCGAGTAGAAGGCCGCATAAACCACCGCACCAAATGGAGGATAGGCAACCGGAGAGAACAGTGGTTCAGGAATCGGCTTGGCGATCACGTTGAAGAAGAAAACCGACGTGTGCAACCACTGATAGGTCCCGAAATACACCATCAGGTCCCCGAAGGGCGGAAGCGCCATCGGGTTATAGTGCATCCCATACGCCACCGCCAGCGTCAACCCAAACGCCACAGCCGACCACGCCCAAAACCTCCGCAGCAGCTCAGGAAGACGAACCCGCCCGCCGCCGCTTCCACGCGCCGCGCACACAGTCTCCGATGTTCCTCGCGCCTTGATCGCCATTCAGCCCAAGTTTAGCCCACAGCCCCACTCAATCACGCCCCCGCGAACCACCCATCTAACCCCGCCGCCACGAAGAACGAACAACGGAGAACGGTCAACGTCATCCTCGCCCCAGTGCCCGCGCCGTCATCAGCCGTCCCTCCAGGTGCCGTTCCAGCACCTCGATCGCAAACCGCCGCAGGTCCGCCGCCCGCGCCTGCGGCCAATCCTCCTCCGCCAGCCCACCCACCGTCCCGCGAAAGATCCGCGCCGCCGTCGCCACAGACTCCGCACTCAGCGCCTCGCTCCCCGCCCCGCGGTCGTCCTCGCACGTCACCCCATCGCTTGCGGCGGAGTGCCACACCGTCCCGCCTCGCAGATCGAGTCCGCACGCCGCGCATCGTCCCAGCTCCGGCATCCATCCCATCAGCCGGTTCATCCACAGCGCAAAGTACGTCACCGGCATCCACACCCGTCCCACCTGCAGCTCTTCCAGCACCGCCAGCGCCAGGCGAAAGACCGCGTCCTCCACTGCCCCCTCCGGCAGCGCCTCCTCCAGCACCTCCGCCACCATCTCCAGCGCCGCCGTCCGCGCATAGTCCACCGGCCGCGACATCGGCGACAACAGAATCTCCAGCGCATCCAGCCGAACCAGCTCCTGCCGCGGCCGCTCCACATAGGTCGCCCGCACATGCGTCATCGGCTCCAGCGCCCCGCCAAACCGCCGCCGGCTCTTCAGCGCATGGCGCGCCACGCCCTTCACCCGTCCCTGCTCCCGCGTAAACAGGCTCACCACCAGGTCGGCCTCGTGGAACGGCCACGTCCGCAGCACAATCGCCTCACCCACATGCTCCGTCATCGCGCCGCCTCACCCCCTTTTAAGGCCGTCATCCTGAACGAAGTGAAGGACCCCTGTATTTTCTTTTGCTGCTGCTCGCATTCTCTCATCCCCGCGCCACAAGAAAAACGCGCAGCCCCAAGATCGGAACCGCGCGTCTGCACTCACTGACCACTGCCCACTGACCCCTGTTCCTACCGCCCGAAGTGCGCCGCATTCTTCGCCGTAAACTCCGCCCACTTCTCCGGCAGGTCGTCGCCCGCGTAGATCGCCGACACCGGACACACCGGCACGCACGCTCCGCAGTCGATGCACTCCACCGGATCGATGAACAACTGGTCCGCCTCCGCAAACCCCGCCTCGTCCTTCTTGGGGTGAATACAGTCCACCGGACAAGCATCCACGCACGCCGTATCCTTCGTCCCGATACATGGTTCCGCAATCACATAGGCCATGGTTCCAATCTCCCTTGCTGTTCAAATAATCTCGTGTTCAAAAATACGCGCCCGGCCAAAAGCCAGCCCCGGATCAGCTACGGTCACAATACTACTACCAGCTCACCAACCATTCGTTTCAAGATACAAGATTCCCCCGCCGCCCGCTTCGATTCATAGAATTGTCCGGCCCTTCTGCCCTGGGTCCCCCATCCACTCCACAGTGGGTGCCCCATTCACTCCGCGTTCTTTGTGGAATGGGTGGGAGATCTCTCGCTTCGAACCGCATCAATCGCGGTAGAATCGTTCCATGCCCCAGCCCCCACAGCCCCCGCGCCCCCTCAGCCACGTCCTGCGCGCGCTCATCGAGGTCGGCTTCATCATCTTCCTCTTCTACTCCAACCTCTTGATGGGCGAGTTCAGCCGCTCCAATGGCCACGGCAAGACCCTCGCCGTCGCCCTCGGCGACATCTTCACCATCACCAACTTCTCCATCGCCATCCTCGCCGCCACCATCGCCTACGTAGTCTTCGAGCACCTCCGCAAACAACTCTAGCCTCCCGCCGCCCGCCTCGCCGCAAACTCCGCCGGCGTGGGAATCGGCGCCATCTCCCGCCCCGCAAACATCTCCTGGAACAAATGCTGCATCTCGGCCTTCACCAGCCCATTGGTCGCGAAGACCTCGCGCGAGTCCAGCGTAAACTTCCCGCCATCGAAATGCGTCACCGTCCCGCCCGCCTCCTCCACCAGCAGAATCCCCGCGCTCGTGTCCCACGGATTCAAATTGAACTCCCAGAATCCGTCCAGCCGTCCGCACGCCACATACGCCAGGTCCAGCCCCGCCGACCCCGCCCGCCGCACCCCATGCGACCGCAGCGTGATCTCCTGGTAGAAATGCACGTTCGGCGAGCTGTGCCGCTTATGGCTCGGAAACCCCGTCGCCGTCAGCGCCTCGGCCAGCGTCCGCGTCTTCGACACATGGATCGCCTTGCCGTTCAGGAACGCGCCCTTGCCGCGCTCCGCGGAGAACATCTCATCCCTCAGCGGATCGTAGACCACCCCCGCCACAATCTCCCCATCCGCGTCCTTGGCCAGCCCCGCCGCTCTCCGCTCCAACCCCAGAATCACGCAGAACGCCGGAAAACCGTGCGCAAAATTCGTCGTCCCGTCCAGCGGATCGACGTACCAGCGATACTCGCTCTCCATCTGGTCGCGCGTCCCCTCCTCGCCGTAGATCCCATGCTCCGGAAACGCCGCCGTCAGCCGCTCGCGGATCAGCGCCTCGCTGGCCCGGTCGGCTTCGGTCACCAGGTCCACGTCGCCCTTGTACTCGGTCTCTACTCCATTGGTATAGAACTCCCGCAGCAGCGCACCCGCCTGCCGCGCAATCCCCTCCGCCACATGCGCAAACTCAAACCGCTTCATCCTCTCTCCTCAATCAATCGCTCATTACCAGCCTATCAGCCCACCCCACCCACGCCGTCATCCTGAGCGGAGTTTGGCGCGCTCAGCGCCAAACGGAGTCGAAGGACCCCTGTATTTCGCCGTTGTTTGTTTTTGTTGTCATCCTGAGCGCAGCCCACACGAGTCGTCATTCTGGCGCAGCCAGAATCTCTGTATTCAGTCGTTGTCTGTTTTCACTGTCATCCTGAGCGGAGTTTGGCGCGCTCAGCGCCAAACGGAGTCGAAGAGCCTGTCCTGAGCTTGCCGAAGGAACCCCGACGATCTCCGCCGAACCGCAACCGCTCGAAGCTTTCTCCCGGAAAACTCCAGCCTTTGTCCTTCTGCATCACCTGACTCAATTCGCCGAAGGCCGCTCCACGTGGTCGATCACCAGCACATCCGCCTGCGCCTTCACCGCCTCCAGCTTCAGCCCAAGCTGTTCCTGGATCGCTGTAAACAGCCCCGGCGCAGCATTCGGATCGTTCGACGGCGCAGGAATCCTCGCCCCAATCGCCGTGAACTGCGACTCATCCGGCGTCCACTTCACCATAAAATCCCACCGGCCCTCTAACCCCGTCTGGTCCACCACCGGCCGGTCCACCACGTACTGCATCGCCTTGGCATACTCCCCCATCTTCGTGTTCGTCTCTTTCATGTATGCCGACGTCGAAAAGTTATCGTCGGGCGGCCCATTCGGATTGCCCAGGCTCTTGGTCAGCTTCGGCCCTCCCTTCGCAACCGTCAGCGCATACACCGAGAGCTCCCTCTTCTCGCTATGGAGCTTCAACCCGAAGCGGTCAGCCAGCACCTTCCGAATCATCGACCGGAACTGCGTCAGATTCGGCTCGCCCGGCACATCGGGCACGCCGTCGACAAAGTAGTGGTCTGTGCTCAACCACGCCGGCCCGCCCACAATCTGCTTCACATGGATGCCCCATCCAAACGAGATCATGTCATTTACCGTCTCGTTCGCCGCCCGCATGTGACGTCCCCGGGTCTGAAATCCCCGCCCCCCATCGTTCGGATCGCTCGGCTTGATCGTCACCACGTCATACGCCGGATCGGCATCCTTCGCCATCATCTTCTCCGTCTCTGGAATCGCCCATGCAGCGTCCCCGGTCACGCGCACAAGATTCAGCGCATAGGATCGCGAATCCTGCGTAAACGTTCCCGCTATCGACGCGCCGTCATCACTCAGCTTTCCCGCGTAGCTGGCTTCGTTCGAGGCAAGCGCAAACCTCACGTCCGAGCCCCGTAGCGTAATCGAAGGGATCACCTCCGCATCGCCCGAATCGATGCTGTAGAGTTCACCCTTCAATCCTGCGCCAGCGCCAGTCCCAGCCTTGGATATCTTCACCACGACGCGCATCGCCTGCCCCACCTGCATCGTCCCCTGCCATGTTCCCGCGATGTCCTGCGCCGTCTGCGCCGCCAGCGGCGCGCTTCCCACAGCCAATATCATCGCCGAAACAACAACCCATCCCGCCGTACCTGCCCACAACCTTCTTCCCAATTCCACTCTACAAATCATTGGCCCATCCCTCTGTGCATTACTACGCATCCTTCGTCCAATCAGTTCTATCTACTACTTTGTATCCGCAAAGTATCCCGTCCGATAGCGCAGATTGTACTTCGCGTCCAGCGCAGCGTCGCTCATCTTCACCTTGATCCGCCGGAACCCAGGTTCGCCGCCCTGCTGCGGCGCGTAGTAGCCCAATAAATACTGTGTCCGCAGGTCGTCCGAGATGTGCCGGAACGCCGGCTCCAGGTCCTTCGGGTCCACGACGGTGTAGTACTTCCCGCCCGTGTCCTCGGAGAGTTGGATCAGCGTGTGCTCGCCGCCCGTGTTGCGTCCCGCGTCCGCCGCGATCGGCACAATGATGATCGAGTAGACGATCGCTCCCGCGCGCTGCGCCGCTTCCACCGCCTGCTCGTAGCTCTTCCCGCTCACCGAGTCGCCGCCGTCGCTGATCACCACCAGCACGCGCCGCCGCCCGGCCGTCTCCGAGGTCGCAGCCAGCCGCTCGCTGGCCAGGTACACCGCGTTGTACAGCGCCGTCTCGTCCCCGCGCCCGATCTCGCCCAGCCCCTCCTCGATGCGCTTCACCTGGTTGGTAAACGGCACCACCTCGCGCACGTTGTCGGCGAACTCCATCAGGTCGATCTCGTCCTGCGGCCGCAGGATCGCGCGCACAAAGTGCTTCGCCGCATCGCGCTCCAGCCGCTCGCTGGTCACCACCGTCTCGCTCGCGTCGATCGCCAGCACAATCGACAGCGGGCTGGTCGCCTCGCGCTCAAACACCGCAACCGTCTGTTCCCGTCCGTCCTCGAAGAGTGCAAAGTCCTTCTTCTCGAAGCCGCTCACTGGCGCGCCGTGCGCATCCACCACATTCACCGCCACGTTCACCAGCCGCGCCTCCACGCGGATCGTCCCCGCATCAACCGCCCCATTTTTCGATGTGCCCACCGGCTGCGCTCCCGTACCCTGTGCCGCCGCCGCGCCAGCCCCAGTCAGCGGCCCAGCCACCGGCTCCGTCGGGCCCGCATTCGGATGCGCAACCCGCCTCCGCACCACCGGCGCTGCCGTCGGCTGCTGCGTCGATGGAGCCCCTGTCGCTTGCGCCCCGCTCTGCGAATTCGTCGTTGGCTTCGGAGTGGGCGTCACTGGAGTCGGTTCCGCCTGCGTCTCCTGCGCCCTGCACCGCGCGCCGCAAGTCGCCAGCACCAGAAAGGAACCTAGCAATGCAGCAGTCCATCTCATTCCGCATCACCTCTCGGGTGTACGGCAATCTCCTCCGGAAACGGCTCGCCCGCGGCCCACACCGCGCCGTCCGCAAAGGTCTCCCGCTTCCAGATCGGAACTGTCTTATTCAACGAGTCGATCAGCCAGCGG
>Ga0074045_10005926_pt1 | contig 10584 bp, 6 predicted proteins | sample BogForMeECP23OM2_FD_94442 | JGI IMG/M metagenome (GOLD analysis project Ga0074045, IMG submission 94442) | Bog forest soil microbial communities from Calvert Island, British Columbia, Canada - Bog Forest MetaG ECP23OM2 | ecosystem: Environmental > Terrestrial > Soil > Wetlands ... | reverse complement strand
CGAGTTTGCGACCGGCAACATTCCCACCACCAGCAACCCGCAGGGAAGTACCGGAGTCAGCCCAAATGGAGTGCTGGAAATCACCCGCCTGAACATGTTTGGACGCGACCAGACTCTCACCATGCGGGCCCGGGTCGGACTGCTGACGCGCCGAGGGCTGATCAGTTATGATGCGCCGCGGCTGTTTCACCGCGAAGACTGGCGTTTTACGGCAACTGCTTTCTACGACAACGAGGCCGACGTGAATACCTTCACCTCGGAACGGCTCGCTGGAACACTTCAGGCGGAGCAAAAGTATAGCCGGTCCACAACCCTGCTCTACCGTATGAGCTATCAGAGGGTATCCATCGATCCCAATAGCCTGGTGATCGATCCCACACTGGTGCCCCTATATTCAAAACCGGTACGACTCGCAATTCCGAGTTTCACGTATCTGCGTGACACGCGTGACAACCCCATTGACTCGCATAAAGGAAGCTATACAATCGCGGACCTGGGCCTGGCGACCAGCGCCTTAGGCTCCGAGGCGAACTTTGGGAAGGTGCTCCTCCAGAATTCGACCTACTACACCTTCAAGAAAAAATGGGTGTTAGCGCGCAATACGCAGATTGGGATCCTGCATCCCTACGGCACGAACAACTTCCTGACTCTCCCTCCGTCGGGATCGCCGCTGCCGACGGAAGCGACGTCGGTTCCGCTGCCAGAATTGTTCTTCGCCGGTGGCAGCAATTCTCTCCGCGGCTTTTCCATTAACCAGGCGGGACCTCGCGACCTGATAACGGGGTATCCCATAGGCGGCGAAGGGCTGTTCGTGAACAATCTCGAAATTCGGACTCCTCCAGTACCGCTACCGTATGTGGGCGACAACCTCGCGTTCGTTTTCTTCCACGATATGGGCAACGTTTTTGCCACGGCCAACCAGATCGCGAGCGGTATGTTACGGATCCACCAGCCGTCAATCGCACAGTGCTCCCCGCCGAATAGCACGGTGTCCTGCAACTTCAGCTATAACCCGCAAGCCGTCGGAATGGGCATACGCTACAAGACACCCGTAGGGCCTGTCCGTTTCGACCTTGGCTATAACTTCAATCCAACGCGTTATCCCATACAGGAGAAGGACGAGGTGGAGACGCTGCGGCATATCAACATCTTTTTCAGTATTGGACAGACGTTTTGATGAAACGAATCTTCTATTTCACGATGTGCATGGTGTTCTTACTGCCAGCGGCGGTGACCCCGACTTTCGCCGGGGAGATCCTCGATGGTGTTGTCGCCACGGTGAACCATAAGCCGATCTTTCGCAGCGACTGGGACGAGGCTGTTTGCTTTGAGCTGTTCATGCAGCAGAAGCCGGTCAGTCAAGTGACTGAAGCCGATCGAACGACTGCCTTGCAGCGGCTGATTGACCGCCAGTTGCTAACGGCCCAGATGAGTGACGCTCGTTCCATGCAGCCGTCCGAAGACGATTTGCAGAAGTACACTGCCAAGCTGCGGGAGCAAGTTCCGGGCGGCGAGGACGATCAGAGCTGGCGCAAGTTGCTCGCCAGCTACGGCCTCACCGAGGATGTGCTGAAAGATCACCTGGGGACCGAATTGCAAGTAGTGGACTTCGTGGAAGTCCGTCTGCGTCCAACTGTGCGGGTCCAGCCAGAAGAGATCGAGGCCTACTACAGGAACCAGTTGCTGCCTGATCTGCGGCAGGCCGGCGGCAGAATTATTTCGCTCAATGACGTGGAGCCAAAGATTCGCGAGTTGCTCACCCAGCAGCACATGGACGAGCTGCTGGATGCATGGCTGCATAATCTGCGCCAACAGGCCGAGATTCGAACAAGCGTGCCGATTCCCGCGCTGAGTGCTCCGGCTGCTCAGTCCCGGGCCTCGGGTGCCCATTGACAATGCCTGAAGAGACCAAAATCCGGCGCTCGCACACCCGCCTCTGGATTGGGGCGGCAATCGGCGTCGTGTTGCTGGCGATCGTCGGCGCAATCGCCTCGTATCTGCGAAGCCCTCGCTTCGAGGACGTGGTCCGCCGCAAAGTAGTCGCCAAGCTGGAAGAAGCCACCGGCGGACGGGTTGACTTGAGGTCCTTTCACTGGAAACTCACGACGCTTGAATTTGAAGCTGACGATCTGACCATCCACGGTCGCGAGGGACCCGACCAACAACCGTATGCGCATGCGGACCGGGTTCACGTGCGGTTGCGCATTCTCTCGTTTGTTCAGGTTCGGGTCAACTTGAAGTACCTGGGCCTTGAGCATCCCGTTGTCCACCTCATCATTTATTCCGACGGAACCACCAACGCGCCCGAGCCCAAGGTGAAGCAGAGCAGCGCAACGCCGGTACAGCCGCTCTTCGACCTGGCCGTCACTCGCGCCGATCTCCAGAATGGCATGCTGCTGTTGAATGATAGGGAGCTGCCGCTGGACTTCAGCGCAGACGACATCGGCGCAACAATGACCTATGACCGGGGCGAGCATCGTTACGACGGGAACCTGCGCGTTGGGAAGATGGACGTGAAATATCAGGACTTCCGGGATGTTCCTGCGCAAGCCGAGATGGAGTTCAGCTTCTGGCACAACACCGCGCAGATCAACTCGCTGAAGCTCACATCGGAGAAGTCGTCGCTGCAAGCGCAGGGCAAGCTGACCAATTTCGATGATCCGCGAATCGAGTTCACCTATAGCAGCACGCTGGACATTGGACAGCTCGGAGCGATCGCGCGAGTCTACGAGATGCGTGGAGGAACGCTCACCCTTGGCGGATCGGGCACTTATTCAGAGGCGAACTATGCTTCGCGCGGCAAGCTTGCGATTCGCGGCTTCGATTATCTCCAGGAAGGTGTCGTGCTGCGCAACGCAAGTGCAAGCGCAGATTTTTCCCTCGACCAACATCGTCTTTCGCTCACCCACGTCGCCGGGCGTTTGCTGGGCGGTGAGCTGGCCGGCGACGCCGAGGTCAGAAACCTATTTCTAACGGCTTCCGGCGGCGCCACACCGGTACCCTCCAAAGCCGTCCAGGCATCCGGGAGCCGCCAAGCAAAGAACACCGCAACCTTGGAATCGCCCAATTCGGCGACCGCGAAGGTCAGCGGCCCGGGACCGCAGCAGGGAACTGCGCGGCTGCGCGTGAGCGAAGTATCGCTGGCGGAATTGGCCCGCGCGCTCTCCACCAAGTCGTTGCCATTCGAAAAACTGAATCCGGTGGGTAGTGTGGGTGGGACCGTTGATTTGGCGTGGACACGATCTTTCGCAGATGCACACGCCGATCTCGCACTCGATGTTGTTCCTCCAGAGCAAACAGCGGCGGGCGGTTTGCCGGTGAACGGGAGCCTGCGGGGTCGCTACAACGCCAGACCTCAGGTGATGGATCTCTCAGCCTTCAATCTGACGACTCCGCACACGCACCTGAACGCGTCCGGCACACTGGGCGCAACTTCCGCTGACTTGAAGGTGGTTTTCAATGCGAGCAGCCTGGCCGAACTCCAGCCTTTCGTGACCGCTCTCGGCTACGTTCCCATGACAATCGAGCTCGCCGGAGAGGCGAACTTCAACGGAACGCTCAGCGGCAGGCTGGCGGACTCCCGCATTGCCGGACACCTGGAGGCGTCCAACTTTACCTACATTTACGCCCCACCCCCGAAGACCGCGGAGCATCCGGTGCATCCACCGCCAAAGAAGGATTCGTTCTTCCATGCAGCACCGCCGGCTCCCGGCGAACCACCACCACAGGCGGCGGCACAGGCCAGACGCATTCACATCGACCAGTTGTCAGGCGACGTGCAGTACTCGTCGTCGGAAGTTGCCCTGCACCATGCCATCATTCAGGAGGGAAGCGCCCATTTCAACGTGGATTGGACGGCCGCGCTGAACAAAGGCAGCTTCACGGAAGATTCGCAGTTCCAACTTCAGGCCGCTGTTCAAAACGCCGATGCGGCGGAATTGCAGCGTGCCGCCGGTCTGAACTATCCCGTGAGCGGCACGCTGAACCTCACCGTGGAGGCTGCGGGAACGGAGGCAAATCCTCACGGCCAGGGACAGTTCTCGCTGACTGCGGCACAGGTTTATGGACGGCTGGTCAAGTCCGTTAGCTCGAATCTTGCGTTTGCCAATCATGAGGCGCAACTGAGGCAAGTACGGCTACAGGCTGCCGGGGGCGTGATTGCAGGCTCTGCCGAATACAACTTCGCCAGCAAAGCCCTGGGCTTCGACCTGAACGGCGTGAGTCTCAACATGGCAGAAATTCCCGAACTGCAAACCGCCAGTCTGCGAACGGCAGGGGTCGTCAGGTTTGCGGCCAAGGGTTCAGGCACGATCGAGGAACCCGTTATCAACGGCCATTTTCAGGTGAACAATCTGGTGCTGAACGGTGAGCCAGTCGGAGGCCTCACTGCCGATGCGGTCACGCGCGGCCGGCAGCTCCAGATCACGGCGCGCTCGAACTTCCCCAAAGCGAGCTTTACTCTCGACGGCAATGTGGAACTGCGCGGCGACATGCCCGGCAAGATGACCATGCAGTTTTCCAATCTGGATATTGATCCCTTCCTACGTGCGGAGGTAAAGGGGAGAATCACGGGACACTCGTCGATGGCGGGGCAAGCTACTGTGACGGGACCGCTGAAGCAGCCCAGGCTTCTGAGCGGCAGTTTCAGAATCGACCAGTTCAGTGTGGAAGTGGAGAAGATACGTATTGCAAGTGACGGACCCCTCGAGTTGGCCCTGGCGAACCAGTTGGTCTCCGTGCAAAGGTGCGCGCTGGTCAGCGAAAACTCACGTTTCGCTCTGGCCGGGAACCTAAGTTTGAAAAACGACAGACGGCTCGATCTGCGCGCCGATGGCCACCTCGACCTGAAGCTGGTGCACACCCTCGATCCCGATGTGACTTCCTATGGAACAGTGAACATTGGAATCACAGTTGGAGGCGACACCACCAAACCCCTGCTGTCCGGGCGTGTCGAGATCGTCCACGGGGGTTTGTCGTGGATCGACTTGCCCACCGGTCTGGGCGATATCAACGGCAGCCTCGTCTTTAATCAGGACCGGTTGGAAGTGGAGCAGTTGACCGCCCGCACCGGCGGCGGCTTGATGACCTTCGGTGGGTTCGTCACCTATGGCCGGACCATCGGCTTCGACCTGACCGCCAACGGAAGCGAAGTCCGTTTCCGTTACGCAGGTATCAGCGTTACGTCCGATCAGACACTTCGCTTAAAGGGAACGCTCCAGAATTCTTCTCTGAGCGGCGATGTCACAGTCACGCGTTTTGCCCAGATTCCATCAACGGACTTGAAGTTCGCTCTGGCGCAGGCAGGGCCGTCGGTAGTACCCAACACCAGTTCGCCGTTGAACAGCTTGCACCTGGACGTTCGCATCCTGTCCGCGCCGGAGCTAACGGTGCAAACCACGCTCGCCAAGCTGTCCGGCGGTGTGGACCTGCGGCTGCGCGGCACTGCGGCACGGCCGGTGCTGCTGGGCCGCATCAACGTTGCCGAAGGAGACCTTAAGATCGGTGGAACCAAGTACCACCTGGAGCGCGGGGACGTCACGTTTACCGACCCGGTACGGATCGATCCGGTGCTCGATATCGAGGCCACCACCCGCGTGCGTGACTATGACATCACCATTGGACTCCATGGCACGCTGGAAAGGCTGACCACCACCTATCGCTCCGACCCGCCGCTCTCCAGCGAGGACATCGTCGCCCTGCTCGCCTTTGGACGCACCCAATATGACACCAGCGCGGCTGCCACTCCGCAGTTTGGATTTGCTGAAAGCGCATCCAACGCTGTACTCGGGCAGGCCATTAATCAGACGGCCACAAACCGGTTCTCGAGATTATTCGGTGTCAGCTCGATAAGGATCAATCCCTCGTTGGGAGGGACCGACAACAATCCCAACGCGCGCTTGACCGTCGAGCAGCAGGTTTCCAATGACGTTACTCTTACCTACATCACCAACCTCACCCGTTCAGCGCAGCAGGTCATCCAGCTCGAGTACAACATCAGCAGCGAGTACACGTTCCAGGCTATTCGCGACGAGAATGGCGTCGTCAGCTTCGACCTGTTGATCCGGAAGAGGAAGAGATGAAGAGCAACTAGCAAACCGAAAGAGCCTTACTTACGACGGACTACACTGAAATCAGCAGTACTGGTTGCTAGCTGCTCGAGGCTCAATGCTGAAAACCATCTTCAACTACGATCATGGTTCGAAAACGCTGGAGGAGCAGCGCGCGCGCATGGTGGAGGAGCAACTTCGCTCGCGCGGCATTCGTGATCCTCGCGTCCTGGCGGCCATGGGCAGAGTCCCGCGCGAGGAGTTCATTGCCAGCGAGAACTTCAACGATGCTTATGGCGATCATCCGCTGCCCATCGGCTCCGGGCAAACCGTGTCGCAGCCCTACATAGTGGCCGCCATGGTCGAGGCCCTGGAGCTGCGGCCTGTTGACCGCGTGCTCGAAGTTGGAACCGGCACTGGATACGAAGCGGCGATCCTCGGGGAACTGGCTGCTGAGGTGTGGACCATCGAGCGCCACGAAGAGCTGTCAGATAGGGCACGGGAGATACTAACGGGGCTCGGTTACGCGAAGGTCCATGTCGTTTATGGTGATGGCAGCTTGGGTCTGCCCGCGCAGGCGCCATTCGACAAGATCCTGGTGGCCGCCGCGGCGCCCCGAATTCCGGAAAGCCTGGTCACGCAGCTCGTGGATGGCGGAAGGCTGGTTGTGCCGGTTGGGAACCGCTACGAGCAGCAAGTTCTAGTCGTGCGGAAGGTGGGCGGCAAGACGGTTGTTACCGAACACGACCGCTGCCGCTTCGTGCCGCTCGTGGGGGAAGAGGGCTGGGAGGCTTGAGTTGCGCGGTGAGCTGCGATGCAAGTTTGTTTCGAGAAACCGGCCCTGCCAACGTGCTAACATGTGTTCATGGCGAACACAAAAAGCGCAACCCTCAGTATCCGCCTGAAGCCGGAAACCAAGAAACGGCTCGCAAAGCTCGCGAAGACTTCAGGACGCAGTTCGAATTTTCTGATCTCTGACGCGGTGGAGTCCTACGTTAGCGACCAGGAACTCATGCTGGCGGAGGTCCGCCAGGCAGATCGGCAGGTCAAGACGGACCACTACATCAAGCACCAGGACATGAAGGCCTGGCTCCTTTCCTGGGGCACCGATCACGAGTTGCCCCCGCCGCGCTGCGTGTGCGGCAGGATCCACGATGACGAGGCCTTGTGCCGGTAGAGATTGTCTGGTCTCCCTTGGCCCGGTTTCGGCTGCAGGAGATTCGGGCCTTTGTCGCGAGGGACAAACCTGAGGCCGCTGAACGCCTGGCGACGAGGATCGCCGCTGTCATCGAGGTTCTCAGAGATCATCCGCGTCTCGGCAGGGCTGGCGTGGAGCCCGGTGTCCGCGAGCTAGTCATAGGTGGCACTCCTTACATTGTGCTGTATCGCATGCAGCGAGAGCGCGTTACCATCAGCACGATTTGGCACGGAGCCCAACGGAAAGATGCCCGATGAACGCTCCAGTGATACCGGTATAGGGACCAGAATCTTCTACGATGGGCATCAGCGCACGAGGAACCCGCTGGCTGCTGCCACCAGGCCAACCACTGCCAAAACCATCCCGAAGTACCAATACCTGCGATTGTCAGTTAGCAACGTGATGGAGGTGACGACCAGCGCGATCTCCAGAAACACTTCGCCCAGGTCGAAGCGGTCGGCGCGATGGCTGGCAAGTTTCACTTCCGCTTCGAGCCCGCGAGCCTCGCTCTGAATATCCGTCTGTTGCTCGCGATACTTATCGATCTCTTCGTGAAAGTGTTTCTGCACCTCTGCGGCGCGCTCGGCCTTGGTGTTCTCCAGTGCAGTCAGGACCTCGTCGAGCGCCTCAAGATTATTGCGGCGCATGTTCTTGGCCTGGTAATAACCCCACTGGTCGGTGGCGCGAGTCTGCATCAGGATCTCTTCGGTATGGGCCCTGTGGCCCAACAGAGACACGACGGCTACGAATACGGCCAGTGTCGCGATCGTCAGGCTAACCGGAGCCATGTGTTTACGTTCCTTGCCTTCCTCCGCCGCTTCTTTCGCTTTGTCCAATGCTTCCATTTCCGAGCTCATCAGTCCTCCATTTAGCCATTAGCGATAAGCAATTAGCACTTAGCTAAAACCACAACACACCAACAGACTAAATGCTAAGTGCCGATTTCTTTTCCAAAATGCCGCAAGATTGCACCTGCCTGGGGACGGCTCACGACTGACGCCAGTGCTGCGGCGTCGGCCTCCTTCACGGCTTGCAGGCTGCCGAAGTGCTGCAACAGGCGCTTGGTGGTGCGTTCGCCGATGCCGGGTATGTCAAGCAGTTCGGTCTTGCGATCGCGAATCTGCCGGCGCTTGCGATGAAAGCTTACCGCAAACCGGTGCGCTTCATCGCGCACCTGCTGCACCAGATGCAGCACCGGAGAATGGCGGTCGAGCACAATTGGCTCGTCTTCCTGACCGTGCACGTAGATGATTTCTTCGCGCTTGGCGATGGCAGCCAACGGCTGGTTGGTGATGCCCAGCGACTCCAGCGCCTCGGCGGCTGAGTGCAGTTGCCCGATGCCACCGTCGATGAGCACCAGGCTCGGCATCTTCTGCTTTTCGTCTTGCACGCGCTTGTAGCGGCGCATGACAACCTCGCGCATCGAGGCGAAGTCGTCCACTCCGGCAACGCCTTTGATGATGAACTTGCGGTAGTCAGACTTCTTCATCTTGCCGTCTTCCCAAACCACCATCGAAGCGACCGTCTCAGCACCCTGGATGTGCGAGATGTCGAAGCACTCGATGCGCTTGGGCAACTCCGGCAGCATGAGCGCGTCCTGCAGCGCCTCCTGGATGGCTTTCGCAGCCGGCTTCATTACGCGGAAGCGCTGGTCATAGGCCTGCTTCGCGTTCTGTCCGACCAGGTCAACCAGCGAGCGCTTCTCGCCGCGCTGCGGGACATGGATTTGGACCCGCCGTTTGTGACCTTCAGAAAGAACTTCTTCCAGCGTCGCGCGGTCTTCAAAATCGACGGGCACGTAAATCGTGTGCGGCACATACTGCTGATCGAGATAGACCTGCTTCAGCAAGGCCGAGAAGAACTCGCCCGGCTCGAATCCTGCGCCTGCTACGGTCTCGCCGAGGTCCTCCCAAAAGAACTCGCGCCTGTCCACGATCTTGCCGCCGCGCATGTGGAACAGGTTGACCGCCAACATCTCGTTCTCGTAGTGATAGCCGAAGACGTCAGCATCGTCACCTTCAACGGCCGCGATGCGTTGCTTCTGCTCCAGCAGAGTGATGGTCGAAATGAGGTCACGATACTTGGCAGCCAGCTCGTACTGCTCGCGCTCGGCGGCGGTCATCATGCGCTGCTGCAACGAGCGCGACAGATCGGCGCCGCGACCCTCCAGAAACAGCTTCACGTCATGCACCGCTTCGGCGTAGCGCTCGGGCGTGGTGAGCCCTTCCACGCACGGGCCCAGACAGCGGCCGATGTAGAACTGCAAGCACGGCCGCGGATAATAGCGGTTGAGGTCCAGCTTGCACGAAGGAATAAGGAAGTGCCGATGGATGAGATCTACGATTCGGTACGCCAGGCTCGTCGGAAAGAACGGCCCGTAATAAAGTGATCCGTCCTTGCGCAGGCGGCGCGTGGGATACACCCGCGGATAGCGCTCGCCGATGGTGAGCTTGATATACGGATACGTCTTGTCGTCACGCAGAAGTATGTTGTAGCGCGGCTTCTTCTGCTTGATGAGGTTGTTCTCGAGCGCCAGCGCTTCCTTCTCGTTGTCAACCACGATGTAGTCGAGATCCACGGCCTCGCGCAGCAGCGTGTCAGTCTTGGCGTTCTCGGCTGCCCCTTCCAGGAAATATGAGCGCACCCGGGCACGCAGGTTGTTGGCCTTGCCCACATAGATGACCTCGCCGTCCGGGTTCTTGTACAGGTACACACCGGGCGATGCAGGCAGGGTTCGAATTTTCTGATAAAGATCCATGCTCGGTAAGAATTCTACCCCTCACGTCAGAGTTAGCTGGTCTGCAGCAAGGCGTCGAACCGGTGCTCCCGAAGACCGTCCGCCTGCGACGGTCTTCGCGCGTCTTATCTCACCAAGATTCCTGGGTTGTCTTTCCTCATCCAGCGATTATCATTAGCAGCTTGGTCATGAACAGAAAAGTCCGACAGATGATGCTTCGCTGGATCAACATCTGGCCGCCGCTTCTCGGCGCTGGAATCCGCGTGCGCTGGCGTTCCAACCGGGCGGTCGATGTGGAAATGAAGTTGCGCTCCTGGAACCGAAACTATGTCGGTACGCACTATGGTGGCTCACTCTACTCCATGACTGACCCCTTCTACATGCTGATGCTGATGGAAAATCTTGGCCGCGATTACATCGTTTGGGACAAGGCCGCCAGCATCCGATTCCGCAAGCCTGGCAAAGGGAAGGTCAAAGCTGAGTTTCGTTTGACCGATGCGCAGCTCGACGAGATTCGCGACAAACTCACGACGCAGGAGAAATATGACGCGACATTTCTGGTCGAGGTGAAAGATGAAGCCGGCGAGGTCGTTGCCGAGGTG
>Ga0074045_10005921_pt1 | contig 10588 bp, 11 predicted proteins | sample BogForMeECP23OM2_FD_94442 | JGI IMG/M metagenome (GOLD analysis project Ga0074045, IMG submission 94442) | Bog forest soil microbial communities from Calvert Island, British Columbia, Canada - Bog Forest MetaG ECP23OM2 | ecosystem: Environmental > Terrestrial > Soil > Wetlands ... | reverse complement strand
TCTTTCTTCACTGTAACGTCTTTAACTAAAACCGATCGTGGTGCTGCTGGTGCTCGACTTGGACTGCCTCTTAGCTTTGTCTGAAGATTCGTGCTGTTTTCGCAGCTTTTTTACGCGCTGCAAGCGCTTTTTTCTTGCGTTTGACACTCGGCTTCTCGTAATGCTCCCTTTTTTTGACCTCAGAAAGCACGCCCTCTTTTTCTATGCTCTTTTTGAACCGCCGAAGCGCTGCCTCGAACGGCTCATTTTCTCGTAATCTTATACTCGGCACCGTCGCCACACCCCCCTCCTCCTGTATCTTATTGTTATATAATATTTGGCTCTTTCGTTTAAAAGTTGAAGACGCCGGTCAAAGTCATGTAAGTAAGATCCTGGCCGTACAAGAATTCAAAAAAAACAAGCGGTTAAAGGGAAGGCATGCCTGCGAGCTACAGGACAAAATACCCTTTTTAACTAAATTACGAATGAAGCTAATATTTTTTCTTGCCAGGAAATGACAGTTCGCCCTGCTATTATAATAAAGATGGTGAAACGCTTGACCCCGAAATTAACAAGGCATAATCATTAAAATTAACAACTCCAACCTTGATTGTCAAGTGAAATTTAAGCTAAATTTTCAGGGTGTTCCTGAAGAAGGAAAGAAGGACTAAAGAAAAGCATGCCATAACGCACCTGAAGCATTAACTCCGGTATGCGGCATTGATTTTTACATATTCGCATGACAAGTCGCACGTCCAAATAGTTGCGGCCGCCTTGCCCTTATGCAGGTCGATAATGATCTGCACTTCTCGCTGCTTGAGCGCGGCGGTCGCGTCGCGTTCCGCAATCTTGCCCTGGCCCAGCCCTTTTTCCACAAGTTTCGTCTTGCCGATGAAGATGTCTGTTTTTAATTCGTCCATCTCCACGCCGGAATACCCAAGGGCGGCCATAATTCTTCCCCAGTTGGCATCTTCTCCAGCGAGCGCTGTCTTCACTAGGAGGGATTTACCCACGACCATGGCTGCGCGTTTTGCCTCCACAGGGGATTTGGCGTTGCGCACCTCGATCTCCACGAACTTCGTGGCGCCCTCTCCGTCTCGCACCACCTGTTTGGCCAGAGAGCGCGCCACCGCGTCCAGACAAGCTTGAAATTTTTTGACATCCTTGCTGCCGAGCGTAGGTCGTTTGTTTCCTGCTGCACCGTTGGCCATACAAAGGATCAGATCGTTCGTGCTCGTATCGCCGTCCACGGTTATCGTGTTGAAGGTTTTTTCCGTGGATGCCTGCAGTGCTTTCTTGAGCATAGCCGACGAAATGTTCGCATCAGTCACAATGAAGCAGAGCAAGGTCGCCATGTTGGGATGAATCATTCCTGAGCCCTTGGCGATACCGGCAACCGTGATGGTCTTGCCGCCGATCTCTTCCTGCAAGACCGAGAGTTTGGGATAAATGTCCGTAGTCATGATCGCCTCAGCCGCCTGCTCCCAACCCGTGGAGGACAAGAGCCCCACAGCAGTTGCAATCCCCGTTGCCATCTTCGGCATGGGCAGATACTCGCCGATTACGCCGGTTGATGCTATGTACACGGCATCAGGTTTGAGGCCCAACTCCCGAGCCGCAATTTCCGCTGTAGCACGCGCATCGGTGAACCCGCGCTTGCCAGTGCAGGCATTGGCGCAGCCGCTGTTTGCTATAATTGCCTGCCCTTTTCCGGACTTCACCCGAGCCATATCAAGCAATATGGACGCTGCCTTCACCCGATTCTTCGTGAAAACGCCCGCCACCGTGGCCTCGCGGTCTGAGTAAATAATTGACAAATCTTTTTTGTCAGTTTTCTTAATGCCACAGTGGATGCCCCATGCCTTATAGCCCGGCACGGTAAAATTTTTCGTATCCAGAATTCTCATCAATCAACTCCTTTTATGATGAAAGTCAACTACGAACACGGAGCAAAAGTAATCAAATACCAAATCCAGCGTATGCCCGGTTTGCTTGAGCATTATTTGGAACTTCGTGCTTGTGATTTTGAGTTTTATCTTCGCCTCTCCGCGGCATACATTGTTTTTTTACGGAAACAATCCTGCACACTTCAGTCCTGCGATCTCATCAAATCCCATCATCAGGTTCATATTCTGAATTGCCTGGCCTGCAGCGCCCTTGACGAGGTTGTCAATCGCGGTGACCACGACAACACGGCCTGTTCGTGAATCCACGGTGACGCCAATATCGCAAAAGTTTGCACTCCGCACGTTCCGCACATTCGGAAACTGGTCGCGTGGAAGCACTCGCACAAAGGGTTCGCTCCTGTAAAATTTCTGATAGAGCGCATGCACCCGTCCGCTATCCGCCTGTTTCAGAACTGAGGCATATATCGTCGTCAGAATTCCCCGGTTCATAGGTATGAGATGCGGCGTGAACGAAATCGTAACCTGTCCGCCGGACAATGCAGAAAGTTCCTGCTCGATTTCGGGCGTATGGCGGTGAGTTCCAATTTTATACGCCATAAGCCCTTCATTCACTTCCGGGTAATGGTACGCGAGCGATGAGCTACGACCCGCGCCTGACACACCTGATTTGGAGTCAATGATGATGCTCTTCGGATCTATCCAGCCCTCTTTGATGATCGGGGCCAGTCCGAGAATCGCGCCTGTCGGATAGCACCCCGGGTTCGCGATGAGCGCTGATTTCTTAATCTTCTCTCGATGCAACTCCGGCAGACCGTAGACTGCAATCTTGAGAAGCTCGGGATATCGGTGGCTGTGCTCGTACCACTGCTCGTAAACTGCTGGGTCAGAAAGCCGGTAGTCTGCTGAAAGATCCACGATTTTTTTGCCAAGTACATGAAATCGGTATACCGCATCCTGCGCCATCACATGCGGCAGTGCAAGAAACACGAAATCCGCCTTCTTTGCTATGATATCAGGATCAAGGGGTTCGCACAAAAGTTCCGTCAGTCCCGCAAGATGCGGGAAGATGGTTGTGATGGGCTGGCCCGCAGACTTCTCCGAGGTCACGGCTGTTACCGTGACAGCTGGATGCTGGAGCAGCAGCCGATACAGTTCACCGCCAGTATACCCGGTTGAACCCGTAATCGCTATCTTCAATTTTTTATTATTCATGCCAGCATCCGCCCTCAAAAAATATGTTGGCCAAGATTTGTAAAAAAGCAGGCTGTTCTAAGTGACCCAAATTTATGAAAACACGATTAATGATGTTGAAACTTTCCATAATACCAACCAACGTGCGAACTTATCGTTCACAAGAGCTTTTATAGCAAGCGTCTTGTCTTAAGACACATACTTTTTGGCAATGGGTATTCATCTGTCGATGCTAAATATCGTTATTAATCAATTGAGTAAAACAAAAAGGGAAGGCATCTCTACCTTCCCTTTTTGTCGAACAGTGTGTGTATGAACATACAACACCAAATAGGTATATGATACCTTATCTCTTCGAGAACTGGAACCGCGCTCGTGCGCCTTTCTGTCCATATTTTTTGCGCTCTTTGGCCCTGGGGTCGCGGGTCAGCAGGCCTTCCTGGCGAAGCTTGCCGCGTGACTCGGCGTCCACCGCAAGGAGCGCCTTGGATATGCCGTGCCTGATGGCCCCGGCCTGGCCTGAGTTGCCACCGCCGAGCACACTTACGAGCACGTCGAATTTATCTACCGTCCCGGTAACTTCAAAGGGCTGGCGAATAATCATCTTCAGCACATCCCGACCGAAGTACTGATCCATGGGCCTCTCATTAATGATTATTTTCCCGGTGCCGGGCATCATCCACACCCGTGCAATAGAATTCTTTCTTTTCCCTGTTGCATAATATCTGGATACTGATGCTGCCATTAAAGTCCTCCTAACGGTTGTTCCCGCGTTCTCTTATTTAATACTCAGCTCCGCCGGCTGCTGTGCGCGGTGAGGATGCTTGTCTCCGGCATACACCTTAAGTTTGGCCAGCATCTGCTTGCCGAGTCTGGTCTTCGGAAGCATTCCTTCAACCGCCTTCTTAATAACCTCCTCAGGCTTTGTCTGCATCAACTTTCCTGCTGTAATCGACTTAAGGCCACCGGGATACCCGGAATGATGATAGTACGTTTTTTTATCGAGTTTCTTTCCGGTCAGGTGTACCTTGCCCGCGTTCACTACAATCACGAAATCCCCGGTGTCTATATGCGTTGTAAAAATGGGTTTAGTCTTGCCTTTAAGTACCGCTGCTATGACCGTAGCCAGCCGGCCTAATGTCTTGCCGTTCGCGTCGACTACATGCCAAACCCGTTTCACATCCTCTTTTTTTGCTGAATATGTTCCCATGCAGATCCCCACCTTGTCGATTTTTTTTAAGAATAGCGAATATAAACAATTTTGTCTGGTTTGTCAAGCATTTATTTATATGCATTTATTTATATGCGAATTAGGTCTGTTTAGGTCACCGACACACTGAGAAACATGTCGATAAAAACCCGCAAAATATCAGTGCATTATCCTGGTCATTTCGTAAACTCACTTCTCCGTCATAAATTCACCGTCCCGGGCTCATAAATTAACACCTTGAGATACAATATTTTCCTTGAAATCATTCGATAAATGTGCTAATTTACAGACCGCTTTTCAAAGAGAAAATGGCGAATTCTCAATTACTACACACGCGCCAGGGACTCTCGGCGGGGTGCCCCGATTCAGTCGGGATCTGCCCGAGGGGACGATCTGCGCGGAGGTAAAAACCTGAAGGAGGGATACAATGTCCGCAATTACGATGAAGGAGTTGTTGGAAGCAGGGGTTCACTTCGGCCACCAGGCAAAGCGGTGGAACCCCAAGATGAAGAAGTATATTTTCGGTGAGCGCAATGGAATCTACATCATCGATCTTCAGAAGACGCTCAAATTATTCAAAGAAGCCTATGATTTTGTTCGTAATACGGCTGCCCAGGGAAAAGACGTTTTGTTCGTGGGAACAAAAAAACAGGCCCAAGACTCCATCACCGAAGAGGCCAAACGCTGCGGCATGTATTATGTCTCCAGTCGCTGGCTCGGCGGCATGCTCACAAACTATGCAACCATTCGCAAAAGCATCGACAGACTTAAAAAAATAGAAAAAATGAAAGAAGACGGCACCTATGACAAACTGACCAAGAAGGAAGTCGCCGGTCTCGAAAAAGAACGCGCCAAGCTCGAAAAAATTCTTTCAGGGATCAAAACCATGCCTGATCTGCCGTCCGTTGTCTTCGTCATCGATCCACGCAAGGAGGACATTGCGGTACACGAAGCGAACATACTCGGGATCCCGGTGGTCGCCGTCGTTGACACGAACTGCGACCCCGACAACATTGATTATGTTATCCCCGGGAACGACGATGCAATCCGTGCAATCCGCTTGATGGCCTCAAAGATAGCTGACGCAGTTATCGAAGGAAGGCAAGCCATCACCAAGGAAACGGATGTTGCCATGGAAACGGTGAAGATCGCAAGTGGTACGGCTCCCGCCGTGGAAACAGGCGATGCTGCAACTAATGTTGAGGATATTGAAGACCCTGCTGATGAGGAAATCGTATAAAAGGACGATGTAATATACCAGACAGACTTTAAATGTCAAATCACAAGAAAGCAACAATAGGCCTGTCATCAGGTTTCAAACGTCTGGCTACGGAACTATAAGTGATATGATTCGTAATTTATATTCAATGGATATTTAGAAAGGGGTTTTTAGAATGGCGGCCATATCTGCAAATGCAGTTAAAGAACTTCGGGAAAAAACCGGTGTCGGTATGATGGAGGCAAAAAAAGCGCTCGTGGATGCCGCCGGAGATTCTGAAAAAGCAGTCGATATTCTCCGCAAAAAAGGTCTCTCCGCAGCGGCTAAGAAGGCTGGGCGTGTGGCTTCGGAGGGCATCATCGCTTCCTCCGCCTCCGCAAAAGCCGGCGTCATCATTGAAGTTAACAGCGAAACCGATTTTGTCGCCAAAAACGAAGAGTTCCAAAAATTTATAAAAACGCTCGCGGATCTGGTCAGAGACCAGAATCCGGCTGATGTATCGGCCCTGTCTCAGCTCACCATCGGGAACGAGACCGTGGAAGCAAAACGCCAGATCTTGATACAAAAAATAGGCGAGAACCTTACGATCCGCCGGTTCGAACGCTATGAGACCGACGGCAAACTCGCGATCTATCTCCACGGAACGCGCATCGGGGTCATGGTGGATTTTGCGGGAGGTGACGATCAGCTTGGTAAGGATGTTGCAATGCACATCGCCGCAGCCAATCCCTCCTTCCTTTCGCGTGAGACAGTCCCGACCGCGACAATAGAGCGTGAGCGGGCCATCTATGAGGCACAGGCAAAAGAAACGGGCAAACCCGCTGCCGTCATTTCTAAGATCATCGACGGTAAGCTAGATAAATTTTTCTGCGACTCCTGCCTTCTGGAGCAGGTGTATATCAAGGACCCCGACGGCAAACTTAAAGTCAAAAACCTCGTGAAAAATGCAGCAATCCGCCGGTTCGTCCGGTATCAACTCGGTGAAGGGATCGAGAAGAAGAAAGAAAGTTTCGCCAATGAAGTGGCGGCACAACTTAAATAAACTACTATGGCACAATCTAAATACAAACGCATACTGCTGAAGCTTTCCGGTGAAGCGCTTATGGGCGAGCAGAAGTACGGGATCGATCATGCCGTACTCGATACGATCACATCCGAGGTCAAGGAAATCTGCGAACTTCGTGTGGAAGTCGCCATCGTCATCGGCGGCGGCAACATCTTCCGAGGATTGTCCGGGACAGCAAAGGGAATGGAACGGGCCAGCGCCGATTATATGGGCATGCTCGCTACAGTCCTCAATGCCCTGGCGCTGCAGAACGTCCTTGAGAACAAGGGAGTTGTCACCCGGGTCCAGTCGGCCATCGAGATGCGCGAACTTGCCGAAACTTACATTCGCCGGCGGGCTGTACGGCATCTTGAAAAAGGACGTGTCGTAATTTTCGCTGCTGGTACCGGCAATCCCTACTTCACCACGGATACGGCAGCGGCTTTGCGTGCCATGGAGATCGGTGCAGACGTTATCATGAAGGCCACCAAGGTCAACGGCGTTTTCAGCGCAGACCCTATAAAGGATAAGACCGCTACCAAGTTCAAGCAATTGACCTACATCGACGTTCTGCGAAACGATCTCAAGGTGATGGATGCAACAGCAATTTCTCTATGTATGGACAATAACCTTCCTATCATTGTTTTCAACCTCACCGTCCCCGGCAATATTAAAAGGATCGTTTTGGGAGAAGAAATCGGGACGATTGTAACTGGGAGGAATCATGATTAGCGAGCAGAAAAAGAAAGCGGAAGACAAAATGAACAAAGCCCTCGAGGTGCTAAGAAAAGAATTTGCGGCTGTGCGCACCGGCAGGGCATCGCTCGGCATACTCGATGGCATTATGGTAGACTACTACGGCACGCCAACGCCACTTAATCAGGTGGCGAACATGGCCGTTCCGGACCCTCGGCAGATCACTATTCAGCCGTGGGAACCCAAGAAGCTTGGCGAGATCGAGAAAGCCATCCTGAAGTCCGACGTAGGCATCACCCCCACGAATGACGGCAAGCTTATTCGCCTCACCATCCCCCCTCTAACGGAAGAGCGCAGGCAACAGATCGTAAAGCACGCAAAGAAGCTTGCCGAGGATGCTCGCATCGCAGTAAGAAACGTCCGCAGGGATGTAAATGATGAGATCAAAAAGAAGACCAAGGTTAAGGAAGCCCATGTGTCCGAGGACGAAACCAAAAAGCTGCAGGACGAGATTCAGAAATCGACAGATAATTATGTCAAAAAGATCGATGAATTGCTTTTACACAAGGAAAAAGAAATCATGACGGTATAGAGGTAGATTTTTTTAATACGTGTCATCCAAGCCCCTCTTGTTTTTTAGAGGGGCTTTTTATTTTCCCCTTAACTCTCCCCATACTGAATACGCAACCACATGCACTATGCAGAAGCGGATTTTTTTGTCATAGAATATGCACGAGTCAATGGACATTTTGCTGTTCCGATATTGCAATCATGATCCTTCGACACTCGCCTAAATTTTACGACAGCCTAAATTTTACGGCTTGACAACAGCTTTATTATTCCTTATAATGAAACCACGTTTCGCAATACGAAACGTCCCCATGACAGCTAAACCGTCTAATCTTGTCCATAGTATAGAGCGGGTTGCGCGCATATTGGAGCTCGTCGGCCAGAATTCGCAAGGTATAGGCATACGGGATTTGTCCAGCTTTCTTAAACTGCCCAAAGGGACCGTGCATCGTCTGCTTTCCTCGCTTGCCTATATGGGCTATATAAGACAGGATGCATCAACGAAAAACTACTTTCTCGGATTGAAACTTCTCGAGCTCGGGAACCTCGTGACCCACCAACTAGATATTGTAAAGATTGCTAAACCCCTTCTCAAAAACCTCGCGGAGAGGTCGGGGGAAACCATCCATATGGCAACTCTCGAAAAGAACGAAATCGTCTACATAGATAAGCTTGAGACTGAGCAGAATTCGGGCGGTCTGAAGATGGCTTCGAGGGTCGGCTCCCGTAATCCGGCGTATTCTTGTGCCATGGGAAAGATGCTCCTAGCATATTTCCCCGGAGATGTTCTGAAGCGCCTCATCCAGGAAACAAAATTAATCAAGCGAACAAATAATACAATTACAGAAGCCGGTCAACTGATGGAGCACCTTAAGATCGTGAAGAACCAGGGTTATGCAATCGATGACGAGGAAAATGAGCAGGGGATTCGTTGCATAGCAGCCCCCATCTTTGACGCTAAGGGGAATCCTGTATCTGCCGTCAGTATCTCGGGTCCTGCCTTCCGTGTAACGAAACGGTCGATACAAGACACGTTGAAAAAGGAGGTGAAAAGTGCGGCCTCGGAAATCTCGCACCTGCTCGGGTTTACGGGGCAAGAGTAACAGCAGGAAAAAGAAGGAAGGAGAAGACTATGAGAAGAGCGTTAGCAACCATTTTAGGAATTTTTTTATTATCCTGCCTGATAGCCGGCCAAACGCTGGCCGCCGATGTGAAAACCGGTAAGAAGATTACGTTTACGAAGAAGTATCCTGGCTTGAAATTGGGATACCTCAGCGCTATCTTCTTGACGGCCGGCATGGGTCCAACCCTCGAGAATGAACTCGCATTGATTGATTTAGCCAGTGAACAGGGATTTGCCTGGATGGAAATACGCGATCCCAACGCCGTCTTGACCGTAGCAGAATGCAAGGCACTCAACGCCTACGGCATCTTGAAACACGTCGAATTGTCCTATGCGTTAAACAAGGGGCCCCTGGATAGCGATTACCCGCAGGTCATCGAGAAAGCGCTGAAAAATGCCGTGGAATTTACCAAAGGCCCCAGGACGCTCAGAGTGCCCGAATCAAACATGGAGTTTATGAATGATCCAAAAAAAATGGCCTGGACCGAAGAAGAGTTCAAGAAGGCTCTTCAAATACAATACGATGTCGCGAAGAAGGTTAAAGCCGCCGGTCTTCAGTTTGTTAATGAAAATGCCAATCTTCCGGTCTTAGGGTCCTACGGTTTCGAGGCCTACATGAATGCCGCAAATAAGGCCGTGGGGTGGCAATTAGACACTGCAAATATGTTCTGCGTCTCCAAGGTGCGAACAGATCCCAAGGTAGCTGAGCGCGTTATAAGGAAATTTGCTTCCAGGATTTTTTATACCCACCTGAAATCCTCAGTTAACGGTGTTTGTCAGCCCGTGCTTGGCGACAATGAGCTGGACAATGCAATAATTCTTTCGATATTGGCTCAGAACAAAAAAACATATGTCGCCATCGAAGTGGCCCAGGTCAAGTCCGTGGATGAGCAAAAGGCAAATCTCATGAAAAGCCTGGAGTATTTGAAGAGCAAAGGGATTATCACCATCAAGTAATGGTTGGGGATATTTCATCGATGAAACTCCCCCGGCGGGAGCCGGGGGATTCTTTAATATTACATGCGTTAAACTTGCATGAGCCCTGCGGGCTGCCGCTACATCACCAGACAGGAATTCTGGTGTTTTTATGCGACTCAATAATTGCGTAAGGAGGTAAAAATGAAAAAGGTTGTGATCACTGTCTTATTCTTGGCCCTTGTTTTCTGTGTATGCGGCACGGATGTCAAGGCCGCTGCCATTGAGATGAAAATGGGGCATTTCGCTGCAGAAGATCATCCGGGAAACCTGGCGAGCAAGATGTTCGCCGATGCAGTTTACAAAAGAACAAATGGCCAGATTAAAATCACCATTTATCCGAACAACGCCCTGGGATCACCACTCACAGTTTTAGATCTAAATATAAAGGGTGTCGTGGACATGAACCTTCCAACTCAGGGGCAGCTCGGAAAATACTCCAATAAATTTTACTGTGTCATGCTCCCCTTCATATTCAATAGCTATGCCCATGCTGATAAGGTTCTGGACGGGCCTTTTCTCAAGTGGGCCGTTGCCGACCTCGACGAAGCGGGCTTGGTATTCCTGTCGAACTGGGAATGGGGGTTCAGAAACCTCACCAACAGCGTACGCCCCGTAAATAATCCTGAAGATGTAAAGGGGTTGAAGGTGAGGACTCCTCCGGAATTACCGA
>Ga0074045_10005920_pt1 | contig 10588 bp, 8 predicted proteins | sample BogForMeECP23OM2_FD_94442 | JGI IMG/M metagenome (GOLD analysis project Ga0074045, IMG submission 94442) | Bog forest soil microbial communities from Calvert Island, British Columbia, Canada - Bog Forest MetaG ECP23OM2 | ecosystem: Environmental > Terrestrial > Soil > Wetlands ... | reverse complement strand
GCACTACGCCGAGGACCCACCAGCGGGCTCGTGCAGTGTCCTTTGCCTCAGGTCTGTTGTTGTTTGTCGATGTAAATCCATTCAGCTTCATTATTCGTGATGCTCCCGGGTTTGGATTTATTCCGGCACTACCCACCGATCCGTCAAGCGCGAGGTTTCCCCACTAGTTGCGATGGGGCAACACTTCCAACTGCAACAACTATTTCTGGATCCGAACTGAAACCACCCCAGTTTCAGCTCGATTATTTGACATCTCAGCAGCTATTTAATGGACAGCAAAATCTTACGAAGTGAGCGGAGTCTAGCACAGGGAACTTCAAAAAACAAATAGGGCAATAGTGCTGGGTCTAGCGCCCACTTCTCGGTAGATATCTTGTCCAACTATGCCCGCTTCAGTGCTATTTGCACTTACCTGGACGGAGTGACAAGCAGGTAGGAGGAAGTGAAGCTCTCGGTCGGGATGATAGGAAAAGAAAAAGCAGGTCGCTCGACTCCTCGCTTCGCTCGTCGCTCGGGATGACAACCTTGAATGCTGATTGCTGACTGCTGATTGCTCACACAGGTGCGTGACGCATTGCCGTGCCGCGCTTGCTCCGCATGACTATACTGGACGCATCAACTGCAAGGAGTTTTGCTCATGACTACTACTCTGGAAAAACCTGCTGTTATGGAAGGCATTTCGATTCATCCTCCCAAGCGCCTGCTGTTCGGCCCCGGTCCGAGCCAGGTCCATCCGCGCGTGTATCAGGCGCTCGCGCAGCCCATCGTCGGCCATCTTGACGCCTATTTCTTCGAGGTCTCGGCCAACATTCAGCGCATGTTGCGCACTGTCTTTGGCACCAAGAACGAGTTGACCTTTGTCATCTCCGCCACCGGCAGCGGCGGAATGGAAACCGCCATCTCCAACTTCGTCCAGCAGGGAACGAAGGTCGTGTCGTTTGCCAACGGCTTCTTCTGCGATCGCATGTCGGAGATGGCGCGCCGTCAGGGCGCCGAACTGGTGCGCTTCGAGAAGCCGTGGGGCGAAGTCTTCGGCGATGACGAAGCGGCCGAGTTCATCCACCGCGAGAAGCCGAAGGTCGTCATGTACGTGCAGGCGGAAACTTCCGCCGGCGCTTTCCAGCGCGGCGACGCCATCTGCAAGGCGGCGCACGAAGTGGGCGCGCTGGTCATCGCCGATTGCGTGACCTCGCTCGGCGCCATGCCGGTGGAAGTGGACAAGACCGGAATTGATATCGCCTACAGTTGCACGCAGAAGGGCCTGAGCTGCCCGCCGGGACTGTCGCCGATTACGGTTTCGCCGCGCGCGGCTGAGTGGCTGAAAGCGCGCGAGACGCCGAACCGTTCGTGGTACTTCGATCTGAAGCTGATTGCCGACTATCTTACGGTGTCGCACCGCTATCATCACACCGCGTCAGCGACCATGTTCTATGGCCTGCACGAAGGCTTGACCCTGATTGAAGAGGAAGGCCTGCAGCATCGCTGGGCGCGCCACCATCAGGCGCACCTGGAGTTTGTGAAGCAGGTGGAAGCGCTGGGCTTGGAGATGCTGGTTCCTGCCGCGCATCGCATCTGGAACCTGAACACGCCCAAGGTGCCGCAAGGCGTGGACGACGCCAAAGTCCGCGCGACCCTACTGAAAGAGCACGGCATCGAGATCGCTGGCGGCTTCGGACAACTGGCCGGCAAGATCTTCCGCGTTGGCGTAATGGGACCATTGGCTACGAAGGAACATGTGGACGATTTTGTGGCGTGCTTTGGAGATGCGCTGCGGGGAGCGGGGTACAAGAGCTAGCGGCTACGGTTACGTCTTGCGCCCACCCTCTCGCCAAAAGCGGGCGAGAAGGGTGGGGCACCAAGTTGAGGTTGGCCTCCAGCGGATACTCCGCGAAGGGGCGGGCTACCCGCCCACATTGAAAGGCGACCCATTGGACAAATCTAGCCATGTTTAGCCGATTATATTTTCGCTGGCTAAAGTTCCGACTCGACGGATACCCTGCGGTGTTCGTTGAAAAGGAAATAGAAAGCTATATAGCCAAACAAGATTATGTTTCTCTGGTCAGGTTGCTACAGGATGACGACGGTTGTGTACGGTACTATTCACTGGAACGATTGAGTCAATTAGGAGATCGCCGTGCTATACAGCCAGTGCTTGAGATGTTGAAGGGTTCTTATCATAACCTTGAACACGCCGAAAGAGTCTTAAGAATATTAGGAGCCACCAAAGAACAAATGGTTGATTGCTATCTCGCATTTTTGCCGAGCGTAATGTCACGCGAGCGCGAGCGTGCGATAAAGATGTTGGTAACTTTAGGTGATAAGCGTGCGATTGAGCCTTTGCTTGGGTTGTTAAGCGACACGTCTGTTTGGCGTGTATCTTTTTGTTCATTGGTAGAAGATGCCTTGGCACAACTAGGAGCAAGCAAAGAGCAAATGATTAATGGTAATGTCGCTGCTTTATCATCAGAAGATAACGTTGTGCGTTATCATGCGGCGAAGCGATTGATTTCAATGGGCGGATATCATCACGCAGATGTTATTGAGAAACTATTGCAAAGAGACCCAGGTGCTAGCGCGAGGCTGTTGGCATTGTGGAAAGAAGCTGTTGCATTCAAACAACAGGGGTATGATTTTAGGGTTGTCTTTCGTCCAGCTGTCATAGGTTCGGTTGAGCTTGGTGGGCATTCGGGTCCGTGGGTAGAAGAAGAGGAGGTGTTATATATTGAGCGCGGCGCTCAATTAGACTAACGTTGCGAGAACTCGTTGTCCGTTTCCCCGAAAGACGGTCGAACCGGGTGCCCCACTCAACCGTCTTTTGGTTGGGTGGGAGAGGGTAATCTGGATTACTTGCAAACATACGCATTTTGCATAAGAACATACGCATTATGCGTAAGAAGTCGGATACTGGATAGCCGTTTTCCTTAGGTTGCGGGAAGGTCCCCAAAAGCATGTCCCTCGCGGGCTGAAGCCCGCTCGGGATGCCAAAACTAAACTACCTATCGGCACGACTGAAGTCGTGCCCTGACACAAAACGCTTGCAATCCGACTTTTCTGCAACCTGCCAGTCCCTTTGCCCCTAGCCCCTAGTTTTGTGCCACTCCCACGCGCTCCGAATGATGCTCTCGATGTCCGACTGCTGCGGGGTCCATCCCAGCACTTGGCGAATCTTTTCAGAGCTCGCAACCAGCACTGCCGGATCGCCTGCGCGCCGAGGCGCTTCTACCGCCGGAATCTCATGTCCGGTGACCTTGCGCGCAATCTCGATGACTTCGCGCACGCTGAACCCGTTGCCGCTTCCCAAGTTGCAGATCAACTGCGAATGTTCCTCGAGTCCATCCAGCGCGAGCAGGTGCGCCGTCGCCAGGTCGTCAACGTGAATGTAGTCGCGGATGCAAGTTCCGTCCTTCGTTGGATAGTCGGTTCCGAAGATGGAAATCGCCTCGCGCCGGCCTAACGGCACCTGAAGCACCAACGGAATCAGATGCGTCTCGGGATTGTGCGCTTCGCCGCGGTCAGCCGTGGCTCCGGCGGCGTTGAAGTAGCGCAGGCTGGCGTATCGCAATCCGTGAAGGCGGTGAAACCAGGCCAACATGCGCTCGACGATGAGCTTCGACTCGCCATAAGCGTTGGTCGGCTCCAGCGGATCATCTTCCATGATGGGAATGCGGCGCGGCTCTCCGTACACAGCCGCGGTTGACGACAGCACGAAACGCGGAATGCGGTGCTTCAGGACCGCTTGCAGCAGGTTGAGACTGCGCGCGGAGTTGTTATCGAAGTACTTCTCCGGGCAAAGCACCGACTCTCCTGCTTCGATGTATGCCGCGAAGTGCATCACGGCGTCGAATCGGCCCTGCTTGAACGCGCGGTCGATGGTCTGCTGGTCGCCTGTGTCCGCCAGGATGAACTCAGCCTGCGCCGGGACGGCTTCCCGGTGACCCTTGCTGAGGTTGTCCAGCACGGTGACGGAATGTCCGGCCTGCAACAGGCGGTCGGCTACCACGCTCCCGATGTATCCCGCGCCACCTGTGACCAGTACCCGCATTCTCATTGGCTCCTCAAAGCAGGATGTGAGGCCGATTGTAATGCCTGGACGGAAGATCGCCGAGCGCGTGTCCAAAGTCCGGACATTCCTGTTCGGTTTCTGGACAAACTGATACTCGCCATGTGGTTACTGGATGCCACCGTACCCATATTCTTAGTTACTTACCTCAATGGCAGATCAGTTGCAGTTGTTATCTGGCACGTTAGAATTAGCGTGCAGTGAGACCTTAGTGGTTGTACAGCTCGGACTCGGGAAAACCATTCTCCTCCCGTGTCTCAACCGCATGGCTCCGTCACAATGTGAGTTGCAATGGCGGAGCCATGTAAATTCGCCACTTTGTCATGAAGAGTGAGAGAGAACGATGTTGGCTGGCCGCCTACACGCGTTCGCGGCATGAAAGCCATGTGGCAGATCAGCTCAACGTCAAGGGAGTCGAGTCGCTCCTGCCAACATACGAAAGACTTTCCCGCTGGTCGGATCGCATCCAGCGGAGCAAAGCCCCGCTTTTTCCAGGCTACGTTTTCGTGCATGTCTCCAACGATGAGCGCGTACCGGTGCTGCAAACGATCGGAGTGGTTAACATCGTGTCGGTCGCGGGCAAACCAGCCCCGCTCGGGGAGGAAGAGATCGAGAGGATGCGCGCCTGTTGCGCCCACGCAAGCATGGTCGAGCCGCACCCGTTTCTAAAAGTTGGACAACGGGTACGTGTCCAGCACGGTGCCTTTACTGGCTGGGAAGGCATCCTCGTCGAAAAGCAAAACAGCGCCCGGCTAGTGATTTCAGTGGACGCGATCTTGAAGTCCATTGCCATCAATATCCACGGCGTGGATGTCGAGCCTGTCTGACAGGCGCAACTCACACCAATGCCGTCTCTTGGGCGGCTGATCAGCCACAATTCGCACCTCGAAGCCGGGAATCCTCTGCCCGATTAATAGGACTAGCCAAACCATCATGGCTGCTTCGCAAGTTTCTTCTGCAATCCCTTCGCAGTTGGACGGCTTCTTCCCTTCGGCGGCAATTGCCGGCCGCCGCCCCAGGGATGCTGCCGCGTCAGGGAAGCTGCTTGTACTTTTTCTCAACGCCGCTGAACGGATCTTTGACGTCGCGGCAATTGTCGCGGCGGTTTACTGTGCCTATGGTCTGTATCGAGTAATCGGCACCGGAAATCAAGTGCAGTATCCGCCATCAGCGGTGCTGTTATCCGCTGCGGCGTTCGGCTTGCTGTTCGTAATCCTGCTTGAGCGCCATGGCGGTTATCGTCCCTATGTCAGCCTTCTTGCCGTGCGTGAGACCGAGCGAATCTTGCGGGTAACAGTGGAGAGCTTTCTGCTGGCGCTCCTGGTCGCTTACTTCACCACGGAGCACGTGTCGCGACTGGTTGTGGTGCTCGCGCTGGTCAGCGTCCCGGTCGTCGTCACCTTAGAGAAGTGGGAGCTGCACAACGGCCTGCGCCTGCTGCGGAGCAAGGGCTATGGCACACGTAGAGCGGTGATTCTCGGCGCTGGCACTCTGGGCAGGCGCATCTACTCCGCCCTTGTACGTTCTCCGAAGTTTGGTCTCGACCCGGTGGCGTTCGTGGACGACGATCCACAAAAATCGGGACTCGAAATCTACGAATCCTCGTATCAACGAAAGCGAGCGGCGAAGGTGCTGGCGGGACCACTGTGTCCTGAACTGTTGCGACGACTCAAGGCGTCGGTGCTGGTCATCGCAACACCAGACCCGGACCGCGATTCGATGCTCAGGCTGGCCTCTACGGCAGGAGTGGACACTTATTTCGCTCGGGAAGATCTTTCCGGGCCCAGCTTCTGGATTGATTATGCCGAGTTAGATGGGATCATGCTGGCGCACCTCTCGAAGGGCCAGACGCGCATCGCTGGTGACTTTGCGAAGCGGGTGATTGACCTGGTCATCTCGGCAGCATTGCTGGCCTTGCTGGCACCTCTGTTCGCGCTTATCGCCGTTCTGGTGAAGTCAACTTCGCCGGGCCCCGCGCTGTTTTGGCAAGATCGGGTTGGCAAGGACGGGCGACTTTTCCCCATGTACAAATTCCGGACGATGTATCGTGACGCCCCGCAGTATTCTTACTCACCCGGAGCGGGAGACGACCCGCGCATCACGCCCGCCGGCCGGTTCTTGCGTCGCACTAGCATCGACGAATTGCCGCAACTGGTGAATGTACTGCTTGGCCACATGTCACTAGTGGGGCCTCGGCCGGAGATGCCATTCATTGTCGAGCAATACACCCCGCTGCAGCGCCGCCGGCTTTTGGCAAAGCCGGGAATTACCGGGCTATGGCAATTGAGCGCCGACCGCGCCTTTCTGATTCACGAAAACATCGAGTACGACCTGTACTACGTTCGTAACCGCAGTCTCTTCATGGATGTTGCAATTCTGCTGCACACCTTTCTCTTCGCGGGGCGGGGGATCTGAAAGGCCCCTGCCTTCTTCCAGAAGCGGTAGAGCGGCGCTTTAACGCCGCGTCGCCGGAGCTTGTTTGAGGCTGGGCTTTAGCCCCAAGGAGAACGATGACCTACTTTGTGACAGCTTGCGCGCACATGCACCGGAACCTTTTTCAGAGGCGGGAAGTAGCGGAGCTGATGGTCGCAACGATTTTTCGCTATCGGGATGCGGGAGAATTCCATTTGTACGAGTACGTTGTCATGCCGGATCACATCCACCTGCTGCTTTCGTTGGATGATGCGCGGCCATTAAGCCGTGCAATGCAGTTGATTAAGGGTGGCTTTTCGCACGCGCTTCGGGAATCTGGAACATGTTTGCAAGCGGTCTGGCAACCTCGCTACCACGACCGGAGGGTGCGAGATATGGACGAACACGCACAGTTCGTTGCCTATATCCGGGAGAACCCAGTGCGAAGAGGTCTGGTGGAGGATGCGGGGAAGTATGTGTACTCGTCAGCGGCTGATCGCGCGAAGCCTGACGTAGGGGTTCCCCGCGGGGCTAAAGCCCCAATTTATGGATAAAGGGCAGCGTTAACGCGGGCCTGAAGGCCCGCTCTACCGAAACACGCGCACACGTTGCGGGTGTGCTGGCCTAACCGAACCTGCATTTTCCAGCGAACGAGCAGTGTCAAAGTGATATTCCCCGCCACGTCCGACGCACAACAGCTCGCTCCACTCGACCACCGAGGGTATGCTGTGCTCCAAGACACACCTCCAGAAGACTTGGTGTTGGCTGAGATCTGGCGGATGTTGCGCAGGCGCAGGCTCCTGATTGCCGCATGTACTCTCGCATGCACGCTGCTGGCAGGGCTCTACATCGTGGCGAAAAGCCCGCGCTATGAGGCAACCGCCCAGATTGAGGTGAGTCCGGCAGGAACCAATTCCCTCGGCCTCGATGAGTTGGCTTCGAGAGTGCTGAGTCCGTCCGATCCGACCATCCAACTGCAGAGCGCCGTAACGGTTTTGCAAAGCACAACGATCGCGCTCGAAGTCATGAAGCAATTAAGAATGGCGCAGAGGAAGGATTTTGCGGGACCATGGGTCCAGCGGCCCGGCACAACCCCCAGTGAGCTTTCACCTGAAGCGCGCGATCATCTGCTGCTTCGGTTTTGGAAGAGCCTGAAGGTTGAAATTGTCCCCAAGACCGACATCATCACCGTTCAATTCCGGGCGAAGGACCCCGGACTGGCGGCGGACGTCGTCAACTCCACAGTGAGCAGTTATACCGAGCGCAACTTTCGCAGCAGCTACGATTCGGCGACGCAGGTATCGACCTGGCTGTCGAAGCAGATGGATGACCTGAAGATCAAAGCCAAGGAATCGCAGGAAAAACTGGCTGAGCTGCAAAAGCAGATCGGACTGATCGGGGGCGATGAAACGGACAATATCGTCACCGAGAAGCTCAAGGGAATTGATGAGCAACTGACCTCGGCGGAGTCGGACCGCATTGTGAAAGAGGCGCGCTACCGCATCGCCGCGTCAGGCAATCCGGAGCTAATTGCGTCTATGGTTCCCGAGCCCACGCTGCAGGTCTTGCGGTCTCAGCAAGCAGAATTGCGCGTCGAGTACGCCCGCTTGAACACCAAGTTTGGTGCAGGCTACCCCAAGCTGGCAGAGCTCGCCAACCAGATGACGCAAGTGGAGGGCGCGATCGATGGCGAACTCAAGAACCTCGCCGATCGCTACAAGAATGAGTACCTGGCCGCCGCCAGCGCCGAAACGATGCTGCGCGCCAAGTTCGAGGAGCAAAAGCAGAAAGCCTACGATCTGAACCAGGGCGCAGCCCAATACGCGATTCTCAAGCATGAAGTTGACGCCACGCAGGAGCTATACCAAACGTTGCAGTTGAAGCTCAGGCAAGCTGGCATCGTCGCCGGTTTGGCTTCCGCGAATATTGCCGTGGTTGAGGCGGGGCAGCTCCCGTCTGAACCCGTGGATCCCCGGCCTTTGCTGGATCTTGTGCTGGGCATGGGAGCGGGTCTTGGGCTCGGATTGCTTTCAGCCCTCGGTCTGGAAGCGCTCGATACTACGATTCGAACCAGCGAAGAAGCTGAGAACGCTAGTGCGCTGCCGGCGCTGGCAGCGATTCCGCAGATTGGCCCCGGCGAGTTCGGAAGCGACTGGAAAAAGCTCAAAGCTGACGAGCGGACCGTCCAGTTGCGGTTGATCGCCTTCCGGAAGCCGCGGTCGCATGCTGCTGAATCGTACCGCAGTCTGCGTACGTCACTTTTACTTTGCGCAAACGGAAACCCGCCCAAGGTGCTGGCAATCACCAGTTCTCTGCCGTCGGAAGGAAAAACGCTTACGGCGGTGAACTGCGCAACCGTACTCGCGCAGCAGGGGGCAAGCGTGCTGCTGGTTGATGCCGATCTCCGGCAGCCATCGCTGCACCAGGCTTTCGGAATTCCGCAAGATCCGGGGTTGAGCGCCATTCTGGCTGGCACCTGTACGGAACGCGTTGCCATTGGTCGCTCCGAAACCATACCGAATCTGGCGGTGCTTCCATCGGGTGCGCCTACTACCTATCCGGCTGAGATGCTGGCCTCCAAAAAGATGCTGGATCTGATTGACCGCTGGCGCTCTGAGTATGACCACGTGGTCATCGATACACCTCCGGTCTCGATGTTTACCGACGCGGTGGTGCTCGGGTCCCGCGCCGACGCGGTGCTGCTGGTGGCGCGCGCCAGCGCTACCTCCAAACAGGCGCTGCGTCACACCCGAGACGTGTTGCAGCGCGCGAACGTTAACATTGCCGGCGTGGTATTCAACGGAGTCGACCTGCATCATCAAAACGGCTACTACCGGTCGTATGGATCTTGCGCGAGGAAGGAGACGCCCGGCGTCGCACCGATGGTATGATTTATGGTCATACATTGCAGAGCACAGCTTGGAGTACGTAAAGGCGCATGGTACGCACCGCATCGAGACGAAAACAGCGTAAGACGTTCACGCTTTCGCGGCAGGCCATCGGCTATCTGGAAGCCGCCCGGAAGGAAGCTCGCAGCCCCTCCACGTCTGCGGTCCTGGAGCAAATCATCCGCGAGCGGCAACAGCAACGCGAGCGCCAGAAGGTGAATGCCGCGATTACCGGCTACTACGATTCCTTGACCGCCGAGGACAGAGAGGAGAATCGGCTGTGGGGAGAGTTTTCCGAGGACCAGATTGCAGCCGAAGAGTCGCTTGTGAACAGCCGCAGGAGACCGCCTCTGCGCGGAGAGATTTGGTTTATAAAGCTCCCCACTGATCCTCCCGAAAAAGGCGAACGGCCGGTGGTCATCGTCTCGGTTGATCAAAGAAACCGGCACGAAAAAGCTGACACTGTTCTCGTCGCACCGCTGACCACCACCACCCACAAGGATGTCCCGACTCATGTTTATTTGTCGCCGGGCGAGACCGGTCTCGAACAATCTTGTGTCCGCTCCGAGGATGTCTCCGTGGTGCGGAAGGTAAACCTTTCCGAGCCTCGACAGAGGTTGCGCAACCTGAGTAACGCCAGAATCTGCCAGATCGCGCGAGCGATTAGCGTTGCGATGGGTTGCGGACCGGATTACGTCGAACCTCATTCCTGACCAATCTAATTGGATCCTCCCTCCTATGAGTCAGGTTAGCAAGGGGAAACCCTGTAGTAACTTAACGTGCATCCCGGCCCGAGTAGCAAGATGGGCTTGTCTGCTCACGGTGCTATCAGTTCTTGCCGCAACCGCGCTTTGGGCGCAGCAACTCTCGGACGCAGGCGTTCTGCAAGCTCCTGCTACCACCGTTGCGCCGGTTGATGCAATGGCGCCGCAAGCTATTGCTAGTCAGCCAACACAAACAGGCGCGAGCGAAACTCCGGCCAATGGGGCGCTGCTGCTTGATGCGGGCGACGTTCTCGATGTCCGGGTTTTCGACACGCCCGAGCTGTCGGGAAAGTTCCGCGTTGACCGACACGGCGATATCACGTTGCCGGTCGGCGGGACTGTCCAGGTAAAAGGGCTCACCGCCGAAGAGGTGCAGAGCTCGATCGAACAGCGTTACCGGCAACGAGAGATTTTGCGCGATCCCCACGTAGAGGTTTTCGTGCTGGAGTACGCGACCCAGGGCG
>Ga0074045_10005919_pt1 | contig 10589 bp, 9 predicted proteins | sample BogForMeECP23OM2_FD_94442 | JGI IMG/M metagenome (GOLD analysis project Ga0074045, IMG submission 94442) | Bog forest soil microbial communities from Calvert Island, British Columbia, Canada - Bog Forest MetaG ECP23OM2 | ecosystem: Environmental > Terrestrial > Soil > Wetlands ... | reverse complement strand
TACCTGATTACCTATTGGGGCAGAGAGGCCCAGGCCGAGCAAAAGCTCCTGGCCTGGACCATGCAGCAGTTGCAATCCTATCCAATCCTCGACAAATCAATTTTGACCACCGACGCGCAGTGGGAAACCACCGAGACCGTGCAATTGGTCCCGGCTGACCTCAGCCTGGAGGACATCTTGCGTATCTGGGATGCGCTGGGGCCGAAATACCGTCTCAGCGTGTCCTACGTGGCGCGCGTAGTCCGCATTGATCGCCTGGCTAGCGGCACAGAGTTACCCGTGGTCGCGACGAGGTTTACCTATCAGGACGGAGTCGCGTCATGAGGGAGCCGGTAGATCGTCGCGTGCTGGGAGCTTTTCGATGTGTGGATAAGGTCACCGGCAAGTCCATTATGGAGGCGCTTGTTGTGGCCGCCCCGCAGTTGTCCGTGCGTCCGAACCGCAGCGGCATCTACGTGATTTTCGGTGCGCCGGGACTAAGCGCCTTCACCAATCAGTTCAATCCCACTCCACCGGGGCCGGCTGCTTCGAGCTTCGAGATTTCCATTCAGGATCCTAACCGGCGATATCTGCCACGGCGGGCAAAAGTGATAGCTCCCCAGAACCTGCCGCCGGCCGTCGATCCTTCGCAGCCTTTTGATCCGGCCAAGGTGCTAAGCGACCCGTTAGTAGTCTTCAATTCTCAGGCGGTGTCACTGTACCCATCGCCGGCCGCCCTTGTCTTGCCGAATTGGGCGGTGATTCACATTTCGGTCATTCGCAGCGGGGCTGTTCCGCCGAAGGGTTTGCCGTGGTCAGTCGTGCAGGTTGCCCGGACGGACAACAACAATGTGTTGGCAACCACGGTGACGGATGCCCGTGGCGAAGGGCTGCTCGCCATCCCCGGACTGGGCCCGGAGGTGAGCGGCAGCGACACGGGTGCGGTGACTAACGCGAGCGTGGCGGTGAGCATCACGGCGTGGTTTGATCCCGGCATCGGGGAACCGGCCCCGGGATGGATTCCGAACCCAGACGACATTCTCAACAATCTGGCGAGCGCCTCGCTCAAGACGGGCACTCTCACAACCCAAATTGGTCCCGGGCAAACACTAAATCGGAGTTTGGCAATTTCGGTTTGAAGAAGGAGGAAGTGTGGCTGAGTATCTTGCTCCCGGAGTTTACGTCGAAGAAACGAGTTTCCGTTCGCCTTCCATTGAAGGCGTCGGGACCACCACCACCGGCTTTGCCGGACCTACCCTGACGGGGCCCGTGGGCGACACGCCGCAATTGCTGACCAGCTTCGGGGACTTCATGAACATCTATGGCGGCTTCGACGATCTTGCCCTGGTGTCGCCCGCCACCGACGCGAAGAACCGGAATTACATGGCGCTGAGCGTTAAGGCGTTCTTTGACAATGGCGGTTCCATGCTCTACGTCTCGCGGGTGTTTGCGCCGAACAGCGCTACCGACGCCGGTACTGCGACTGGCGGGAGCAAGAACGTCACGATCACCGGACGCTTTCCCGGCGCTTTCCTGACCGGCGAGAAGGTCACCGTCTCACTTAACGCCGCCAAAACGCAGAACACCAGCAATTTGCCGCCCGGATCAGTGTTGGCGGCGGTAGCGCCGCCACCGCCGGCACTTGCCCAGCCGGTCACCGCGACCGGTACGACCGTTACCGCCTCAGCCCCTTTTACTGCGACCCTTCCCGCCAATGTAATGGTCGAGAACGAAGTCATGTCGGTCACGGCCGTGGACGCCGCCAAAACCAAACTGACTGTCACCCGCGGCTCTAACGCCGCAGCTCACGCCGCGGGGGCAACAATGCTTCCGCAGGTGGGCGCTGTGGCCACAGCCATAGACACATCTGCCACCACATTGACCTTGGCATCCCCTCTTACAACCGTAGCGCCCAGCGTCATCCTGGTGGACACCGAGCAGATGGGTGTCACCGCAATCGATCCCGGCGGTACCAAGCTGACCGTAACGCGGGGAATCAATGGCACCACTGCGGCGACGCACGCCGCAAACGCCCCAGTCTTCTCTCCTGCCACGCCGGTCACGCTCTATGCCAATGGGACCTCGGGCACGTTTACCAACGGCGGAAACGCTCTGCCGAGTCCAACGCCGCCGGGTGTGTACCTGCTGACCCTGCGCGTGAGCGCTCTGGGTGCATCGGGATCGCCGCTGGTGTACGACGGCCTCGGTCTGGATCCCGCGCATCCGAGTTATATCGGTGTCGCCCTGGGCCCAACTCCTCCGCGTCATATTGACGCGCTGCAGAACCAGGTGGCAGTTACGGTCGCCTCCGGCTTTAGCGCCTCCCAGTTGTTCATGGAACTTTTTCCCGGTTGGAGTGGTCCACCCGCCACCGCCTCCATCTCCTACACGCTCAGCAAGGGGAACGATGGTGCGGAGCCTACATCAACCGACTACGACAATGCTCTGAAAGGGTTTGAAGGTCTAGAGGACATTGCGATCGTGGCCGCGCCCGGTTCTTCCGCCTTTGCCCAATCCCAGGCGATCATCAACAGCCTGATCACGCACGTGAGCCGCGAGCGTGCCTACCGGATTGCTGTTCTGGACACGCCTCCCAACCAGATCGCCTCCGACAATGAGGACGTGCGCGCGCAAATCGACAACAGTTATGCCGCGCTGTATGTCCCCTGGGTCATTACGCCCAACCCGCTCTACACCTCGGGAAGCTCTCTTCCCGCCGAAGTGGCGGTGCCGCCTTCCGGATTCATCGCCGGCATTTACGCCCGTAATGACGAGCAGAACAGTGTCGCCAAGGCGCCGGCAAATGAAGTCGTGCTCGGCGCGCTGGACTTCGAACGCAACATAACCTTCGCCGAGCAGGCCACGCTGAATCCTCTGGGAATCAACTGCCTGCGTTATTTCCCCGACCGCGGCTACCGGGTCTGGGGCGCCCGCACGGCAACTTCTGATTCGGAGTTCATGTACGTCAACGTCCGCCGCTATCTGATCTATCTGGAGCACTCCATCGACAACGGATCGCAATGGGCGGTCTTTGAGAACAACGGTCCGGCGTTGTGGGCCCGAGTCAAAGACTCCATCGATTCGTTCCTGCGCAACGAATTTGCGGAAGGACGCTTGCTCGGCAATTCGCCCGCGGACGCGTATTTCGTCCGCTGCGATCGCACGACCATGACGCAAAACGATCTCGACAATGGCCGGCTGGTGTGCCTCATCGGAGTCGCCCTGCTGAAGCCGGCCGAGTTCGTGATATTCCGCATCGGTCAGTTCACCGCCGACGCCCGTGCTTAGGAAAGCCCAGTTCTGAAGGAGAATTGCAATGCCCAGTCGTACCGCTCCTTACCCTGCCTACAACTACCTGGTGGACATCCAGGGACGGGACCCACAAGCGCCATTGGGGGGGTTCTCCGACGTTTCCGGATTATCTACCGAGATCCACATCTCGGAGTATCGCGATGGCAACAAACGGGCCGCATCCGTGGACAAGATCCCCGGCTCCAACAAGACCAACGATGTGACGCTCAAGCGCGGCATCGTCAACTCGCAAGACTTGTGGGCCTGGATCGTGGACACCCGGACCAACGGCGTGAACGCCAAACGCGATGTGACCATCACCTTGCGTGATGAAGCCAACAACCCGGTGCAAGTTTTCAAGCTGCTTCGGGCCGCCCCGATGAAGTACACCGGCCCCACGCTGGCGGGAAAGGGCGCGGGGGACGTGGCCATGGAAGAGCTGGTGCTTTCGGTGGAGGACCTGGATATCAGTCAGGCTTCGTAGGCAGCTCGAAGGTAATTGAGTAAGGGATGAGCCGAGTGCTATTCGAAAACGCGCGTCCTGCCATGCAGGTCGATCCCGGCCGGGCCGATGTGGCCTGCTTTGTCGGGTTGGTGCGCCGTGCTGGCGTTGCCGTTCCGGCGAGCGTTCACGACTGGCTGCAAGCCCAGGGATGGCTCAATCCCAACTACGTACGGCCGCTCGATGCGTTGGCCGACCTGCCGGTGCCGGTGGAGAACTGGGCAGGTTTCACGGCGATGTTCGATCCCGGCGGCGGCGACGTCAATTTTGGGACAGACTATCTCGCAGCATCGGTACGTTCCTTCTTCGCCCAGGGCGGAAAGCGGTGCTATGTCGTGCGTATGGACGATCCCGTATCCCCAGCCGACGACGCGTCAGCCCGAGCGAAGAAGCTGACTCGGTTGCTGCCCGATAACACCTATCAGCCGGACGATCGGCGCAGCTGGCACGGGGTGGGGCATCTGGCTGGGTTGCCGGATGTTTCGTTTCTCGCGGTTCCCGACGTGCCGGTGCTGGCAGCATCGAATCCCATCACTGCGCCACCGGCTCCAGATGCGGCGGCCACCGGGCCCGAAGTGTTTGTGGAATGCGCGGGTGTCACCGCCACTCCGGCTGCAAATCCCGCGATCACCAGCGCCGCCAGTCGGACCTTCCAAGTGGGTGTCGCGGACTCGTTTACCGTGCAGGCAGCCGGTTCGCCAGTTGCCACCATCTCGCAAACGGGAACTCTGCCAGCCGGCATCATCTTCAAGGACAACCAGGACGGCACTGCGACTCTCTCCGGTACTGCGACGTCGAGCGCAGTAGGCGATCTCGCGTTCACAGCTTCGAATAGCGTAGGTACGGCGACGCAGAGCTTCACTCTGATTGTCACTGAGAATCTCGCAGCGCCTCGCCTGACCGACGCTGATTACGACAACTGGGCCAATGCTGTCAGCACAATTCTGCAGTACCTGGTGAGCGGCGAGGTGCGTCACCAACCCAGCCTCCGCGAGGTGCAGTTCGTGGCTGCTCTTCCGCTGCCGCAAGAGGCCGCCGCCGAGACCTCCCCGAGCAGCATCCTCGCTCAGGACATTCATCAGGTCATCACCAAGTATTTGCCGGAGAGCAAGGACCAGCCTGTGGATCAGGTTGCGGGCGGGCGCATCTCCAGCCCGTTTCTCCAGCTGGCTTATCCCTGGTTGAAGACTACCGGCTCGAATGTGCTGCGCGAGTCGCTCGAGCCGCCGGACGGCGCGCTAACCGGCATCCTGGCACGCAACGCGCTCAAGCGCGGGACCTTCACCAGCGCCACCAAGATCACGCCCGCCGAGATCTATGACTTATGGCCCCCTCTGCCACCATCGGAAACACGCGTTTCTGCTACTCCGCTGAGCTGGGGCGACAACTCGCCCAAGCCGCTGATCGAGCGTCTCAGCCTGTTCGGATTTCAACCAGACGGCATACGCCTGCTTTCGGATGTAACGGCTTATCCCGGAGAGTCCTACCGGTCCGGGGCGGTGAATCGGCTGGTGGCCGTCATCTGCCGGGCAGCGCGCCGGTTGGGGGAAGAGGTCATCTTCGAGCCGAACGGGGCGAACCTTTGGGCCCGAATGCAGACTCTCCTCCGAGAACTACTGACGAGTCTGTGGAGGTTGAACGCTCTTGATGGTAAGACCGCGAATGACGCCTTCTCGGTGCGTTGCGATCGCAGCACCATGACGCAGAACGATCTGGACAACGGCAGACTGGTGGCTGAGGTCGTGTTCAATGCGGCGGCCAGCATCGAGCTGATTCACGTGACGCTGGCGCTGGAGACCAGTGGCGCCAGTGCCCAGGAAATTCTGGCGGGGGTGAGTTGATGGCTGCCAAGGCTGTGGCTCCTCTGCAAGTGTTTCGTTTCCGGGTTGAGTTTTCCCAAGTCTCGCTTGCCGAGGATGACAACGGAAGCGCCATGAATGTCTGCCGTGGCGCGTTTGCCGAATGTACCGGTCTGGAAGCGACCATGGAAGCCAAGGCCATTAAGGAGGGAGGAAGGAACTACGGTGCTGCGCAGCGCGCAGGACAAACCACCTTCGCAACCGTGATTTTGAAGCGCGGCATCGGGCAAAGCGATCTTTGGCGGATTTTCAACTCGGTAGCGACTGGGATGTTTGCTCCCCGGCTCAAAGTCACCATCACGGTGTTCGATCTGGATGGCACTGCCGCGCTTGCCTGGCAACTCGATCGCGCCATGCCGGTGAAATACAAGTTTGCAGATTTGAATGCGCGCGGCAACGAAATCGGAATCGAAGAGTTGCACCTCGTGCATGAGGGACTCTCCTCGATCCAGACCAACACCACGTTGCAGATAGCTTAGGACCATGGCTGACCCACTGAACAAAGCGCGATTGACTTCCCTGGTCGACCAAACGTACGTGGAGGTGCACTTCAATCCTGCGTCCCTGGTTTACACCGTGGACAATCACATCTCGCAGACTTCGAAGGACCCGAACAAGGTCCAATACGTCGCCCAGTACTCCGGCAAGCTCACAATGGACCTTCAGTTTGACACCACCCATACCGGCGACGATGTGCGGTCCATTACCGGGAAGGTGGCGAAGTTCATGGAGCCGGTGAAGAATGCCACGCACCCTCCCGAAGACACCAATTCCCAAACCCCTCCCGCACAACCGGCATCGGCGCCACCGGTGCTGCTGTTCGAATGGGGAGCTTACACCTTCCAGGGGATCATGGAGTCCTTCAAGGAAACCATTGACCTCTTCTCATCCGAAGGCGTTGCCCTGCGTTCTTTAGTCGGCATCAGTCTCGCCCGCCAGGACCTGGTTTTCGCTGACAATTCGGAAGTCTCGCAGCCCGGTTCGGCGGGCACGGTTTTGCCGCCGGCGAGCCCCCAATTCGCCGCACAGATGGGCGGAGACCCCCGCGCCGCACGTCAGTTGGCGAGTGATAACGGGCAGGAGAGCATCCGCTTCAGTGATGGCACGCCCCTGAAGGTAAACGCCGCTCCGCAACTCAATCCTCCGGCCGCATTTGTGAGCGCGGCAGGAGCAGGAGCCGGCGCATCCGCGAGCTTCGGGTCGGGGGTGAATGGTTCTGCCAGTGCCGGCGCAGGATTCAGCACAGGCGGTGCATTGTTCGGCTCCAAGGCTTCGGCGGGTGTATCAGCCACGGCGGGAGCATTTGCCGGATTGCAAACCGGCCGCGCGACGATCAGCACGACAGCGCAGCTCGATCCAATGCGCATAGTACCGGCAACAGTGGGAGCCGATGTCTCCACCAGCGCAGGCGCCAGTTTCAGCCTCGGGGGCTCGGCTAACAGCTCCACCAGCGCGGGGTTGTCCGCCGATGTAGGAGTGAATTTTCGATTCAGCGATCGCTTAACTTTCGACAACGACTAAGGAACCGGCGATGGCGGTAACGATCAACGAAATGGAAGTTGAGATGAAGGATACTCCGGCGCCGCCCAGCACTGCGCCGGTCGAATCGAAGCCCGATGCCCACCTCGACTTGCAATCAGCGTTGGAGATGGTGCACGAGCGCAAGCTCAGGCTGCAGGTAGACTGAAGAATGCCAGAGACGCCCGTAAGTCCGAATGCAGTTTACAGCGCGATCCCCAGCGTGCAGGTGGACGGCCAGTTCGACGACAAGGTCACGGCGCAACTGCTCAGCATGGAGATGCGCGAGTGCGAAGGCGGCATGTCGTCGCTGGAACTGCGTTTCAGCAATTTCGGATCGTTCGCGGGTGGGCTGGCGGACTTCGTCTTTGAAGACGGCGCAATCCTGAAGCTTGGCGCCGAGGTCAAAGTTTATGGGGGCGAGGTTTCCTCTCCGACCGAAATTTTCCGCGGTAGGATTACTGGCCTGGAAGAGCGATTTCCGGCTAACGGCCCGCCCGACCTTGTGGTGCTTGCGGAAGATGCGCTGCAAGGCGCGCGCATGAAGCAGCGCAGCAAGAACTGGGACAACACCAGCTTGTCCGATGTTGTGCAGCAGGTCGCCAGCGACCTGGGGCTCACTCCCGTTGTCGATGGACTCAGCCAGAGCGTCGGCACGCAGCAGCAGTTCAACGAATCGGACCTGCACTTCTTGCGCCGGTTGCTGGCCCGCTACGACGCGGACCTTCAGATTGTCGGCGAGGAGTTACACGCATCGTCCAGGGCCCAGGCCCAGCGGAACACCATCGAGCTGGACATGAACAGCCAGCTTCGGGAAGTGCGTGTGTTGGCCGACCTGTCGCAGCAAGTCAGCCAGGTTATGGCGACCGGGTGGGACTACCAGCAGGGGCAAACGATTTCCGTAACCAGCCAGACGACAGCATTTGGCCCCGGAGCAGGCCAGAGCGGCAAAGATTGGTTGGAGCAGGCGCTGGCTCAGCGCTCGGTGCAACTGGCACAATTCGCCGCTCTCGACCCTACCGACGCCCAGGCGCTGGTGGATGCAGAGTTTTCGCAGCGGATACGCAGATTTGTGGTGGCGCACGGAGTGGCGGAAGGAAATCCCCTCCTGCGCGTCGGCTCCTACCTGACGCTCAGCGGACTGGGACCGAGGTTCTCCAACACCTATTACACAACCTCCACCGTGCATCGCTTCGATACCGCCGCGGGCTACCGAACGGAATTCACTGCCGAATGCGCTTATCTGGGAGGTGCGTCCTGAGCCGCCTTTTGCAAGAGCACGCCCTGGCAACGCTGGGACCTGGCGCATTTCTGGCGACAGTGGTCAGTGTCCTGGACCCGGAGAGCCACAACCGCATTCAGGTGCGGGTGTTCAACGTGGACGGTGTCGCCGATCAGGACGCGCCAGTATGGGCGCGGGTAGCGGTCCCCTTCGCAGGCAATAACCGTGGCGCCTTCTTCATTCCCGATGTTGGTGACGAGGTTGTGGTGGTTTATCTCGCCGGCGATTCGAGATTCCCAGTCGTCATCGGCGGACTGTGGAATGGCCATGACTCCGCGCCCGACTCCTTCGGAGGCTCCGGGGACAGCGTCGATCGCTGGACGATCACCGGAAAAGCAGGAACGAAAATTTCCATCGTGGAAGACAGCTCCGGCCCAACCATTGAGTTCGAGACCCCGGGTCAGCTGAAGGGTACGCTAACTGACGCGGGCGGCGGCTCCATTCAATTTACCGACGCCATGCTGACCTCGATAAGGATTGATAGCAACGGGGTGACCGTGAACGCTCCGACCGCACAGGTGCTGGTTACGGCCGCCAGCGGCATCACTCTGACCGCGCCGCTAGTGACGGTAAATTCTGCGATGTCAACCTTCAGCGGCATCGTGCAGTGCCAGACCATGATTGCGACGACCGTCATCGCAAGCACGTACACGCCGGGAGCAGGCAACGTATGGTGAAGCACGATGTGCTGGTGCGAGGTGTCGATATGCAGGGAACGACGCAGAGCAAGCCTGTGCTGCTGCAAATGCATGACACCGATTTTCCGGCGCACTTCCTGCAAGACCTCGCCAACCCGGGCCAGAAGCCAGTTTCTTCGACGATAGCTGTCGCCAGCTCCGCGGCCAGTCCGGCCACTCTGTTTCAGCCAGTCCAGCGCATCGTCCACCTGGCGATGGTGCAGTTGAATTGCGACACCCTCACTCTTCCCCCGCTCGCTACCACGAGGATTGAATCCGCAGGGCTGGTGATTCGGCGGGTGTATCGGCAATCCGGCGACCCAAACATTCCCGGTTCGAAGGCTGTTGATGAGGTGAAGTCGTCGCCGTTCGCCTGGATGCAGTCGGCGGGAGGCAGGTTTGATTGGGTACGCCTGAACCCTGGTCAGGAACGGCTGGACCCGGACCCCGGCAAGCGGCCGCAGTTGCAGTCAGGACGCGCCGATCTGGACGAACTGCTGGCCGCTATGTCGCTGTCTTTGGCGATGACGGAAGTCTTTACGCCGGCCTTTGTCGCTCCGCCCAATATCTGCAATGCACTGGGCCGGACAATCGTCTATGCCCTGATCCCAACCGCCAGCAGCGAAGTGAGCGACACGCAATCTTCCCCTCCGCAATATGACCGGCAGGAGCTTACAAATAATTTGCCGCCATTTCTGAAGGCCGGCATCGTCACCGCGCCTCTTCCTGACACTGTAATTACCCCCGCCTGGCTATCTGACGATTTTCTGCATCAGCAATCGTCTCTCAGCGCGGGTGAGATCAGCCTGTTTCAGCAATTCACTACCACGCTGCGCATGCTGCAAAGCGTCTTCGGCGCTTTCGATGGCACGACTGAGGGGCAAAGAATCCTTCAGGTACTGAATCGGGAAAGCGTGATTCAAAACGGCGATGTCATACCGATGGGAAGTTTTTACAGCTCGGCCGCGAACGCGCTGCTGGGTAGTGACACCTCAGCGGACAGTGCCTTCACTATGCCAACTCAGTGGGGATCGCTCAGCGTTCAAGAACAGAGTGATCTTCTCGATGCGCTGCTCCTGGCGCTGACCCCTCAAAGCGCCAAGGTGCTCGCGCCTCAGGGCCGTTTTCAGGACGCAAGCCGCCTTTACACGGTGCGGATTTTCCTGCGTATCAAGCCTGAAAACCCGGCGTGTCCGACGCAACTGGTCTGGAGCTGTCCCAGCGAGCCGTTTCGCATTGCAGCGTGGTATGAAAGCGCCGGGCGGCCCCATCCGCCGATTGCCCTGCCGGACCTCGGCGACTTGCGCGCTCTGGCCAAGCCCAATGCCTCATTCCATGTGCCCGCGGGATTGATGAATGCGATGCAGGGATCGAGCCTGTCGGGAATGATGAATGGAAGCGGGGGCGGCGCGGGCATCACCATCGACTGGATCTGCGGTTTCAGTATCCCGTTGATTACTATTTGCGCCTTCTTCGTGCTC
>Ga0074045_10005917_pt1 | contig 10590 bp, 10 predicted proteins | sample BogForMeECP23OM2_FD_94442 | JGI IMG/M metagenome (GOLD analysis project Ga0074045, IMG submission 94442) | Bog forest soil microbial communities from Calvert Island, British Columbia, Canada - Bog Forest MetaG ECP23OM2 | ecosystem: Environmental > Terrestrial > Soil > Wetlands ... | reverse complement strand
GCACCCCTCTACATCTGGTGCGCAACGGACGAGTGCCGGCGCAAGGTTCAGGAGCGTACCTGCAGATCAAATGCCCGCCCCGAATCAGCGTCCGCGAGGTTGTCGCAATGCCCAACCACGCAACTGAATACGCTACTCAACTGTACGGGGCGTTGCACGCGCTCGACGCGAAGGGCTACGACTGGATTGCTGTAGAGACCCCGGAACCCGGCATCGAGTGGGAGGCAGTCCTTGACCGCCTGCGACGCGCCTCGGCCTCGGAAGCATGACGTCATTTGCCTCGCGCTCCGTGCGTGTTACATTCGCACAGCTCCGCGAAACGAAGATGTCCGAAGCCCCCCAAGACATAGCACCGGCGAAAGAAGCTCCAGCCCAATTGCTGCGCCAGATAGGGCTGTTCGATGCCACCATGATCGTGATGGGCGGCATCGTTGGCGCGGGCATATTCATTAACCCCTATGTCGTCGCCCGCCAGGTGCACACGCCCATGTTGATTCTCGCGGTGTGGGTTGCAGGTGGGGTTGTCGCGATGCTGGGGGCTTTCATCTACGCCGAGTTGGCTGCTCGAATGCCCGAAGTGGGCGGCCAGTACGCCTACCTGCGTCAGGCGTTCCATCCCGTTGCGGGGTTTCTCTATGGTTGGGTGCTTCTGCTGGTTATCCAGACCGGCGGAATGGCAGCGGTGACCGTGACCTTCGCGCGCTACCTGCTGGAGCTGACCAACTGGCAGGTGTCGGAGCGCATGATCGCGGTGCTGACGATCGTGCTTTTGACCATAGTCAACTGCATCGGCGTACGGGCGGGCACTCGGGTGCAGAGCATTCTGATGTTGTTGAAGATTGGCGCGATTGCGACCCTCGTCCTAGCGGGACTATTCCTGATCCGTGCCCCCTTCCCGCTGTTGCACCCGGTGTTGGATCGCGCGCCCTCCATCGACTTGGTTACGGCCATTGGCGCGGCCATGGTTCCTGTGCTGTTTGCTTTCGGAGGCTGGCAGACTGCGAACTTCATTGCGACCGAAATCAAGGACCCCCAGCGCAACCTCTCGCGTGCGCTCGTAATGGGCGTGACCGGAGTGATCGTGTTGTACCTTGGAGTGAACTTGGTTTGCGTGCGAGCGCTGGGTGCGCAGTGTCTGGCGGCCAGCACCGTCCCGGCCTCCGCGGTCATGCGCATGGCTATGGGCAACACTGGCGCGAGGCTGATCGCGCTCGGCATAGCGGTTTCAACTCTCGGATTCCTGAGCCAGTCGGTCCTCACGGCCCCGCGCGTCTACTTCGCAATGGCGCGCGACGGACTTTTCTTCCGGGCAGTGGCGCGGGTGAACAAAAAGTCCCACGTGCCGGTGCTGGCAATTGTGATGCAGAGCGCGTTGACCCTGGTGATCGCTCTCTCTGGCAGCTACGAGAAGATCCTGAATTATGTTGTTTCCATGGATTTCATTTTCTTTGGCCTGACCGGCGCGAGCCTGTTTGTCTTCCGGCGCAGAGAAGCCAGGGCGACCTTGTCTTCCCACACATCGATGGGCAGCTATCGAATGCCGGGGTACCCATACACCACAGGGCTCTTCGTCGCTATTTGCTGGCTGGTGGTGGCGAACACGATTTACAAATATCCGGCAAACACGCTGTTAGGAATGGGTATTCTCGCACTCGGAGTGCCGGTGTACGCCTTCTGGGCGCGCCGCAAAAGAATATTGGAGTAAGGAATCCTATGTTGCCACGTACCCAGATGCATTCCCCGTACATGGAATTCGCCAAGCTTCGCTCTGGTGCCAAGTACAACCTGGCCACCAGCGGAATCATGAGCTATCCGCTTTCAGAGCTGCCGGTGCGAATCGAGGACCTCGAGATCACTGGCCCCGACGTCTACGGCTATCCTCCGCTGCAAGAACGCTTGGCACGATACAACCAAGTTCGGCCGGAGTGCGTATTTGCCGCGGCAGGCACGTCGTTCGCCAACCACATGGCAATGGCAGCAACCTTCGACCCAGGCGATGAGGTGCTTATCGAGCACCCCACCTACGAATTGCTGGAATCGACCGCTAGTTATCTAGGGGCAAAGCTCCGGCGCTTCGAGCGGCGATTCGAAAACAATTTTCGCATCGATCCTGCGGAAGTCGAACGCCAGATTACGCCGTCGACCAAGCTGATTATTCTGACAAATCTGCATAATCCCACAGGCGCCTACGCCGACGAACCCACCGTTCGCGCCGTGGGGAATATCGCCATGTCCCGCGGCGCGCGCGTGCTGGTGGACGAGGTGTATCTAGAGGGCCTGTACGGAAATCGACCCCTCCCAGCATTTCATTTTGGTGATCAGTTTCTTGTGACCAGCAGCTTGACCAAGGGGTTCGGGCTCAGCGGATTGCGCTGCGGCTGGGTTCTCGCCGGCCACGAATTGGTGCACCGCATGTGGCGCATTAATGACTTGTACGCGGCAACGCCAGCTTATCCGGCCCAGTTGTTGAGCGTGATTGCGCTCGATCACCTGGACAAGGTCGCCGCCTGCGCGAAACTGCTGCTCGAGGAGAATCGCATCTCGCTGAATGCCTTCCTGCAGGCGCGAGACGATCTTGATTTCTATCGCCCGGAGCAGGGAACCATCATCTTCCCCAGACTTCGATCAGGAAATGTCGAGGCGTTGGTACGACTGCTGCGCGAAAAGTACGAAACCAGCGTGGTGCCGGGCAAGTATTTCGACATGCCGCAGCATTTCCGCGTAGGCATCGGCGGCGACCCGGAGATGACTCGCGCCGGACTTGACCGCCTCGGGCTCGCACTCGACGAATTCCGCAGCGCAACATCACCGCCCGTGCTCATGCAATCGTGATTGTTTGTATAATAAGCACGTGAGGATTTTGGTCGCGTCGGCAATGGCGCAGCCCCTCGCACCCCGTCATTGATGGGCCTGTAGCTCAGCTGGGAGAGCGCCTCGTTCGCAACGAGGAGGCCAGCGGTTCGATCCCGCTCAGGTCCACCATATTTTCAAACACTTGCGCGTCTTGCTTTCTTTCCCGAACCTGCTTTGTGGCCAGATTTGTGGCCACATTCGGTTTTGATGACGACAGCGCGGCCACCGCGTTGCGCTTGGCGGTCATCCGGATGTGTGAATAACGCTCCAACATCTTCCGCGAGACATGCCCAGCGATAGCCATGATGGTTTCGTCGCTGGTCTGGCTTTCCGCCAGCTCAGTGATGGCATGGTGGCGCAGATCGTGGAAGCGTAGGCCGCCAAGCCCAGCCGCCTTGGACAAGGCGCGCTATGCCGGTCTCCAGCTCATCTGGGGGCGCGGTGACATCAAGGGTCCCGCTCTCGCAGGCGAAAAAAATGTAGTGAGCAGGCTGGACCGGACCGAGCACTGGCGCTCGGTGGTGCAGCGCCACCAGCGCGCTCGCCGCATCATCGTTCAACGGAACGGTCCGCAATCCTGCCGCAGTCTTGCTCTTGCGAATCTCAATAGCTCGGTTGAGCAAGTCAATGTCGCGCCACCGCAGTCCCTTCAACTCGCAGCCGCGCATCGTTGTGCTCAATGTCAGGCAGGCCGCGTAGTATACCGCCTGCCACGCTGGCCGCTGGCTTGCAGTTTTTAGCAAGCGCAGCTTTTCGGCATGTTCCAGCGCCCGCCCGATTGTCTCTTTGGCCTTCAGGGGTTTCACTTCCTCGGCGAAGCGAGCCGCCCAGCGTCGGGCTTTCTTTAACACACCGCGAATGACATCCAGTTCCCGGTGGCAAGTACCGTTGCTGATGCCTGCGACCGTCCGCCCGCGCCTGTACGCCAGCACATCTTCCGGAGTCAGCGACGCCACAATGCGCTCGCCCAGGACCAGATTGACGGCCTTGGCTCGATCGCGTTCCGTCCGAGCTGTCTTCACGGCAAGCTCTGGGGCGCGATCCGCAATCCAGCGTTCGGCGGCATCCTTGAACTTCAGCCGCGCCAGCGCCTTGGTCTGCTGGCTTGCGTCCAGCTCGCCTCTGCGGGCTGCTTCCTTCAGCTCGTGTTCCTTGGTTCGTGCCTCGTGATAGTCGCTGGTGCCTGCCCGCCCCTCCCTGTTCTGAGGGTCAATATGCGCTACAGCCGCTACAACCCGTGTCTTTATTGGCTGAAACGACATTCTTGCAACCGTTACAGACTGATTCGCATCCGCTACAGCCGAAAGAGAAAGGTCGAGAGAACCACGGCTCGGTGAAGGCCAACGGTCTCGGCAAGTCTTGGCTACGCATGGCGCTTGCTTATTAACTGGGTCGAACTGAAGTTGTCCAACCTCCTGGTACTCTTCAAGTAAGTGAGCTTTTGTTGGAGCAAACTCAAAATTGTGACAGAATTGGCCGAACTGCAGTCGCAGTCTGTGAAAATGTCGCAGATGGAGCGCAGTGGCGCCGATGTTGGCGAAGGGAATCTGCAAGTCCCGACTCGCCGCGTTCCCGAGGCTAATCTCGAATACCTGCGGGTGGCTCGAGAGTTGAGATATCACGAGAGTCCCTACGATTTTCTAGGCAAGCAGTTGGAAGCGGCACTCGTCGACGAGTCGAAAAACGCCGTCATGGTACAAGTCGACAAGGCAGTCGAGCCGGAATGCAAGTCGAGTCCCAAACGCCGGTTGATTATTGCCGTGACGGCCGTTGCCTCGTTCCTGCTGGCGTGCCTTGGAGTACTGATCGGGGAGGCGATTCGCCGGAAGCAAGCAAGACCCCGGCGAGCGCGCCCGGATTGCGCAATTACAGCACTATTTACGAAATTCCACGTAGGCCCTTTATGACCGACTCCATCATCGTTACCGGCGGCGCCGGATTCATTGGATCCAACTTCATTCTGCAATGGTTGGCCCAGGAATCCGCGGCGGTCGTGAATCTCGATTGTCTTACTTACGCCGGCAATGCTGCCAACTTGGCGCCGCTGAGCGACAATCCCCGCTATGAGTTTGTGCACGGCGACGTCAACGATCGTTCACTCGTGAAGGAACTTCTCCGTCAGCACAAGCCCGCCGCCGTGGTCCATTTCGCCGCCGAAAGCCATGTGGACCGCTCCATCCTGGGGCCCGATGAATTCATTCGCACCAACATCAACGGCACTTTCTCGCTTCTCGCCGAAACCAAGCAACATTGGGAAAGCCTGGATGATGCCGGCAAGCAGATCTTCCGCTTTCTCCACGTCTCTACGGATGAGGTTTACGGATCGCTGGAGGAAGACGACGAGCCTTTCAATGAGAAAACCGGCTACGCCCCGAACAGCCCCTATGCCGCCTCGAAGGCCGCGTCGGATCACCTCGTGCGGGCCTACTTTCACACCTACGGCCTGCCCACACTGACCACCAACTGTTCCAACAATTACGGCCCTTTTCAGTTTCCCGAGAAGCTTATTCCGCTGGTCATTTTGCATGCTCTGAAAGGAGAGTCGCTGCCCATCTACGGCGACGGCAAGAACGTGCGCGACTGGCTGTTTGTCGGCGATCATTGCGCCGCCATCCGCCGCGTGCTGCACGACGGCCGCCCCGGCGAGACCTACAACATTGGCGGACGCAGCGAACAGCGCAACCTCGAAGTCGTGCGCACCATCTGCGCTATCCTCGACGAGCTCTGTCCCGCCTCGCCCTTCCGCCCTCACCATAGCTTGATTACGTTCGTGAAAGACCGCCCCGGCCATGACCGCCGCTATGCCATTGACCCAAGAAAAATAGAGAAGGAATTGGGATGGAAGCCGCAGGAAACCTTTGAGTCGGGCATCCGCAAAACCGTTGCGTGGTATCTCGACAACCAGCCCTGGGTAAACGACGTCGCCAGCGGAAGTTATCGCGATTGGATCGACACCCAATACGTCAAACGCACTTCGGGAAGCCCAAGCGGAGTGCGGTCATGAGCGGCCAGCCCACGCTTAAAGGCATCATCCTTGCCGGCGGATCTGGCACCCGCCTCTATCCCGCTACCCAGTGCGTCTCTAAACAGCTCTTGCCGGTTTACGACAAGCCCATGATCTATTACCCGCTCAGCGTGCTGATGTTGGCGGGCATTCGCGACATCCTTATAATCTCCACACCCCTCGACACTCCCCGCTTCGAGCAATTACTTGGCGACGGCGAGCGCTGGGGTGTGCATTTCAGCTACGTCGTGCAGGCAGCCCCCGAAGGCATCGCCCAAGCCTTTATCCTCGGCGCAGACTTCATTGCAGGACAGCGCTGCGCCCTCGTCCTCGGCGACAATATTTTCTACGGGCACAACCTCTCCCACATGATGCAGGCCGCCGCCCGGCGCGAGGACGGCGCCACCGTCTTCGCCTACGCGGTAACCGATCCCGAGCGCTATGGAGTGGTGGAGATGGACGCCCATGGCCGCGCCCTCACCCTGGAAGAAAAGCCCAAGCAACCCAAGTCCCGTTACGCCGTCACCGGCCTCTATTTCTACGACAGCCAGGTCGTCGAGCTGACTCGCAGTCTGAAGCCCTCCAAACGCAACGAACTGGAGATCACCGACCTCAACCGGCTGTATCTAGATCGCGGCCAGCTGCACGCCGAAATCATGGGCCGCGGCATGGCCTGGCTCGACACTGGCACCCACGACTCGTTGCTGGAAGCCGCCACCTTCATCCAGACCATCGAGAAACGCCAGGGTCTGAAAATCGCCTGTCCCGAAGAGATCGCCTATCGCGCCGGATACATCGACTCCGCCCAACTCGAACGCCTGGCCGCCGCCCTGACCAACAGCGGCTATGGCCAGTATCTGAAAGGCCTGCTCGACACTCCGGGAGGGTTATGAGTTCCGCGGCGCCACCCTACGCGCAGCCCACCTATGGCTCGCTGCGCATTCCAGCCGCCGCCTTTGAATTGCTCGCCCGCCTCCAACTCCGTAGTTGGAGACCTCCCTCCACGTGTTGGGGATGGTAGCTTGCCATTCCAAACGAGCTGTCAGGATCGGTCACGAACAGGCCTGTCGCTATGCCCGCCGATGGCACCAGCCATTTCGCGTCATCGGCAGTAACATGCGCCGGGCTTGTCCAGATGGTCAGCGGGTCAAGTGCCAGATGCCGCAGGAAATACTTTTCGTCGGGATGAGGCAGCTTTTCACTGAGTGAGGCGGCAGCCAGGACGGGCGCGGGCGGCGAGGCGTCGCCGGCATCGTCAACATGCTGGGCCCGGGGGCCTGTGCACAGAAGCGCGCTCAGCATCGTCAGGTATACCGCGGGCCTTCAAGAATGGCCCCTCTCGGCAACGCCCACCTGTCGCGGTTCCGGCTGCATACGATGATGTTCACGATTCTACTGAATCCCCAGGATCGCGTGCGCCATGATGCAACGCTGTAACGCCCAGGCTCAGCCCGAAACCGCAGTGCGGCGCGGAGTTCCCTTCAGCGCGCAATGCCATCGTGGAGCGTTCTCGACCGCTTTCACTTTCGGTCGCTGTCACACTTGCGATGTGATGCATAGACTTGCGGTCTGGGCGGCGAGGACTAGACTGAGGGCCAGGTAAGGGTGATCGTTCCGCAAGGAGGTGGCCCGAATGATTCGGCCCTGCGCTACGCGGCCCGCAGTATCATCGCAAGCCCCGTGTCTAGGCATGGGCCAGCTTCCAGAAAAACTCATCACAGGATCTGCCACCAGTCGCCGGATGGCGACAGCGCCTCGCCGCTATCCTACGACGTAAACGCACGCCCAACGCGACGACTTGGGCTTTCTTCAGCCTGGCCGCCGGCAGGAGGTCATTATGCCGCTCAGCAAAGTCAGGGCCTTCCTCGATGAACATCACATCAAGTACGTGGTCATATCGCATTCCAAGGCTTATACCGCGCAGGGAATCGCTGCCATTGCCCACATCCCCGGACAGGAGTTGGCCAAGACTGTCATCGTGAAACTCGATGGAGCTTTGGCCATGGCTGTCCTGCCCGCTTCCTACCAAGTCGATTTGCTCGCCCTCAATAAAGTCGTGGGCGTGAGAGACGCATCGCTCGCCAGCGAGCGTGAGTTCAAACAGCACTTTCCCGATTGTGAAACCGGGGCCATGCCGCCGTTCGGAAACCTCTACGGCATTCCCGTCTACGTCGATGAGACGCTGACCCGGGACAAGGAGATCGCGTTCAACGCCGGTACCCATTTTGAATTGATAAGGATGGACTACGACGACTTCGAGAGACTCCTGCAACCGGAGGTGCTTGAGTTTTCCACCCGGCATCCCGGTCCACTCGAACGCGAGCCGGCGCTTATCTTGTGACCTGAGTTGAGGCCGCATTCAAGCTTGGTCCCGTGGAGACGCTGCGAATCCAAACATCGGCCGAAGTCCATCCAATGTTGCCACGTTTCGGCGGGACCCTCTGATCTTCGGGCGCCTCTTTACTCTCGACAGAGACGTGACAAAGCACAACGGAGGCACGGAGAGCACACGGTTGATATCTTTATTCTCTTCCCCGTGTCCTTAGTGCCTCAGTGGTGAAGCTCTTTGTTTCAATCGCTAGGCGGGTAGCGTGCGCCAGCTGCGCAACTCGCTGCGTATTACCCCAGACCCATCCCACTACGCATCCAAACACGAAGTTCGAACTCGTGACTTCGCAGAAGTGGACCCACCTCACCGAATCAGGGAAGTACGGGTTAGGAATAATCAGGCTGATGCTGCTGAGAAGCGTATACGCCAATCCCACGGCGAGCGCGCCGCTCACGCCAGGCAAACGGAACATGCGCAGCAGAAGCAGACAAACCGCCACAAACATCGGGCCGCGGAGAAAGAACTGCAACAGCACGATCTGGCCGAAGCTTGGAATATGTTGCGTCGCATAGAAATCGCGCACGTACGGGAAGATGATCATCCCCGCCAGAAAATACAGAAACACATAGCTGGCGCAGCAGAAAGCGAATCTCCACACCTTCTGCAGGAGGCTCCGCTCGGGGAAAGCCCACTCATCCGCATGTGCCGAGTTCTTACCGTTGAAGATGATTGTCCATAAAACGGCGGCCAGCGCGTAGCCAACCAGGGTGATCTCGAGGGTCCCGCGCCAGTCCAGCTTGACGTTCGTCAGAAAAATCGCACCCTCGACCATATTGACTGTGTTGATCGCAGCCGGAATGGCAAACAACGCCAGCCCCAGCTTCCATCCTTTCCACTCCGAGCGCATGGCCGCGGCGCCGAGCGCCAGAACCACAATGGCGTTTGCCAGCAGCAGCCAGGGAAGGACGTGCGGCATGGGCGGATAGTTCAAGTGAATCAGCATTCCCGCCACCACCTGCCCTGCTATCAGCGCAATCCAAGCCAGAACGAAGCGAACAACTAATTTGCCTGCGGTCATGATTTACCTCCATTGCCTTTGTGGGGCTTTCTGAATGATTTCGACTTGCTGCTTGCGGCTGCACCGTACGTCCGGATGGCGTACTCCACCCACTGTTGCAGCGCCTCGTAGTGGCGGATGCCACTGTCCAGTGCGAGCATGCCGGAGAGAGGCATGCTGGGCCCTTTCTCCTGGAGATACTGTTTCAATCCCGGGACGTATGCGTTCAATTCGACTCGCAGCTTTCGTAGCAGGGCGACCGCAGCGTCAGGTCCCAGCGCGCGCTCCATAAACGCGAATCGCAGCATTACCTTGCCCAAGTTGCGAATGATCTCGGTGCGCGTTATGGGCTGCGACAACCACTCCTTCAATTCTGCCTCGCCAGCGGCGGTGATCCGATATACCCGTCGTCGGCGCAGCCCTACGCTGTCTTTCACTTCACTCGCAATCGAGCCACGTTTTTCCAACCTCGCGAGAGCAGGGTAGATGGCTCCAGGACTGTTGCTGAAGCTCCCCATAGCTGTCTCGGTGAAGACCTTGCGGAGGTCGTAGCCAGAGCACGGGTACTGGTTGATGAGGCCTAGCAGGGCATAACCGAGAGTGGAGACAGGCTGCGTCTTCATGACAGTACGAAACGTACTATAACGCTGCGTACTGTCGACGGCAAGAAGAATCACCGCATATTCGAGTTGCCATTCCGCTTCCGGAAGTCGCAGCAGAAAGAAAAAAGCCCGCACCAGGCGGGCTTAATTCACAACCGAAGATCTACCGCTAGCGGCTATCGCTGGCCGCCGCGGGAGCAGCCTCCTGCTGGGCCGTCAGACGAGCGTTGCTGTGCTGGGCGATGGTTTTCTTGGCGTTGTCGGCCAATTCCTTCGCCTTCGGCAGCAGCTCCAGCGCCTTCTCCACCGCCGGATCGGTCTCGGTGTGGACCTTCAGGCCTTCCTGCTGGCCAAACTCATTCACGAACAACTCGGCCTTGATATTGGAACGTACCCAATCATTGTTCTCGGCCAGCTCAGCTTCGATGTACGGAATCTGCTGCGAGTCCAGGAACTTGCGGAATTCCTGCATCACAGCCTCATCCACTTGGAAATTCTGCGTGACCTTGTGGTTGATCACGTAGTGCTTGGCAAAGTTGAAGAACGCATATTTCTGCAGCAGTGTGTCTTCAAACTTGTTGCTCTTGATCGGCGCAATCACGATGTCAGGATTGATCCCGCCACCCCCATACACGGTGCGGCCGCTGTCCGTCATCTTGACTTCGCGGCTGGGGACCGGCGGCGTGCCGTCGCCGCTGTCGCGGCTGTTGTAGTAGTAGTCATAAAGCGAAACGCCGTTGTATTC
>Ga0074045_10005913_pt1 | contig 10596 bp, 8 predicted proteins | sample BogForMeECP23OM2_FD_94442 | JGI IMG/M metagenome (GOLD analysis project Ga0074045, IMG submission 94442) | Bog forest soil microbial communities from Calvert Island, British Columbia, Canada - Bog Forest MetaG ECP23OM2 | ecosystem: Environmental > Terrestrial > Soil > Wetlands ... | reverse complement strand
GAAGGACTGCTCGAAGGCAAGCTCGTCAATTGTGCGCTCAAATACGTCTCTTATTATGCCGACATCCAACAAGGGGACCTGCTCATCACTTCTGGCCTCGATGGTATCTATCCAAAAGGCCTTGCAGTAGCGACTGTTATTAAAGTCTCAAAACGCGAAGCGAGTGCGTTCCAGACCGTGGTGGCGAAACCTGTCGTCGGATTCTCACACCTCGAAGAAGTATTGGTGCTAACGAAATGAAAGCCAGTGTTTATTTCATTCTCTTTTTGTTGATCATTCCCTTTCAGGCCAGCCTGCTCAATCCCCTGTCGCTTGCCGGCATAAAGCCCGATCTTGCTTTAGCTCTGCTTTACATCATCGGACTGGTCATCAGCCCCCTCGAGGCTACCATCGTCGGAATAGGTACTGGATTGCTCTTGGATATCGGATCCGTGAGTCTCATCGGGCTCACTGGGTTTACTCGGGGCCTCGTAGGACTTTTTGCAAGCCTGCTTGGTAAAAAAGTGCTCGACGTGAGCAGTCCCTCGAATGGTATTTTTCTTGCGGGTTTTAGCCTGTTAGAAGGCATCGGTCTTATGCTCTTCATGCAAATTTTTTATGAAGACCTGCCCTTCTTCAGTCTCGTAGCAGGCCGCATCCTGCCCCAGGCGATCTACACGGGTGTGCTTGGCGTCGTACTGCTGCAGTTCATGGCAGGAAAGAACGTTCTTGCTCCCCTGATGAGACGAACCGTTCAAAAGGAGTTGTAAATGCTTCAAGAGGACAGTCCTGCAGTAATACAGAGAAGGCTTCCTCTGCTTGCGGCCTTTATCATACTCTTTGTTCTGGTGCTTTTTATTCGCCTCTGGTACCTCCAGGCAATTCGGGGTGCCTATTACTACGAGCAGGCGGAGAATAACAGGATCAGGCCGGTTAAAATCAGGCCGCCGCGGGGCATCATTTACGACAGGAACGGCAGGCCCCTCGTAGAGAACGTGTTGACCTTCGATATTTCACTGGTGCCGGAAGACACCCCTGATCTTGATGCGACCATCAGAAGACTTTCATCAATCACGCATGTAAACCAGAATTCAATCTTGCAGACACTTGAAGACGCTTCTTCGATCAGGACAAAATATGAACCGGTAAAGATCAAGGAAGAAGCACCCTGGAATGAGGTGACCATCGTCGAATCCCACCAGGACGATCTGCCTGGAGTGATCATAGAACCTGAGCACCGAAGGCATTATCCATACGGGGGGATGGCCTCGCACCAGCTTGGATATATCGGTAAGGTTTCACAGCTTCAGCGGAAACAGGAGCAGACTGACATCGGCCTGCTCACCGGTCAGGGCGGACTGGAAAAGATCTACGATAATCTTTTGCGTGGCACTGCTGGCAGGCGCATGATCCAGGTGAATGCCTCGGGTAGGAAAGTAAAGGACCTCGGCATTGAAGAGCCCAAACTCGGCAAGGACATTTATCTTACGATAGATCTCGACGTGCAGCGGGCGGCCGAGGAATCGCTCGGCAGCCGTCCTGGTGCTGTCGTTGCCATGGATCCGAATTCAGGCGAGATCCTCGCAATGGTAAGCCACCCGAACTATGACCCGAACCTTTTTCCACGGGGCATTGCCCCGAAGGAGTGGACACGCCTTACCAATGATCCATCTCATCCGCTGTATAACCGCGCAATCCAGAGTGTGTACCCACCTGGCTCCACGTTCAAGATTCTTGTGGCACTGGCCGGACTCGAATCGGGAGTTATCAATCCGGAAGAAAAGGTAACGTGCAAAGGTTTAATTAAGAGCGGTAAACATACGTTCCGGTGCTGGAAAAAACACGGGCCTATTGCATTTCACGATGCTCTCGTAGAGTCCTGTGATGTATATTTCTATACTATGGGGGAGCGCATCGGGTTTGACCGCATTGCCCAGTATGCCGCGCAACTCGGTCTCGGCAGCTTGACCGGCATTCAACTGCCGGACGAGAAACCTGGACTGATTCCAACGCCTGACTGGAAAAAGAAACGAACAGGTGAATCCTGGTACGTGGGGGATTCGTATATTAACTCGATCGGTCAGGGGTTTGTCCTTGTCAGCCCCATCCAGGCCGTGCGCATGATGAGTGTGGTGGCGAACGGCGGACACCTCTATCCCCCCGTGCTACTTAAGCAATCCAGAGATAGAGAAACTGGCGTTGTCAAACCCTTTCCTTTGGAGCGTGGGAAAGTAGTCCATCTTAAGCCCGAAACGCTCGAAGAGCTGAGGCATGCGCTGGCAGGCGTGGTCATAGAACCAAATGGCACGGGCCATGCGGCCCGGACGCCCATTGCGACCGTAGCTGGCAAAAGCGGCACCGCCCAAGTCATTGCCCAGAAAATCCCTGGAAAGAAGCTGACGGAAAAGACTCAGGACCACGCATGGTTCGTTGCCTATGCCCCGGTTGAAAACCCCAAGATCGCAGTTGCCGTACTGGTGGAACACGGAGGGCATGGAGGTGGAGCGGCTGCTCCCGTGGCGAGACGGATTATTGAGGAGTATCTGAAAAATGCAGAACCAAAGATGGTTTACTAATCTGCCCTGGGGGATGGTGGGACTCGTGCTTGTCATCGCGCTCTTTGGACTCGCTGCAGTGTACAGCGCAACATATACCTCACGGGGCCCCTCGCCCCTGTACTACAAACAGCTCATCTGGGTATGCATCGGTATATTTGTGCTGTTTCTCGCGCTTCTTCCTGATTATCACACGGTGGGGAGATATGCTTACATCCTTTACGCACTTTCACTCGTTCTCCTGGTCCTTGTGATGGTGTTTGGCAGAACCGGCATGGGCGCCCAACGCTGGCTCGCCATCGGTTCCTTCGCATTTCAGCCGTCAGAGCTGGCCAAACTTTCCATCACGCTTGTGTTGGCGCGTTACTTTGCCGACGATCCAAAACGGGACGGCTACGGCATCAAGGACTTGGTCATCCCTGGAGTCATGGTACTGGTCCCGCTCTTACTCGTACTCAAGCAACCTGATCTCGGAACTGCGCTCATGCTGATCTTGACGTCGTCACTTATCATCATACTCGCCGGGATACACCTTCGTTCCGCTATTATCGTGTTGATCACCGGCCTAACAATCGCATCACTAGTGTTCTTTGTCCCGCCTGTGCGCAATAAAATATGGGGGTCGTTTAAACCGTATCAGCAGAACAGAATCAGGGCTTTTATCGACCCGAGCTCGGACCGTCTCGGGAGTGGCTACCATGCGAATCAGTCCAAGATCGCTGTGGGGTCAGGCCAGATAACGGGCAAAGGTTTCCGCAATGGTACACAGAGCCAAATGGCTTTTCTGCCTGAGCGCCACACAGATTTCATTTTTGCCGTTATCGCTGAAGAGACTGGTTTGCTCGGCGGCGGCACGCTGATTCTTTTATATCTCGTCCTGCTTCTCGCCGGAATTGATACAGCCAAGAACGCCAAAGACCGTCTCGGTGTTCTTATGGCCGGAGGCATTGTATCCATGATATCGCTTTACGTATTCATAAACGTCGGTATGGCCGTGGGAATTGTGCCCGTCGTAGGGGTGCCGCTTCCTCTGGTAAGTTACGGCGGGACATCCATCATTACCACCTTCCTCGCCCTAGGATTACTCTTGAATATCCAAGCAAGACGGTTTATGCTGTTCTACTAAATGAGCCCGCTCCACGATACAGGATGGATGATTACCGTTTATAAGCTTTACACAACCATCCAAGATCTAGTATCTAGCATCTTGTATCCTGATGAAGGAGTTTCATGCTCGAAGACTTCCTGTCGCTCGTAACTAAACCCGCGCGATATATCAATACCGAGATCAACAGCGTTCATAAGGACCTCTCGAAGGTGAAAACAAAAGTTTGCCTTTTTTTCCCCGACACCTACGAAGTCGGTATGTCTCACCTCGGGTTGAGGATTCTATACAACATTCTCAATAGCAGGGACGATACAGCGTGTGAACGGGTATTTTCTCCATGGTTAGATTATGAAGTGAAACTTCGCGAATCCGGAAGACCGCTCACCAGCTTGGAATCCAACGTGCCGCTATCGCATTTCGACATCATCGGCATTACACTCCAATATGAGTTATCCTACACCAATATCCTGGCGGGACTGGATCTGGCAGGAATACCGCTTCGCGCTTCAAACAGGACTGATGGTCACCCAGTGGTTGTTGCAGGTGGCCCCGGCTCCCTGAACCCGGAACCGCTTTCCGATTTTATCGATGTATTCTTCATCGGCGAAGCAGAGGAAGCAATTCACGACATCGTAGAGCTCAGGCAGGAGTACCAGGACCGTGTCAGATTCCTCGAGGTTCTTTCCAAACAAGAAGGCTTTTATGTACCTGCGCTCGGTAAGAAGAACGTACGCAGAAGAATTATCCGAGACCTTGAATCAGCTGCTTATCCAAACAAGCCCATTCTGCCGCTCATGAGGCCGGTGCATGACCGAGCCACAGTGGAGGTAGCCCGGGGCTGCATCCACGGATGCCGATTCTGCCAGGCAGGAATGATCTACAGGCCATACCGCGAACGGAGCACAGAAAATGTTAAATCTCTGCTGCAAGAATCCCTACTTTGCACGGGGTATGAAGAGATTTCACTCGCGTCTCTCAGCTCCGGCGATTATTCAAGTATCCAATCGCTCATGCAGGAGCTGGTCGAGCAATATAAACAACAACGCATCTCAATCTCGCTTCCTTCACTCCGCGTGGGCACCCTTACGCCGGAGATGATCAAGGCCATTGCAAACACGCGAAAAACCGGATTCACACTTGCACCGGAAGCCGGCACCGAGCGGCTTCGTAGAGTCATCAACAAACCAGTGAGCGATCTGGACCTCCTAAATGCTGCAGAGAACATATTCAGAAATGGTTGGAGCATACTCAAGCTCTACTTTATGATCGGCTTGCCGACGGAGACTGATGCCGATCTGGACGGCATCATCAGGCTAGTAAATACCATCTTCGCCGTGGAAAAGAAAATGTCAAAGCGTAAGGTGCAATTGAATATTACCGTATCTACGTTCGTTCCCAAACCGCACACGCCATTCCAGTGGATAGGACAGGCGACACTTGAGGAAATCCGGACAAAACAGGTGTATCTCGATAAAAAATTGAAAAAACATGGTATCACCCTCAAACATCACAGCCCCATGGTAAGCCTGCTTGAAAGTTCGTTCGCTCGCGGCGACAGAGAAATAGGCCACACCATAGAGGAAGCCGTGCGGCTCGGCTGCCGGTTCGATGGTTGGAGCGAGTGTTTTGATTTCAAGAAATGGATGGAAGCTTTTCAAAAATGCGGGCTCGACATGTCTGCCTATGCCTGCCGTACTTTTCGTATGGAGGACATCCTCCCTTGGGACTATATTCAAAGTGGCGTGTCAAAAGAGTTTCTCATGCGCGAGAACAAGCGCGCCATGGCTGCGCAGATAACGAAAAACTGCCGAGTGGAATGCTGGCAATGCGGGATGGAGTGCAAAGACGGCGGCACGTCTTCACTCGGAAGACCTGCTCTTGTTTCATCTTCATTTGCAAATACCGATGCCATTTCATTTTTTCAAACGCAACGGCAACGCCTTAACGGATCAGAACTTTCCACACGACTCAGGTTTAAGTACAGCAAATTGGGCCGCATCCGCTTTCTTTCGCACCTGGACCTTATGACACTTTTTCAACGGGCTGCGGCTCGCGCCCAAGTGCCGATACTGTTTTCGCAGGGATTTAACCCCCATCCAAGGATTGCCTTCGGTCCGGCCCTTTCCGTGGGTATGGAAAGCGAATCGGAATATCTTGACATGGAGACTGACCCTTGGGTAGACCTGCTCCAGGTCACAAAAACGCTGAATAAAACTCTCCCTGAAGGCATACGGATTCTCGAATCACTCGTCATTCCCTCTAAAACAGCTTCCCTTTCCGGAAGCATCGTCAGATATATCTATGAGGTCAGTGTGCCTAATATTTTTTCCGTGGATCTTGACATAAGGACGAAGACTTTTTTAAGTCAACCCTCAGTAATTGTTTCAAAAAATGGAAAACAGAAGGACATCCGGCCGGGAATTGAATCTATTGTCGTTACAGACTCCACAGCTTCAATTCGACTTCTTGTCACGCTTGTTGACAAGAACCAGCTTAAGCCGAGGGTGCAGGATGTGATTGAGCAACTGTTCAATGTCGGACAGGAGCAGGCGGTGCTCTTCGGAATCAAACGTATAGAGATGTTCTATAAACAGAACGAGCAGTGGCTGAGCCCGATAGCTGTGAATTAATTAAACGCTGGTGGATAGTATGCTGACTGGTTGCGCAGATGCTATTATCGCAGAGGCATTGATTACATCAATGCTGGCAGACTTTTGGCTTCTCAAACTACGCCGCGTACAACAGCTGTTAAACACAAAGATGTGAGCGGTTTTCTCCTTTTGTCAAAGAAAGGTTATTGCAAAACACGTACGAAGGCACATCATATTGCAGTCAGCGCCTTCTTGAGTGAATCATCGCGAAGTGATACCAGCCCATTTTTAATTCTTGTATTAAATCACATCCTAATATAAAATAGTAGAAGAATGTGAATTATACTACTTCATGAGGAGACAGCATGTCATCTGAGATCATCGTAAATGCGGGTCGGGAAGAGACGCGGGTGGCGCTCTTGGACAACAGTCTCGTCACTGAAATTTATATCGACCGTAAAAAAGACCGCGGCATTGCGGGGAATGTGTACAAAGGCCGTGTGATGAAGGTCCTTCCCGGTATGCAGGCGGCGTTTGTAGACATCGGGCTTGAAAAGTCCGCTTTCCTCTACGTGGGCGACGTGTTTGACAGCACGTCGGAATATACACCCATGATGGAGGATGAGGGACTGGAACTCGAGGTTGAACCCAAACGAAAGCGTGCGCACACCAACCAGATCGAAGACCTTCTTCAGGAAGGGCAGGAAATTCTCGTGCAGGTTTCAAAGGAGCCGATCAGTACCAAAGGCGCACGTGTAACGACCTATATCAGCATTCCCGGTCGTTATCTGGTCATGATGCCGGGAGTCAATCATATCGGCGTTTCGCGCCGCATCGAGAACGGCGAGGAACGAAAGCGGCTTCGTGAGATCGTAAGCAGACTCCACAAACCCAATACGGGATATATCATCCGAACTGCCAGTCAGAACAGGAGCGAGGAGGAGTTTACTGCCGATGTCGAGTTCCTCGGCCGATTGTGGGAGAACATCCAAAGGAAAAAAGAACGAACCACTGCACCGGCTCTCATGCACAACGAACTCGACCTGGTTTTCCGCGTCATTCGTGACGTCTTTACCCGCGACGTGGACAAAATGGTGATCGATTCCCCCGAGGAATACCAGCGGGTAAAAGAATTTATTGATTCTTACATCCCCCAGCTCAGCCGCCGCGTTAAACCCTACGACGGCGACGACCCTATTTTCGACCACTATGGCGTGGAAATAGAGATCTCCCGCGCCCTTGGCAGAAAAGTCTGGCTCAAATCCGGCGGGTATATCATCATCGACCAGACCGAGGCCCTCACAACCATTGATGTGAACACCGGCAGGTACGTGGGCAAAAGAACGCTTGAGGATACGATTTTGAAGACTAATCTTGAGGCGGTACGCGAGATTGCGTACCAGCTTCGGCTCCGGAACATCGGCGGTATCATTATTCTTGACTTCATCGATATGGAACGCGAGGATAACCGACGTAAGGTATACTCGGCGCTCCAAGAAGCGCTTGCAATCGACAAAGCGAAAACAGCCATATCGCACATCTCACCCATTGGTCTCATCGAGATGACACGTAAACGCATCCGTGAAAGTCTGGGCCGTGCGCTGTGCGAACCCTGCCCGTATTGCGAGGGGCGTGGGTACATCAAATCAGCGCGTACCATCTGCTACGAGGTCTTCCGCGAGATCAGACGCGCGTTCACAAGCGCGGAAGAAAAAAAAGCTCTGATCACCGTGAACTCCATGGTTGCGGATTTGCTCTATGACGAAGAGCGGCAGGGTGTGGAAGAATTGGAGCGGGAATTTCAAAAGAAAATCGTAATCAAGGCGGATCCCAACCTGCACCAGGAGCAGTACGAGGTAGTGATGGTCTGAGCAGATCAATGAATGGCAACAACATTTAACAAGCCGGTCAGGCAATGGAACGTGCATCCGATATTTTTTTATTCTTTATCAGCGGCTCTATTATTATCCGATCGAAATCTTCCAATTGGAAAGGTTTCTCAATATAACGGGCAATCCTTTTCTTTTCTACCAGCGTCGCCAACTCCGGCGACCAGGCTGAGGTCATGATAATCACAGAAATAGCGGGATCGTGCTCTTGGGCATAAGCGATAACCTTATATCCATCGACCTTTGGCATCTCCAGATCGGTCAGAACCAGACTCACCGGATTAGATTTCATCAGTTTAATGGCTTTTTCTCCGTCTTCTGCAGTCATCACATTATAGTTTTTCAACTTTGAACGAAGATAAAAGGCGAGGGTTTTCAAGAATATTTTGTTATCGTCTACGATAAGAATATTTTCCATGGCGTTGCTCTCAAGAACCATTAGTGGAGCGATCTGCATTTACTAAAAGACTTCCTCTGGTCTAAGTTCTCTTCTTCCGGGAAAAACCATTTGGTTTTTTTCACCAGCCGAAGCGCCACATACATCAGTTAAGTCAATCGACAACTCAGAACTGTTTTTACGATTGGTCCCTGTTCTTTCATGCTGATCGGCTTGCTTGTGACCTCGTATGCTCCGAGATTAAATACGTTGAAATAGGTTCTCACATTGCTCCTTTCGGATAGTAAAATTATCAGTAATGTCAGCCGCCACTTTCGCAGCGCAGACATAAATTCCAGCCCATTCATACATGCATCATGTAATCCATGATAACGAGATATACTACAGCCTCCTCATCAGAAACAGACAACGCGGAACGACCGTCTGTTTTCGCTATAACTCTATAGCCGAAGTTCTGCATTCTTTTCTGAATCGTAGGAGACAAAGTTCCGATCATCTTCATAAAATATAGTTTTTGTCGGCTCTTTCCATATACAACAATCTTGTCATGCTGAACTAAGAACGGAAAACTGCGTTCAGGCAATGTGCATAGCTCTATTCAATATTATGATTATGCATTATGCAAAATAAGTACCAAGCTCTTAACGGCCAGAAAATTCAAGGAATGATAGGTTGCGACTTAACAGAAATGAGTAATTTGGACTAGTTTTGACTGGTCTTTTTTAATCAGGGGTGCATTTTAGATCGACTCAAATTGACTTTGTCACCCCCCCTAAGTTCCCACGAGATACTCCGAAAAACCTCTTATGGTTGTACTGCACAAACGATTCAGCCAGATTAACCTTGAACGTAGACAGCTACATTGCGCTTTTTCACAGCAACGTTTTGATTTTTCGTTTCAGGGTAGAAAGCGATATCCCCAAAGCCTTTGCTGTTTTCGTGAAATTGTTCCCAAACTGTTCCAAGGCGAATCGGATATGCTTTTTTTCCACATCTTCGAGAGGCAAAATCTCTTGTGAGATCACGCTTTGCGCGCAGATAGGTTGTGAAATATGCTTTTCCTGTTCAAGCAGCAGCGAAGGTCTCAGATCACTATCACGCTGAAGTATCACGGCTCGCTCGAGAATATTCTTGAGCTCGCGTACATTGCCCGGCCAATCATACGCCATGAGCCGGGCATGTTCTTCCGGGAGCAGGCTTGTTTCCTTATTTATGCCCAGCGTACCGAGCAGATAGCTGCACAACGCGGGAATATCGCCCCGCCGTTCCCGCAGGGGTGGCAGGTGAATTTGAAGCACACTGAGTCGGTAAAAAAGATCTTTTCGGAATGTCTTGCCGATTACGCTGGCAAGATCAATGCCGGTAGCGGCGATCACGCGAACATTGACCGGACGCGTAGACGCACCACCTATTTTTCTTACCAGCTTATCATCGATTACGCTCAGCAGCTTCGCCTGCAGGTGCGGGTGCATCTCACCAATCTCGTCGAGGAACAAGGTGCCGCCGTCCGCCATCTCGAATATGCCTTTCCGGGCCGTAGTCGCCCCGGTGAATGCGCCCTTTTCATAACCGAACAGCTCTGCTTCGATCAGGCTCTCTGGAAGCGCAGCGCAGTTTATGCTGATGAACGGGGCTGAGCTCCGTGCGCTTCGATAATGAATGGCTTTTGCCAGCATCGTCTTGCCCGTACCGGTTTCACCGGTAATGAGGATTGGTGAGTCCGAACCGACCGCGTGCTCCTTCATTTTCATGGTCTCGGCAAGACCCTCTCCGCCGATAAAGACCGCCTCCTCGCTCTCCCGTGTCCGTCGATAGTCCTGGAGCTGTTCGAATCGTTCCAGTTCAAGGGTCCGGTTCGCCTGTTCAACAGCAAGGCGGAGTGCTTCAAGTTCGAAGGGTTTCGCGAGGTAATCATACGCGCCCTGTTTAATGGCGGTCACCGCGTTTTCGAAACTGGGATAGGCTGTGGCAAAAATGATCTTGGTCTGGTCGTTGTATTTCAGAATCTCGGGGCAGAGTGTGTGGCCCTCTGCGTCTGGGAGTTGCTGATCAAGAAGCACGATATCGACCGTCTGTT
>Ga0074045_10005912_pt1 | contig 10598 bp, 7 predicted proteins | sample BogForMeECP23OM2_FD_94442 | JGI IMG/M metagenome (GOLD analysis project Ga0074045, IMG submission 94442) | Bog forest soil microbial communities from Calvert Island, British Columbia, Canada - Bog Forest MetaG ECP23OM2 | ecosystem: Environmental > Terrestrial > Soil > Wetlands ... | reverse complement strand
CTATTTCGCCATGGGCGAGGCGATCGCTCATCTCAACAACCTATGGCACGCCGGACGAGTCACCCGCTCATCGCAGGGCGGCATACTGCGCTTCGGCCGCAACTGACGCGAGCGGACTTACAATAGGGAACCCAGGAGATGCCCCAAATGACTGCCGTGGAACCCCGCCAATCGAACCCGGCTGCCGATCCGCAGCCGCCCCAATACGACCCGGTGGCGCTGGCCGAATCGTTCGCCAGCGCCGCCGACAAGAGCGCCAAGGTGCTCGGCGACTTCGTCGCGCGCCAGGCTGCCAGCGGCCAATCGCTGGTCAGCGACGAGTTCGGCCTGACCAAGGCGTTTTTCGAGCTGGCGGCGAAAATGCTGTCGAACCCGTACCGGCTCGCCGAGACGCAGATGAACCTGTGGTGGGAGTATTCGGCCCTGTGGCAGAACTCGATGCTCAAGCTCCTTGGGCATTCGGCCGGCCCGATCGTCGAGCCGGCGAAGAGCGACCGGCGCTTCCGGCATGAGGATTGGGAAGAACACTTCCTGTTCGACTACATCAAGCAGTCCTACCTGATCACGGCGCGCTGGCTGCACACGGCAGTGGCCAACGTCGAAGGTCTCGACGAGCACACGCGCAAGAAGGTCGATTTCTTCACGCGCCAGTACATCGACGCCCTGGCGCCGTCGAACTTTGCGCTGACCAATCCGGAGGTATTCCGGGAGACCATCGCCTCGGGCGGACAGAACCTGGTCAAGGGGCTCAACAATTTGCTCGACGACATCGAACGCGGCAACGGGCAGCTCAAGATTTCGATGACCGACAGCAAGGCCTTCGAGCTCGGGGTCAACATCGCCACCACCCCGGGGCAGGTGGTGTTCCAGAATGACCTGATGCAGCTCATCCAATACGAGCCGACGACGGCAAAGGTCGCCAAGCGGCCCTTGCTGATCATCCCGCCGTGGATCAACAAGTACTACATCCTCGACCTGCGGGAGAAGAACTCGCTGGTCAAGTGGTGCGTGGCGCAGGGGCTGACGGTGTTCGTCATTTCCTGGGTCAACCCGGACGAGCGGCACGCCGCGAAGGACTTCGTCGATTACATGCTCGAGGGGCTGCTGGCGGCGCTCGACGCGATCGAGAAGGCGACCGGCGAGAAGGAGGTCAACGCACTGGGCTATTGCCTCGGCGGCACGCTGCTCGCATCGACGCTTGCCTATCTTGCGGCGAAGAAGGACAAGCGCATCGTCAGCGCCGGTTTCATGGCCTCGCTCATCAACTTCACCGGTGCGGGCGAGCTGGAGGTCTTCATCGACGAGGAGCAGGTGGCCTCGCTCGAGCGCAAGATGAACGAGCGCGGCTATCTCGAGGGCGCGCACATGGCGAACACCTTCAACATGCTGCGCAGCAACGACCTGATCTGGTCGTTCGTCATCAACAATTATCTGCTTGGCCGCGATCCGTTTCCCTTCGACCTGCTGCACTGGAACCAGGATTCGACGCGCATGCCGGCGAAGATGCACAGCTTCTACCTGCGCAACATGTACGTGAACAACAAGCTGTGCGAACCGGGCGGCATCTCGCTCGCCGGGACGCCGATCGACGTGTCGAAGGTCACCATTCCGGTTTACTTCGTATCCGCGATCGAGGATCACATCGCGCCCTGGAAGACGACCTACGCCGGTCCGCTGCTGCTGGGCGGCAAGGGCCGGTTCGTGCTCTCCGGATCGGGCCACATCGCCGGCATGATCAATCCGCCGGAGGCCAACAAGTACGGCTACTGGACCAACGACAAGCTGCCCCCAAGCGCCGAGACGTGGTTCGAGGGCGCGAAGCAGCATCCCGGATCGTGGTGGACCGACTGGCTGTCCTGGCTCGAGCCGCATCTCGGAGCGCAGGTCGCCGCGCGCGAGGTGGGCAAGGGCAATGGCCGCGGCCGGCTGCGGGCGCTTGAGGCGGCGCCGGGAAGCTACGCCCGGCAACGCGTCGATGCCGGCTAGGCCGCATCGGTCTCAACGGGCCTCGCGTGGCGTCGCCAACCTGGCGCCGGCAAAAAGGGCTTTTGTTTGCATTTCGATGCGGAGGTCGTGATGAAGCAGAAACTGATGCTGGCCGCGCTTGCGCTGGCGATGGCGGGTAACGCGGCGGCCCAGACTTCGCCGCCGCCGCCCGCACCGCCGCCGGCCGCGCCCTGCACGACCTGCGGGGTTGTCGAATCGGTCCGCTATGTCGAAGAACAGGGCCAGGGCTCCGGCGTCGGGCTGGTCGCAGGCGGCGTGGTCGGCGGCGTGATCGGACACCAGATCGGCTCGGGCAGGGGCAACACTGCGGCGACGATTGTCGGCGCCGGAGCGGGCGCATACGCCGGCAACCAGGTGGAGAAGAACGCCAAGAAGAAGAGCTACTGGGTGGTCGCCGTGAAGCTCGACAGCGGATCGCACAAGTCGATCACGTCGAGCTCGCAACCAGCGTTCAAGCAGGGAGATCGGGTCAAGGTCGTCGATGGCAAGCGGCTGGCGCTGTTGAGCCACTGAAGCCGCGGGCCATCGCGTATCGCTTTGCCGCTGCGCTCGCGCCTGTGCACCGGGCGCGAAGCTTTGCGGCGCATCGACTCTCGCCGCGGCGCGCGCGGCGTTTTGACATACAATGCCCGCAAACACGTTTGACACCCTACTTCACGGAGGAGATCGACCATGCGCAGGATGCGGAAGTCCCTGCTTGCGGCGGCGCTGGCCGCCGGTCTGGGTCTGGTGCAAGGCGAGGCAGCGGCCCAGTTCAACGGTTTTGTCTTCTTCGGCGACAGCCTGACCGACGCCGGCTTCTACGGCTCCCGCTTCACCGTCAATCCCGGCCAGGTCTGGGCGCAGGATCTCGGTGAGCACTTCGGCGTGACCGTTACGCCGGTCAACCAGGGCGGGACTGACTTCGCGCAGGGTGGACAGCAGGTCACGATGCCCTCGCCGCTCACGCCGCCGGGCGCCCCGCAGCGGCCGCTGTCGACGCAGATCGACGAGCTGCTGGCGACCACGCCAACGCTCAACCCGCATACGCTGTACACGGTCTGGATCGGCGCCAACGACATCTTCGTCAACGTGGAGGCGGCCGCCGCCGGACAGCTCACCCCGGCGCAGGTGCAGGCGAACATCGTCACCGCGGCGGCGCAGACGCTGCAGCAGATCGCGCGCCTGCGCGACGCGGGCGCGAAGACGATCATGGTCTTCAACCTGCCGGATATCGGCCTGACGCCGGATGGTCGAGCGAGCCCGACGGCACCGTTCTCCACGCTGTCGAGCCTGTTCAATTCGACCCTGCAGGCCGGCCTCGGGTCGCTGGGTGTCGACATCATCCCGATGAACATGTACGGCCTGTTCAATGAGGTGATCGCCAACCCCGCGGCGTTCGGCTTTACCAACGTCACCACTCCGGCGTGCACGACCGCGAGTTCCGCCACCTGCTCGGCCGCGACGCTGGTGGCGCCCAACGCGGCCCAGACCTACCTGTTCGCCGACGGCGTGCACCCGACGCCTGCGGGGCATCAGATCATCGCCGACTATGCCGAGGCGGAAATCGCGGCCCCGCAGCAGGTCGGCCTGCTCGCCGAAGCGCCGCTCCAGGTCGAGGAGGCGAACTTCCGCGCCCTCGATTCGCGCATGATTTCCGGCGTCGGCGCACCGCTCGCCCAGAACAAGTTCAACGCCTACGCCGTCTACGACTACGGCAACTACGATTACAGCGGCGAGTTCGGCGGCGGCCACAGCTACGCCAATACCGTGGTCGTGGGAGGCGACATGAAAGTCTCCGACCGCATGCTCGTCGGCATCGCCTTCGGCTACACCGATGACAAGGCGCCGATGGGCAACAACGGCAGCAGCTTCAAGCTCAACGAGGCCACCCTGACCGGGTATGTGGGTTATGGAGACGGTCCGTGGTACGTCGGCGCGACCCTGGGCGGGGGCAGCCTCGATTACAACGACATCAACCGCAACGTCACGCTCGGCCCCCTGACCCGGACCGAAAGCGGATCGACCAACGGCTCGCACTTCATGGCCCGCGTGCTCGGCGGCTACTGGTTCAATTACGAGAGCTGGATCCACGGGCCGTTCGTGCGCGTGACCTACCAGCAGGACACGGTCGACGCCTGGGCCGAGACCGGCACCAGCAGCACGGCGATGACCTTCGGCCAGCAGAATCGAGACGCCCTCGGGACGAGCCTGGGCTGGCAGGCGGACGGCAACCTGGGCTGGGCGCGCCCCTGGGGGCGCGTAACCTGGGAGCGGGACTGGAACAACGACGACCGGACGGTGCGCGCGGGGCTGGTCTCGATGCCCGGCACGTTCGCCTTGCCGGTCGCCCAACCGAGCAACAGCTACGCCTTGTTCGTCGTCGGCCTGGCCGGCGAGATCGGCAACAGCAACGTGACCGGCTTCGTCGCCGTCAACGCCACGGCCGGCAAGAGCGACGGCAACTACCAGGCGATCACGGTGGGCATCCGCGCGCCGCTCTAGCCGGGGCGCGACCTGGGGCCCGGCCGCTGCTGGCGCTTAGCTACGCGTCCCCGCGCGGCTTGCGCGCGGCGCCGGCGAGCACGCGGTCGTAAATCGGCCGCGGCAGGATCGAGAACACCCGCCCCAGCAGGCGCATCTGCCACGGCAGGATGGTCAGGCGCCGCCCGGAGGCGATCGCCTGGGCGATGAGGATCGCGGCGCGCTCGGCGGAGAGCAGGAACGGCATGCGGTACGGGTTGCCGGCGGTCATCGGCGTGGCCACGTAGCCCGGACAGATGGTGATCACTTGCACCCCGCTGCCGACGAGTTCGACGCGCAGGCTCTCGAGGTAGCTGATGGCCGCGGCTTTCGACGCCGAATAGGCGCCGGCGCCCGGCAGGCCCCGAAACCCGGCCACGCTCGCGATGCCGACCAGCTTGCCCTTGCGCGCCGCGCGCATGCCCGGGAGAAACGGCTGGAAGGTGTGCAGCATGCCCACGACGTTGACGTCGAGGATGGCGCGAAACACGGCGTTGTCCTCGACGTGTTCGGTAAGCGTTCCGCGCGATATTCCGGCGTTGGCGATCACCAGGTCGGCGGCGCCGTGGCGGGTGGTGAAATCGGCCGCCGCGGCACGCAGCGCGCCCTCATCGCGCACGTCGCCGGGGTAGACCGCGACCGGCAGCGGAGCGAGCGACGCGGCAAGCGCGCCGAGCGCATCGGCGCGCCGCCCGAACACGCCGAGGCGCGCGCCTTGCGCGGCATAGCGTCGCGCCAGCGCCGCGCCGATCCCCGACGAGGCGCCGGTCACGAAGACGTTCATGCCGTGGCGCCGGCCCGGCCCCGCCCCGGGCGCTACGTCTTCGGGCGTTCGGCCCGGGCCTTGACGATCAGGGTGTCGACCGCGGCGGGCACGTCGGGGTGCGGAACCGATTTGACCACGAACTTGCCATCGACGATCAACGTCGGCACTTCTTGAATGTTATAGGCCTGCGCCAGCGACTTGGCGCGGTTGTACTTGCTGCTGACTCCGAACGAGTTATAGGTCTCCATCACGCGCGCCCGGTCGAGCCCTTGGCTCGCCGCCCAGTCGAAGAATGTCTTGTCCTCGTACATGGGCAGGCCGCTGACGTGCACGGCCTTGAACACCTCGGGGGAAAGGCGCTCCTCGACGCCGAGGGCATCGAGCGTGTAGTAAATGCGGGCGAGGCCCTCCCAGCGCGCCTGGAAAATCACCGGCACGCGGCGGAATTGCACGTCCGCAGGAAGCGTGCGCAGCCACTTGTCCAGGAACGGCTCGAGATCGGCGCAGTGCGGGCAGCCATAGGAGAAGAACTCGATCACCTCGATCTTCTTGCCCGTCTCCACCGGCTGCGAGTTCTTCAGCCGCAGGTAGTCCTTGCCCTCGACCAGGTCAGCCGGCCAGGCGGCCGTCATGGCGAACCAGGCGAGGACCCCCAGAAACTGCACTGTCAGACGCTTCATCGATACTCCCGAAATGTTGTCAAAATGGACCTTGGGCCCTTGCCCAGCATCTAAGTTCATGCCCAGGCGTCGCCGCTACTGATTCTTGATGACGGCGACGTCGAACCCGCGATTGCCGAGCTCCGTCTTGACGCGATTGAGCTCGTCGGTATTGTCGTAGGGGCCCAGGCGGACGCGATAACGCAGCGTCTTGTCCGGCAGCGTTACGGTCTGGACTGCCGCCTCCCAGCCCGACAGCGCGAGGCGCGCCTTCATGTTTTCGGCGTCCGATGGGCTGGCGAAAGCGCCCGCCTGCAACCAGAAGCGGTCGCTCGCCGGCGGCGCGGTGGCGACGGACTTGGTCGCATCCGGCGCCTTGTCGGCGGCGCGCTCCGGGACCTTGTCGGCAGGGCGTCGCTCGGGTCCTGCCTTCGACTCGTCGCTGCCCGGAAGGATCTTGTAGAAGTCGAACCGCGGCTTGTCGGGCGCGGCTGTCGTGGCGGCGAGGTCGCCCTTGGCGCTCTTCGTCGCGTCCTTGTTCGCGCCGGGGGCGGGCAACGGCGTGGTGAGCCCGCTGCGGCCGAGGAAGAAGGCCACCGCGGCGGCGATCGACAAGCCGAGCACCAGGCCAATGAAGATGCCCAGCACCGTGCCGCCGCGACCGGCGTCCCGGTTTCCGGGGGGGGCGCGGCGACGCGCCGCGTGTCGAGAGGCCATACGGATTGAGGTCACATCTTTTCCGGCGCGCTCACTCCGAGCGCGGCCAAGCCATTGTGTACGACCTGCCCCACCGCGACGACCAACGCCAAGCGCGCCTGGCGCAGCCGCGGATCGGGGACGAGAAACTGCTCCGCATTATAGTAGCTGTGAAATTGTGCCGCCAATTCCTTCAGATAGAACGGGATGAGGTGCGGCGCCAGGTCGCGCGCGGCGCTCGCCAGCTCATCGGGAAAATCGGCGAGCCGGCGCAGCAACGCCTCCTCGTACGGGTTGGTCAGCGCGGAGAGGTCCGCCGCGCCGAGCTGCACGGCCGCCGTCGCCCGGGCCAGGCCCGCCTTTTCCAGCACGCTGCACACCCGGGCGTGCGCGTACTGCACGTAATAGACCGGATTCTCCTCGCTCTGCGAACGCGCGAGGTCGATGTCAAAGGTGAGCTGCGAATCGGCCTTGCGCATGAGAAAGAAAAAGCGCACCGCATCGCGCCCGACCTCGTCGAGCAGATCGCGCACCGTGACATAGTCGCCGGCGCGCTTGCTGATCTTCATCTCCTCGCCGCCCTTCATCACCGTGACCATCTGGTGCAGGACGTAATCGGGATAACCCTCCGGGATGCCGATGTCGAGAGCTTGCAGACCTGCGCGCACGCGCACGATCGTGCTGTGGTGATCGGCACCCTGTTCGTTGACCACGCGCCCGAAGCCGCGCTCCCACTTCGTCACGTGGTAGGCGACATCGGGGACGAAGTAGGTGAAGGTGCCGTCGGAGCGCCGCATGACCCGATCCTTGTCGTCGCCGTAGGCGGTGGTCGCAAGCCACAACGCGCCGTCCTTCTCGTAGGTCTTGCCGTTGGCGATCAGGCGGTCGACGACAGCCTGCACCCGGCCCTCGGCGTACAGCGACGATTCCAGGTAGTAGCGGTCGAAGCGCACGCCGAACTCCGCCAGGTCGGCGTCCTGTTCCCGGCGTAGCGCGGCGACGGCGAAGCGCCTGACCTCCTCCTCGTCGTCGGCGGCGCGATCGTCCGGATGCTCCGCGCCATACGCCGCCGCAAGGTCGTGGATGTAGTCACCGCGGTAGCCTTCGTCGGGAAACGGCGCCGTCGCGTCGTAGCGTTGCCGCACCCGGGCCTGCACCGACGCCACCAGGTTGGCAATCTGGGCGCCGGCATCGTTGTAGTAGAACTCACGATAGACGTCCGCGCCCTGCCAGGCGAGCAGCGTCGCGATCGCGTCGCCAACGGCGGCTCCCCGACCGTGGCCGACGTGCAGCGGGCCGGTGGGGTTGGCCGACACGAACTCGACCATCGTGCGACCGGACCGGGCGCCCGGCGCGCGGCCGTAGCGATCGCCTTCGCCGAGCACGCGCGCGACGATCGACTGCCTGGCGGCCGGCGAGAGAAACAGGTTGATGAAGCCAGCGCCGGCGATTTCGATCCGCTCGAGCCAGGGTGATGGCGCGAGCGCTTCGGCGATGGCGGCGGCAAGCTCGCGCGGATTGCGCTTGAGCGCCTTGCCGAGCTGCAGCGCGGCGTTGCTCGCGTAATCGCCGTGCTGGGCCTGCTTGGGGCGTTCGAGGGCGAGCGCGGGCGGCGTGAAACCGGGCGCGACGCGGGCGATCGCGGCGCGCAGGCTGTCGATGAGCAAAGTTCGGGGATCGATCACGGCAATGCCGCGAAGCTGGAGCGGACGACAAAGCTGCGCATTATAGCGTGGCGCCCGCCCGGCCCCTCGTGGCGAGCGTCAAGCGAACGCCAGCGGGTCGACGTCGATCTGCCAGCGGACGCGCCGCTGGCGCAGGCCCTCGAGCTCGGCGCGCCAGCGCGGCAGAAACTCGTGCAGGGCCGAGCGGTCGGCGCTTTGCACGAGCACCTGGCCGCGCTCCAATCCGGCGCGGCGCGAGAGGCCCGCGGCGACCGGCGCGTACACCTCGCAGCGCAACGCATGCGCCGCGAGCAGGGCGCGTCCCTTTTCGGCCGCCCTGTCGAGAAACGCGTTCACCGCCTCGCGCTGCGGCGCCTCGGCGCCGAGCAGGGCGAGATGGGCGAAAGGCGGCAGCTCGAGCGACTCGCGTTCGGCAAGCAGCGTGGCGGCGAAGCGGTCGTAGTCGTGACTCTGCAGCGCGGCGTAGAGCGGATGCTCGGGAAAGTCCGACTGCACGATGACTTCGCCCGGGAGCTCTGCCCGCCCGGCGCGGCCGGCGACCTGCTCGAGCAGTGCGAACAGGCGCTCGGTGGCGCGGAAGTCGGCGCTGTAGAGCGCGTTGTCCGCGCCGAGCACGCCGACTAGCGTCAGGCGCGGAAAATCGTGCCCCTTGGCAAGCATCTGGGTCCCGACCAGGATATCGACCTCGCCGGCGGCGATGGTGCGCTGCATGGCCGCGAACGAGCCTCTGCGTCGCGTGCTGTCGCGGTCGATGCGCAGCACCCGCGCCGACGGATAGATCTCGGAGAGCGCGCCCTCGAGGCGCTGGGTTCCGAAGCCGAGGGGCAGCAGGTCCTGGTTACCGCAATCCGGGCAGGCAACCGGAATGCGCTGCGTGTGGCCGCAGTGGTGGCAGCGCAGCACGCCGGCATCGCGATGAACCACGAGCCTGGCCGCGCAGCGCGGGCACATCGCCTTCCAGGCGCAGGCCACGCACAGCAGCGACGGCGCGAAGCCACGTCGATTGATGAACAAAAGTGCCTGCTCGCCTTTCTTAAGGCGCAGCGCGATGGCCTCGCGCAGGGCTTCTCCCAGGCCTTCGCGGCTGCTCGTCGACCGATTCGGGACGATGCGCACCGGCGGCAGGGTCGAGCCCGCGATCGCGCGCCGCGGCAGCCTCAGGGAGCGGTAGCGGCCGCGACGCGCGCTGGCGTAGCTCTCCAGAGACGGCGTGGCGCTGCCCAGGATGATCGGCACCGCGCGCAGCCGCGCGCGGTACACGGCGACGTCGCGGGCGTGATAGCGCACGCCCTCCTGCTGCTTGAACGAAGCGTCGTGTTCCTCGTCGACCACGATGAGCCCGAGGCGCGGCATGGGCGCAAACACGGCGAGCCGCGTGCCCACGACCAGCCCGGTCTCGCCGCGCGCCGCCGCCTGCCAGCGGGCGAGCCGGGCGGCCGCGGACAGTCCGCTGTGCAACACCGTCGCCTCGATTCCGGGCAGTGCCTGGGCGATGCGCGTCTCGAGCTGCGGCGTAAGGTTGATCTCGGGCACCAGCAGCAAGGCTTGGCGTCCGGCGGCGATGGCGCGCGCCGCGGCGGCAAAATAGACTTCGGTCTTGCCGCTGCCGGTCACGCCCTGGAGCAGCGAGGGGGCGAATGCCAATGGCTCGGGCAGGGCCGCGTCAAGCGCTGCCTGCTGGTCGGCGTTGAGCACCGCGCTGCCCGCCGCCGGTTCGCAACGCGGCGCCGGCACCGCTTCGACCAGGTGATCGGCGCGCCACGCGGCGAAGGTTCGCCAGGCATGCGGCCCGCAGGCGCGCAGGGCGGGCAGCGGCCCGCCCTCCGCGGCGCCGAGCGCGGCGTGCAAGCGGCCCAGGCGCGAGTCCGGCTTCGCCTCAAGTCCGGCGAGCGCGGCGCGTCCTGCCGCAGTCAGCCGATAGCGGGCCGCGAGCGCTTCGCGCGGCTTGCCGCCGCCGCCGAGCGGCGGCAGCATCTGCGCCAGGCACTGTCCGATCGGATGCTGGTAGTAGTCGCTGACAAAGCGCGCCAAGGCGCGCAAGTCCTCGGGTAAGGGCGGCAAGGTGGTGATGATCTCGTCGACCGGCGCCAGGCGCTCGGGCGCGACCGCGGTTCTGTCAACCAACTCGATGGCGATGCCAAGCATTCGCCGCTGCGCGAGCCTTACGCGCAGCACGCTCCCGATCTCGACCGCAAGCCCGGCAGGCAGCCAGTAGTCGAAGAGCTGATCAGTCGCGACCGGCAGCGCAACGCGAACGATGGCCACGACTGCCGTCGCCTCGAT
>Ga0074045_10005911_pt1 | contig 10598 bp, 12 predicted proteins | sample BogForMeECP23OM2_FD_94442 | JGI IMG/M metagenome (GOLD analysis project Ga0074045, IMG submission 94442) | Bog forest soil microbial communities from Calvert Island, British Columbia, Canada - Bog Forest MetaG ECP23OM2 | ecosystem: Environmental > Terrestrial > Soil > Wetlands ... | reverse complement strand
GACGTACGAGCAGCTTTCACAAGAATTCGTCTTGGGGAAGGTTGGATCCGACATTTACAATTTGGCAAAGAAGATTGCGCCGTTAAGGCACGTTGGCGTAAGAAAATCAAAATTAACCTCGATCCCCGCAGGGGTTGTCGCGACACCTGCACAGCTGATGGAACAGGCTAAAGCCGCAGCTGTGGCTTCGCCTGCTCCAGCTAGCTGATCAGTCCGACCGTCGATACATTCGGCGAATTTCTTCGTGTATTTCTTCCAAATCGTGATGCAGCGCCTCAATTTCTGCATCAACACTAGGGTCTATTTCCTGGGACTTATGGGTTGACAGAAAATCTCTCATCCGCTCAACCTCCTTCGTAACAGACCGTAGCCGCTCCTGTAAATCTGCTGTTCTCTCTAAACCGCGGAGCGTACCCGCCAGAATTCCCGCTATGGCTCCTGCCACAACTCCGACTATGAATGAGATGACGTCGAATAGCATTCGTCTTCACAACCTACTTCGCTGATCATCTGTTTCAACTATTACCTTTGCGGCAACCGGCATTGTCAACCGGAAAGGTATGACCGTGATTGATTGAAGATGCGAAAACTAATCTACCCGAAAAGTAGTAAATACCCACTGAATAGTAATTGGTAAATATTAGAGTTACCACGTAACCGCCGAGCAATACATCATGGTCGTGACGGAACGGGTCGATAGCAGCTTAGAAGATGCATTGAGCAGTTTGAGGAGCGGAGGATTTGTGCTCCTTCATGACGCTACTTCACGCGAGAATGAGATCGATATGGTAATCGCAGCAGAGTTCGCATCGCCGGAACACGTGAGGATGATGCGAACCGAGGCCGGTGGATTACTCTGCGTGGCGTTGAGTAACGGGATAGGTAAAAAATTAGGACTAGTTATGATGCACGACATATTTCTCTCAGCCGCACGTCAATATCCAATTCTTCGATCTCTCAACGAAGACGAAACCCCGTACGGAGGAAAGGCGGCGTTCTCGATAACTGTCAATCATCGACGCACATTTACTGGGGTAACCGACTTGGACCGATCCTTAACAATTTGTGAACTGGCTCACCTCGCCAAGAAAGCAATCGAAAATGGACAAGATTCGACTAGAGAATTCGCGAAAGACTTCAAAGCTCCAGGACATGTTCATTTGCTGCTCGAATCGGAGGGTTCGCTTGAAAAACGTAGAGGACACACGGAGCTCTCGGTGCACTTATGTGAATTAGCGGGACTAACCCCAGTCGCCGCTCTTTGTGAAATGTTGGATGGCAACAGCCATAAGGCATTGTCGATACACCCGGCACGAACCTTTGCTAGAGAAAACGCGATTCCGATTATCGAAGCAGACCAAGTGATGTCGAACTTCTTCAAAGGCAACGGCAGGTTCTACGCACCACAAAGTGTCAACCCATGGAGTCCCGGATCAAACTAGGAATCGTAGTCGCAGAGTTCAATTCGGCGATTACCGTCAAGATGCTTGACCAAGCCCTGAAACACGCTACCGAGCTCAATGCCAAGCCAACGTACGTCTGCAAAGTTCCGGGGGCATACGACATGCCCCTAATGATCCAAATGTTGCTGGAGAAGAGCGACGTTGACGCCGTAGTCACGTTAGGAGCGATCGTAAAGGGTGAAACCGGTCACGACCAAGTCATAGCCAACACGCTAGCATCCAAAGCATCAGAACTTTCCCTGCGCTACAAGAAACCTGTCACCCTAGGAGTCTCAGGACCGTCCATGACGTGGAAACAAGCCGACGAGAGGGCGGAAGAATACGCAAACCGTAGTGTAGAGTCGGCTGTGAAGATGGTTCAACTATCTCAAGAAACTCTCAAGCCGACTGAAAGAATCTACGAAGTTGGGTTGCAATAAATTGCGCGACGAACAGATACAGATGACCGTCATACAGATCGACAACTACGGACCCTGGACTGACACGCTCGGTAACGATAGGGAGCACCGATTACAAGTATTGCAGGCGGAGCTATACTCATCATTTCAGGAAAAATTCGCGAAGAGAGGGGGTTTGGTCTTCTTTAACAGATTCGACGAAATGTTAGCTGTATCAAACGGAATAAGCAAAGAACAACATCGAGAAATTCAGATAGAAATCAACAAGCAGTTTCCTTTTACGGTAAGCATGGGAGTTGGTGTTGGACGAACGCCATTCGACGCCCAAGTTAATGCATCGAAACTGCTGCAAAAAACTGGAAGCGCTCAATCCGAAACAAGAAAGGCAGAACTCGCCTGTGAAACGACGCTCGCCGAACAAGAGTCATATGTTCAAATAATTCACATTGACATTGATCGAATTACTGAAACCTCTACCGATCGCGTATCCGCATTTGAAACAACGATGAAAGTGATGACGATTTACGCCGACCTAATGAGATCACTAAAGGACCATCACTCGCTCCTCTTCTACATTGGAGGCGACAACTTCATGGGAGTCGCCAATGGCGTCAGCGTGGACGAAATTACTTCACTCCTCAAGGACTGCCATGATTCTAACGTCGAGCTGAAATGCGGTATCGGAATAGCGAAAACCGGACGAAAAGCAGCTGAACTTGCCACAATGAATCTTCATAAGATTAGACAGGATCGCAACAACTTCATACTGGCGACTACCCACATGTGACTGCTCGAATGAGTTTACTTATAGAAAACCTCACAATCCTCAGAGGAACAGAATTCGAGGTAATAAAGAACGGATGGATACGGATCGAGAAGGGCACGATAACTGATCTCGGAGAATCCAAGCCACCACGTCAATCATCGAAAACGGCTGACGGGAAGGACCTCCTCGCAATTCCCGGCTTAGTTGATGCCCACATACATCTCGGAGACGCAGTTGCAAGAGACATCGGTACTGGATCTACACTAAGGGAACTAGTTCATCCCATCCATGGATTGAAAAATCGAATTCTTCAAGAAACCCCGCAAAGTACCCTGCTTCAGGCAATCCGTCAAACTATCCAAGCAATGCTTGCCTCCGGCATAACCGCTTTCGCCGACTTCAGAGAGGGAGGGTCCGAAGGGGTAAAATTGATAAAAAAAATTATGACCGACGGTCAGCGCGGACTAATCCTCGGTCGACCAAACTACTCCTTTTCCGAAAACAAAATTGAGTCCGACGAAGATCTTCCGGATAGTGTCATTAAGGACTTGAGCGAGACGCTCAAAATGTCAGACGGCCTAGGCATAAGCGGACCAAACGAATACACAAACTCTGCATTGCACACGATTTCAGAACTGTCAAGATCCTGCAGTAAATCGATCGCAATTCACGCCGCTGAAAGCCTAACGTCAAAAGAATTCTCCTTAACACATTTCGGAGAAACCGAAGTTAAGCGAACTCTAGGCCACATACAGCCCAGATTCATGGTTCACCTCACACACGCCACAAGCGAAGATCTCAACATGATCGCTGAAAGACACATCCCAATAGTGTGCTGCCCACAAGCCAATGCCGCGCTCGGATTGGGAATACCTCCAATTATTGAATTACTAGAACGCAAAATACCAGTGGCTCTGGGAACGGACAACGTAATGCTCAACGAGCCGGACATGTTTCGTGAAATGAATTATACCTCAAGAATGTTGAGGGCAGAACATCGAAACCCAGCTGTTGTCACGTCGAAGGATATCCTCAAGATGGCGACCCAGAACGCAGCTCTAGCTCTCGAACTCCACAATACAGGATGTCTAGAAATTGGAAAAAAGGCAGACATCGTATTTCTAAATCTTAACCATTCCAATCTAAGATTCTCACACGATCTAGTTGCATCCGTGGCCAACAGAGCACAAAGAGACGACGTCACATGTGTAATGGCTGAAGGTGAAATCCTACACGGCTCACTCAAAATCTGAAACTAAAACGAGGCCTAAAGTTATCCTCGTAGCCGCAATGAGCTTAGACGGAAAAATTGCCACAAGATCCGGAGATGCGCGGATCTCATCAAAAACCGATCTAAAAGCTCTGCATAAACTCCGAAGTCAGTCTGACGCACTCATGATAGGGATTCGAACAGAACTAATCGACAACCCACTACTCACAGTAAGATACGTCAAAGGGAGAAATCCAATCCGTGTCATCGTCGATAGCTCAGCAAGAACACCCCTCGAGGCAAAAATGCTCAAAACAGATCCATCGAACGTCTTCATAGCTATTTCAAGAAAAGCCTCCAAGTCCAATGTCGCCAGGCTCCAGCGAGCTGGAGCTAGAATAATTAGATGTGGTCAATCTAAAATCAATCTGAAAATGCTACTGCGTGCGCTTTACCGACAAGGGGTCCGCCGCATCGTACTTGAAGGAGGAGGAATACTGAACTGGTCTATGCTACGGGAAGGATTAGTTGACGATGTGCACGTAACGATTTCACCAATACTTATCGGCGGAGATCGAGCCACAACGCTCGTTGAAGGAATAGGTATGCCAACGATCAACCAGTCGTTTCGGCTTCGACTGTTAAGAGTGCATAGACGAAGGAACGAAATTACTCTCGAGTACAAAGTGAACCGAAATGACTAGCAACCTCTCAACTCTAAGTTGGACTCAATTCGCTGAACGCCTCAAAACTACCACGAACCCTAAGATTCTACTGCCTATCGGTAGTCTAGAACAACATGGTCCTCATCTTCCTCTGGCCACGGACACCATAATCGCAAATCATATCGCGCAATCCGTTTCGCAGAAATCAGAAAATTGCTTCTTAATGCCCACTCTGGTTCTAGGCTGCTCGCTGGAACACATGGGGTTCCCGGGCACCATATCTTTACAGGTGGAGACCCTGACAAACACGATTCGGGATATTGCGGTAAGCTTGCGAAATAGCGGACTAACCAAAATTTTCATAATAAATGGGCACGGAGGAAACAGAGCGACGATAGATTCCACTTTAATAAAACTCAAGTACGAGTACCCAGACACGGACGTATTCTCCTTCACAATCATCGACCTAGTCAAGAAGAAATACAGTGAGATACGAAAATCCGCCAAGAGAATGGTCGGTCACGCTGACGAAATAGAGACTTCGATGATGATGGCTATCACACCAGAACTCGTTGACATGCAGAAAGCGATTTTGGAACAACCCGCTCTGTCAGAAGCAGTTTCATTTGAGGGAGACGATTTGTCTAAAGTATCGTTTGGTTGGCGAGCTACTGACCTAACGAAATCAGGAATACTCGGGGATCCTCGAACTGCCAACTCTGAAAAAGGTAAAATTCTGATCGATTATGCTGTTGAGACGATCGCAAGCATAGTAAACTCAACGTAATGAGTTGGTCAAATGTTCACGGGAATAGTCGAAGGACTCGGACAAATCGCCGATGTTGAGAGTACCAAGCACGGCACATTTTCGCTTTCCGTGGAGTTAAAGAGGCTAAGCCAGGGGGTGAAAAAAGGTGACAGTGTGGCGATAAACGGTGTGTGCCTGTCCGTTGTGGCCAAACGCAAAACCACAGTGTCCTTCGATGTGATCGAGGAAACGCTCCGTCGTACAAACCTACGCGATCTCGCAATAGGATCGAGCGTGAACGTCGAGCGTAGTCTCCGTCTTTCTGATCGTATCGATGGTCACCTAGTCATGGGTCACGTAGATGGCGTTAGCAAAATCGTTGGCATAGAACGTGAAAGCGATCGATCAATTAAGATGTGGTTTAAGGAGCAAGACAATTTGGTCTCATGGATGATACCTAAAGGCGCGGTCGCACTCGACGGTATTAGCCTGACCCTCGTGGATGTTCTAGGAAACAAGTTCTCCGTGTCGCTAATCCCACACACTTTGACAGCGACGAACTTCAGTAAGAAGAGAGTTGGAGATCTAGTTAATGTGGAAGTGGACTTTTTCGGTAAATTCGTAAAGAAATTTCTCGATGAGCTGGACATACCAGAAGTTCGGCTGAGGTCTAATTCGTGAAGGCCGTCATTCTTGCCGCCGGAGAAGGCTCACGCATGTGGCCTCTCGCTGAGACACGTCCGAAACACTTACTGCCAATCGCAGGAAAGCCGCTAATCGGTCACGTTTTAAGTGCGCTCGCCGCGAACTCCATAACTGACGTCCTCGTTATAGTCGGATTTCGCGAAGAGATGATACGCGCCGCCTTAGGAGCCGGTACATCATTTGGTGTCCACTTGCAGTATCTGAATCAGACGAAGTGGACAGGAACCGCATCTGCAGTCAACGTAGCTCGCGACGCCGTGGACGAAGAACAATTCCTGGTTCTGAATGGAGATTTGATGCTAGAGCCGCGTGCAATTAAGGCCGTTGTCGATAAAGCGCGGGACTACAACACTGTGATCGGACTTATCAAAATGGATGCCCCATCGGAATATGGTGTAGTCGACTTGGACAAAGATCGAGCGTTGAAGATTTCAGAAAAACCGCAAGGGAGGAGAGAAGGTTGGGTGAACACCGGTATCTATGCGTTAAGTAAAGAGTCGTTTCGAGCAATAGAGAAGACGAAACCTTCCAAGCGTGGAGAATGCGAGATAACGTCAACGCTGCAAATGATGATTGACCAAGGAGTTGATGTGCGATCCGCTGAGATTGACGCGGTTGACTGGATGGACGTCGGCAGGCCGTGGGAATTACTATCCGCGAATGAGCGAGCCCTTCTGAAATTGCGCCATAACCTAAAGGGGACAGTAGAACCGGGTGCAATTGTGAAGGAACCAGTATGGTTGGAGGAGAGTGCCATGGTCAGATCAGGTTCACGTATCGAGGGTCCAGTTTACGTGGGCAGAAATAGCGTTGTAGGCCCAAATGCTAGAATTCGCGCGCATACGTCTATAGAAGATAATGTCCACGTTGGCGCGAACTGCGATGTCAAGAATTCAATAATCATGCGGCAAACAAAAGTTCCTCACCTTTCATATGTCGGCGATAGCATCGTAGGCGAAGAATGTAACCTCGGCGCAGGTACGATTACTGCTAATCTGCGGTTTGACGAGAAAACAATCAGAATTACGATAAAAGGTAGGACGGTTGACACGAAGAGGAAGAAGTTAGGGGTGATAATGGGAGACCGAGTGAAGACTGGAATTCACACTAGCATAATGCCTGGGGTAAGGATCGGGTCAGGATCCCTCATCGGTGCAGGTGCGGTAGTAAACAGCGATGTGGCTTCTGGAGAAAGGCTCATAGTGAAACAGAGCCTCGTCCGTCGACTCGCGAAACCGAACCGCAGCCGTTAGCACGGTAAAATCTAGTTTACGCGTGACGCTTGGCACTAACGATAGATATGATGTCTCGATCCTTCAACAGATGATCCTCGCCCATCCGCATTTTAGTTCTTGCTTCTGTCGCGTAAAGGAAACCTGACGCTAAGTCGGAGTGAATTATTCCCGCGAACTGTTTTGCTGTTGTGCCTTCGGGGACAAGATAAGCGTCCGGGAGAATTCGGCCTTTATGGTCGGTTAACTTCTCTGGGTCTTCCACGGGATAGACTGTTATCATCTTCAGAAGTTTGAAGAACGCTAGATTCAGAGCCTCTTGCACGCCCGTCGAACCTAGCGGTTTAAGGATTTCTTCTTTAATGAGTTTCAATGCGTCCTTCTGACCTTGAGTGAGTTTAGATTCTTGGATAATTTTGAAATCTCCATCGCCTGGTATGTACGAAATTATCCCCTTCTCAGAAGCTCGTCGTAATGCAAGTTCTGCCTCCGCACAGCATGGAACGGTAGGGTACCCTCTCCCTTTGAGTTCTTTCAAATTCTGTGTCGCTGGGGGCACGTCCATCTTGTTTGCAGCGATCAGTATGGGTTTAGATAATTTCCGAAGCTCGGAGATCAGTTTCAACATGTCGGAATTTGTCCACGTTGTCGGTCTTTCGAAATTAAGTCCAACATTATGGCGTGCGTGCAAGATATGGTCTCGAAGTACTCCTACCCCGCTCAGTTTTTCTTCGAGAAGAGAAGAGAGCTCTTCTTTGGCGCCTTCCACCCTTCTGACGGTCTTATCCCAATCTTTCTTTAGGATTTGAAGCATCCACATATCTAGTTCATGTTCGAGAAATTGTAGGTCTTCTTGTGGGTTATGCGAACCTGGATCACAGGGCCTGCCTTCGGAGTCTGTCGAACCAGAAACGTCAACTATGTGGATTAACGCGTCGGCTTGACGGATTTCGTCCAAGAATTGATTTCCGAGTCCTCGTCCTTCCCAGGCGCCCGGAACTAGTCCTGCACAATCCACTAGTTGAACGGGAATCAGCCGCGTGCCATCAACGCAAGTAGAGTTTCCTGGTGAATCTTTCACGTTGAATTCTCTGCACACGCAGGAGGTACGAACGTAGCCCACTCCAATATTCGGTTTTATTGTTGTGAAGGGATAATTGGCAATTGCAACGTTCGCCAGAGTCGCCGCGCTGAAAAAGGTGCTCTTGCCCACGTTCGGTTTGCCAACGATTCCTACAACTCTTGGCAATTGTTTCCGAAGTCCGTTTACGGATGTTTTGGTAGGATTCCCGTGATGCGGATGCCTGAATGTTTCACTTTGTAGCGGATGTTGATGCCTATCAAGAGAGCGGTCAACTGTTCCACCGTGCGAGAGTTTTCCAGTCGGCCACCATCGACTGCCCTAACGCCCGGAATTTCATTCGCGAGGTTCATGACTGACTTGCGGGTTTCTTGTGAATTCCCGCAAATAATTACGTCGCAGTCAACCTCATTACCCAAGTCTTGAAGCGATTCGGCGACGACGTTGTGAAATGCGGAAGCGACTTTCGTGTTCGCTGGAAGTATTCTTTCCGCTTGCTGGGCAGCTGAACCTTCCCAGACGCTGAGTGCTGTCGTTGGGGTTCCTCCGATCGCTGTAGATAGCGGTACGACAACGTCGATGAAAATTGTGTTGGGTTTGATGTTTTGTTGAATTGATTTTATCATGTCGATGTGAGCGGCGAAAGGCACTGACATTATGATTATGTCCGCTGCTTCAGCGGCCTTAGGGTTATCCAGTCCTGTAACAAGTGCTTTTTCGCCTAAGATTTCACGGGCTTTTTTCGCTGCTTCCTCGGCTTTAGGCTGGGATCTTGATCCAATTACGATTTTCTCGCCAGCTTTAGCGAGTCGTAGCACTAGCCCGAATCCCTGATCGCCTGTTCCGCCGATCACTGCTATCGTTCGTTTTTCCATTTTTTTAACCCCTTCTAAGTTGGAAAGTCTTGGATAAATCCGCCACGCATTAGGTACTTCGATTCTTCGCGGGCTCGTTTGATTATCGCTCGAGCACTAGAGTATATCTCTTCTCTCGTGCGTTTTATCCTCGCCACACCCTGCTCTATAGCCTTCTCAGCTACGGCTGTAGCTTCACGTGGGAACACTTCCCAATCATCCATAGTGGGAATTATGTTCTTCGCGGAAAGGCCACGTTCTTCGGCTAGTTTGGCGAGTTCATGTGCCGCTGCGAGGCACATTTCATCGGTAATCGTCTTCGCTCGGACATCAATGGTACCGCGAAAGATGCCTGGAAAACCTAACGAATTATTGAGCTGATTCGGGAAGTCTGATCGACCGGTGGCTATCACCGCGGCTCCTGCTTCCGCGGCTTCCCAAGGCCATATTTCCGGGATGGGATTAGCGCACGCGAACACTATTGCCTGATTGTTCATCCTTGCTACATCTTCCTTTTTCAGTACTCCTGGGCCAGGTTGTGAGAGCGCCACGCAAGCATCAGCGGCATCTAGCGAAGCATTGATGCCTCCCTCTATGCCATCCGCGTTAGTTATTTGGCATAGCGCCCACTTCTTCGGCGACGTGTGCTCTAGGTCTCGTCGATTCTTGTGAAGCGTGCCCTTGCTATCCACTAGAATAATGTTCCCTGGTTTGGCGCCTTCCGAGATCAATAATCTCGCCAAAGCAACGTTTGCCGCTCCCGCTCCAATCATTGAAATTTTTACTTTATCTATCTTCTTCCCGACAAATTTGACTGCGTTGATGAAACCGGCGAGAACGACCGTCGCTGTTCCTTGTTGGTCATCATGCCACACTGGAATGTCCAACTGATTCTGGAGCGCGTCAAGGATCTCGAAGCATTTAGGTTGGGCTATGTCTTCTAGGTTTATTCCGCCAAAGGAGGGTTGGATCCACTTAACCGCGGAAATAATTTCGTCAGCTTCCTTGGTTCCGAGGCAAATTGGGAAAGCGTCAATTCCTCCCAGATATTTGTACAATAACGCCTTTCCTTCCATGACCGGCAGCCCAGCTTCAGGTCCAATATCGCCGAGGCCTAGAACACGGGTACCGTCACTTACGATCGCAATCGTGTTCCACTTATTCGTATTTTCATAAACCGCTTCCGGTTTGTTCTTGATCGACTCGCATGCTTCGGCGACACCCGGAGTGTACCAGATTGCAAAATCGTCGAATGATCTTATCGGGCATTTGGGCACTATCTCAATTTTCCCGCGATAGAAGGGATGATATTTCAGCGCGAGTTGCGCTGGAAGGAATGCTTTTCTCAGAGAGTCGTCGTTCGATTTCATCGTCGTCAACTTTTCATCCATAGAATGCAAGTCACTTAAATAGCACCCTGACTTTTACCGTGTAGGAGTTCAAAACAGGAAGCTTCATTCGTCTAAGACTAAGCTT
>Ga0074045_10005908_pt1 | contig 10601 bp, 9 predicted proteins | sample BogForMeECP23OM2_FD_94442 | JGI IMG/M metagenome (GOLD analysis project Ga0074045, IMG submission 94442) | Bog forest soil microbial communities from Calvert Island, British Columbia, Canada - Bog Forest MetaG ECP23OM2 | ecosystem: Environmental > Terrestrial > Soil > Wetlands ... | reverse complement strand
TCCTCAATAGCCTCATTGCTTAAGTGGCACAAAGAGCCTATCCAGTTCTCCATGCTCAATACCTGAAGATCCGCAGGATATGCCCGATATCTGTACGCTATCTGCACTACGTCCTTTGTAGTGTGGATAGGTTTATTCTTGGACCTTGCCATAAGGTTATATCACCTCAGACTCAGTCAATTCATCCCCCACCTTGCAGGCAAGCCTGCCGGAAGGGGACTTCTTGCCCTAAGATGTTAAACCTTCTTCCAATAAGTCGCTATCCTCTCGGAAGGCATATTAGGGAACTCACTCATTAATATCATTATTGAAATCGGCAAACTTCTCTCGATTCCGGTTGAAAAAGGTACATTGAAGAATGTTGACTTGGCAATCTGGAGAAAATATCTGCTAACATAGGAAGGTGTGTTCCACTCCGGCGCTCCGCGTAACCCTTTTTCTTGATGAGGTGTTTTTATGTCAATGGAAAAGCCTGTGAGTTTCAGGTAAACTGGGTAAGGTTTTGAAGGAGTGATGAGCTTGAGGACGATACAATCAAACACGGGGAAAGAAATGATTAATCAGGAGATGACTATGAAGATGAAACGACTCAGTATAATCGAATGCCTTGGAATAGTGTGTATTGGCTTGGCGCTGGTGATCGCACTGGGATTGGCGGAATGCGGAGCTACAGAACCGGTTCTGGGGGGGTCAAGCACCACGGCGACTGGGGCCGCCGGTGGCTCCTCTGCGGAGGGAGCTAGTAGCCAGCTCGCCCAATGTGATGAATCGCTCGGTACAATAGCCGTCGTGGAAGACCAGAACGCACCTTGGTATTGGAATCTGGAGCAATATAAGCTCGGCTCGACTGTCCCCGTGCTGCGCATGCTGATTCAACAGTCAAACTGTTTTGTGGTGGTCGAACGTGGCCGGGCGATGAACAACATGATGCAGGAACGCGCACTGGAGCAGAGCGGCGAGATACGTGAGGGCAGTAACTTCGGCAAAGGGCAAATCGTCGCCGCTGATTACACCATGAGCCCATCCATCAACTTCAGTCAGAAAGGCACTGGAGGTGTGGGCGGCGCTTTCGGTGGATTGTTCGGTAGGGTAGTGGGTGGCGTGGCGGGCGGCATGAAGTCGAACGAAGCGTCCACGACACTGCTTTTGATTGACAATCGCTCGGGCGTGCAGCTGGCCGCCGCAGAGGGGAGCGCGAAGAACTTCGATTTTAACCTGTTCGGAGGCATGTTCGGTGGTGGGGTCGGCGGCGGTGCAGGCGCTTACACCAATACGCCAGAGGGAAAGATTCTAACAGCAGCCTTCATGGATTCGTACAACAAACTGGTAAGGGCGGTGCGTAACTACAGGGCGCAAACCGTTAAAGGTGGGCTCGGCACTGGCGGACGTTTGGGCGTGCAGGGAGGACAGACTCCGGCATCAGAAGAACTGCAGAACGCCCCATAGATCCTATGCACGCAGTCATGCTTTAATACTCGTTTCTGCCGCGCTGGCTTTAAATTTCGTGCGGCAGTTTGGAGCTCATGTACACACGGGGGCCTCGGCATAGAAGAAATTTGTCTGATGATTCTCTTGTCTGGTAAATATCTGAATGCCGCGTATCAAACAAAGGCATCCTTCCTTTCAGTGGCATAATCTTTTTCCATCATTACCTAGCATTGCCCCCTGTTGCCCATCATTGGGATTTGTCGAAATGAGAAGCATCCAGTTTTTTTCTCAGAAGTTGCGAAGACGTCTTTGCTGAGAGCCGTAAGCGTCCAATGAAATCCTCGTCTCAGCGAGGAGACCTGTTCATGCAAGGTACAGGATGGGGTATGAATCCTTTCCGACTGTCAGGATTGTTGGTCAGATCGGTAATTCTAGTTTCCGCTGGCATGCTAAAAATACGCATTCGGAGGTGAAGCCGATTTTTCCAGAACCGTAACTTTCACTGCGAGCGCATGAACTGCTCAGATATACGGAAAACGTGGGTTGAAACAAACATCCTTGAACCTTCGAAAAGGCCGCGGCTTAATGGATGCATATATGAGAGCCTCCATTCGCAGTAATATTCTTTTTGGACCATCTTTTTCAGAAAATTGCACTTTATTCGCAATATGTCAAGTATACAGATAAGTCTTATAATTGTGCAGAATCGCTTTCGCATAAAAAAAATTGCTCAATCTACAGTTCACTGAGAAAAGACGTGCGTCTGAACATATAATACATTATCGAACCGGGAGAACCGTCAAAATATGTCGATGCTCAAGGTTTGGCAAGATATAGAACGATTCTGCCAAAACCTGAACGACCTCAGTTTAAAACAAATAGTGCTCAATGCCTGTCTTTAGGTCATGTTTTGGTGTCGATTCTTCAAGAACGGAGATGATAAAGGAAGGGCCCGCGGTCAAATGCTCGATAGAAATTGACATCGGGATAATTCCCTGATATGCTGTAGAAAATATTTAATATTCTCTTGGAGGGGCTATGGCATCGATACTAAGATATGGCTTCACTCTTTTAGCTGTTGTCCTTTTTGCGACGGTTGTCGTAGCGTCACAAAATAATAATGAAACCAGTAAGGCACCCTTGAGTCCCCAAACAGAGGCTTGCATTGACTGTCATAGAATGGTCACTCCCGGGATCGTTCAAGATTGGCTTTCGAGCAGGCATTCAAGGACCACACCCGAAGATGCTATGAAAAAACCTTTACTCCAGCGAAGGATTTCTGCGGATAAGGTGCCACAGGATTTTTTAGGATACGCAGTAGGGTGTTATGAGTGTCACAGCCGGAACCCCGAAAAGCACAAGGACAATTTCGAGCACATGGGTTTCAAGATAAACGTCGTTGTCTCCCCCGATGATTGCAAGACCTGTCACCCTGTCGAGGCCGATCAATTCGCAGGATCCAAAAAAGCCAATGCCTTCAAAAATCTCATGGGAAACCCTGTCTATCATGCTTTGGTAGACACCGTTACGGGCCTCAAGAAGGTAGAGCAGGGAAAGATTACAGCGGAAAAGCCAACTGAGAACACCCTCCGTGAGACATGCCTCGGGTGCCACGGAACAAAGGTCGAATCAAGGGGAATGAAGAAAGTGACCACCAAGATGGGCGAGTTGATGTTCCCTGATCTCACCAACTGGCCAAGTCAGGGAATCGGAAGAGAAAACCCCGATGGCAGTATCGGTGCATGCTCGGCATGCCACCCCAGGCACAGCTTTTCGATAGAAGTCGCGCGAAAGCCCCATACCTGTGCCCAATGTCATCTTGAACCGGATGTGCCTGCCTGGAATGTCTATGATGAAAGTAAGCATGGAAACATCTTTTTCTCACTGGAGCATGAATGGGAATTTAATTCGGTTCCATGGACGGTCGGAAAGGACTTTAAGACCCCAACCTGTGCGGTCTGCCATAATAGCCTCATCGTTTCGCCCGATGGCAACGTGATTGCTGAACGGACACATGACTTCGGCGCGAGGCTTTGGGTCAGACTTTTCGGTCTAATTTATAGCCATGCCCAGCCTAAATCCGGCGATACAACGATCATTAAGAATAAGGACGGCCTGCCCCTTCCAACAACCTTCACGGGAGAGCCGGCCTCTGAGTATCTCATCGATAAGCCCGAGCAGGAAAAGCGGCTGAACACAATGAAGGGCGTTTGCAACGGGTGCCATAACATTGACTGGACGAACGGCCATTTTGCAAAACTCGAAAGCACCATAAGAGAGACCGACGAAATGACCCTCGCCGCAACGAAACTCCAGCTCGATGCCTGGGGATCTGGAATAGAGGACAGGACAAATCCCTTTGATGAAACGATAGAAAAAATGTGGGTAAAACAATGGCTTTTTTACTCCAATTCCATAAGGTATTCTTCTGCGATGACCGGGGCGCCCGACTATACGGCCTTCAAGAACGGCTGGTGGTATCTCAGCGAAAACCTGGATCATATGAAGGACTGGATAGAACTGAAAAAGAAGGTGAAAGGAATAGAACAAAAGTGAAAGTGATGTCATTGAAGTAGTCTGTTGTAGAAGGGAATCGGGACGATAAATGCAAGCCAATAAACATGTTAAGAAAAGAGCCGGAAAACCACAATCAGAATTCTTGGGTGTTTGCCTGGAAGCGTTGGCGGCACAGATACTTACAAAAATAGCAAATGCAAAAAAGCGTTCAGCGCACTACAATGGCAATATCTTTGTCTTATCCACGTCGCCTGGAGGGCGTGTCCCGCTTCCCGATCTACCAATAGCGTTTGTTTCCCATATCCACATGGACAAAATCGGAGCTGGGATTATACCCTACCCCCCCCCGAAGCTCGTCAGCCGCACGCTGCAAAGTCTTCAGATCAAAACCGGGGAAGCGTATATCGATGGCTTTGCCATATATGTGAAGACTGTCTCTGGCCACACCTCTGCTCATAATGCTTAAAAGTGAGTTAGGTTGTTGAGAACGATAGCCTGAAATAACGCGGAAGAGTCCCGCGCCTTTCATTTTTTGCTCAAGAGCAAAAAGGAGCTTTGATACCGCAGCGCCAGCTTTATAAGGGAAAAGGCACCCAGCAGTCATTATCGACCCTACCACGAGAAAATTCCCGCGTCCCATCACAGGGTGAAATGGGGCAGAAGCCGAACTCTTTGTGGGTTTCATAAATCACTTCTCCGACCCAAGAAAGATGCAGTGCAATAAATCCTTCCGCTTAATCTATAAGATAGTCTTAGAATGACAATGAGACGCCTCAGTCAATCCATTCGAATGCGGTATCTTTGTTCAGTCTACATTGTAAAAACAAATAGCAAATAAAAATCGCAATTACTAAAATACTCAATAGATACAAAGGGATGCGACTCGCACGGTACCGCAGTAAAATTGATCACAGCTATCGAAGAGAAGGCTTCATGCGCAAGGCCTCATCAAGGCTCTTGTCCCTTCCGTAGATGTCATTTCTAAACTGAACAGTGCCACTCTCATCAACCCAAGCCGTGAGATAGAGGAAGTGGACATTCACCGGATGAGGAATCAGGACGATCTGCTTAGTGCCCTTCTCTAACGCTGCCACCAATTCTTGCTGCGACCAGCGAGGGCCATCACGTAACAGATACTCCGCGAGGTCAAGCGGTTTTTCGATGCGGGTGCACCCATGACTGAAGGCGCGCACATTCTCAGAGAACAAATGCTTGGCTGGTGTGTCATGGAGGTAAACATTGTATTTATTGGGGAACATAAACTTCAAGGTCCCGAGGGCATTCAGAGGTCCCGGCTCCTGACGAAATCGATATGGCAACGCCTTTTCAGTTGCCTTTGACCAATCAATTTTTGCTGCATCCACTGGCTGTTCTTGAGACCTCCAGTCACTAAAGACTTTAATGTTTTGTTCGGTAAGATAATGAGGATCTTTCTTGATCTTCTGCAGTATCTCTTTCCGAGCAATGCTGTCAGGAATATTCCACTCAGGATTGATCACAATATAGGTCATCTTGGCTGTGAATATGGGAGTACGCCGGTATGGCTTCCCCACTACCACTTTCATAGAGAGGATTGACTTATCGTTTTCAATAACGTCCAGCCGGAAATTTGCAATATTGACGACGATAAAACGCTCCTCCATATTGCCTAGTATCCAGCGCAGCCGTTCCATGTTCAATTCCATTTGACGTATCCGCTGCTTCAAGGGAACATTGAGGGCATTGAGCATGTCGCGGCCAACAACACCATCGTTTTTAAGCCCATGGCGTTTCTGAAAGATAATTACCGACTGTTCCACTTGCTCATCAAATAAATCCCCAACCGTTGTCTCGTCGGCAGACATGTCACCTGAAGCGGCAAGTCTCCTTCGCAATTCCACAACCCTTTCAGACCTGAAACCTTTCTTCAAGCCGGGTCCGGCTGAAACTAGCGGCCACTCAGCCTTTGACGAAAGTTCCCTGTACCGCGCAAGGGCCAGCCTGAGTCTGCCGTAAATGTCCTTTTGGGGGCGGAGTCCTGTCAAGGCTTCCCGTATCTGTTTTTTCTTGAGTGCCTGTTCAAGAACAGAGGAAACGTCCACCTTGAGACTTTCTGCAAACCATTCTGTTTCAATAGTCACCGGGTTCACGCACCCAGCAGACAGGTGACAACCCAGAGTGAGAAATGCATCTGTGAGGAGTATGTCGAGATCGGACAATGGAATAGAGTCAGGAGCTGATTCTTGCCCAACCTTATCCACAAGAGATCTTATGAGGTTGAGATGGTAATAATCGGGCGACAGCCCATCGCCATATGCTTCCTCAATCGCCTTTAAAAGTGCCTCTACCTGCATAAGATGTCCATTCTGGCTCCATGCAGGTAGATAGTTTCTTCCTTTATAGAAGCTTTCCACAAGAACTGCAGAGTATACCCTCTCTCCCCTGACAACTTTTCTTGAGGGGGCCCTCCATTCGGTTATCGTCTTTTTGATAAGAAAGCTAAGTCCGTCATCCTGAAACGGAGCAATAGAACTTCTTCCAGAAGCTATACTATTGGCACACAAAAAAACCATTACGGCAAGTAATGCAATAATTCCCTTATCGATAATATTTATCCGTGTCATGTGTACTTTATTTTACCAAATCCTGTTTAAATTAGAATGATACCAATCAATTGACTATCTCAAATCGATACGGCAAAACATTATGTGAGTGTGAACGTCCCAGCGACATCTGTAAATCCTAGGGGGTAATTATGGATAGTTGCTTGAAATATTCACGTAGAGAATTTGCTATAATTAGGCACGTACAAGGGCAGTTAATGAAAATCTATACAGCGTGCCACAGGAAGTGGCCGAGCGCTGGAAATGCAGAATGAAAAAGGTTTAACGCAATGGCTTTAGTGCAGATACTTATCCTAGCTGTGATCCAAGGGGCTGCTGAACTGCTGCCAGTCTCAAGTTCCGCCCATGTGATTGTAGCAGAAAAACTGATGGGGCTCGACCCAACAAGACCGGAGATGACACTTCTTTTGGTCATGCTCCACACTGGAACGATGTTCGCAGTGATCTTTTTTTTCTGGCAATCCTGGAAGACTAACTACTTTGCTTCACGCAAAGTTTTTTGGGAGTCCACAAAACACATTGCCTTGGCGACACTCATCACGGCTATTGTAGGATTATCATTGAAAGCCTTTATCGAGAGCTTCTTATTGAGAGGTGTCCCCCATGCCGAAGTCGAGCTTCTTTTTGGGAATATGCCTTTAATTTCCGCGGCACTTGCCGCAGTTGGCGTGTTGATTATTTTCGCTGGATGGATAAGTGACAGCAATCCAGGTAAGAAGGGCTCCACGGACCTCAAGAGTTCTTGTTGGATCGGGGCAGTACAGGGTATCTGTTTGCCTTTTCGCGGATTCTCACGTTCTGGGGCGACCATATCCACTGGACTTCTTCTGGGGATCGCAAAGAGAAAAGTAGAAGAATTTAGTTTTGCCCTTGCGGTTGTCCTTACGCCACCGGTAATCGTTAGAGAAGTTTTAAGATTGCTGAAGGCACAGCATGCGTCTGCGCTGAGTGTGACAAGCATGATGGGTCTCTTTTATCCCAGCCTGCTGGGGATGGTACTGAGCTTTATTTCCGGTATATTGGCTCTTATCTGGCTTTCCAATTGGTTGGAGCGTGGCCGCTGGCATCTATTCGGCATCTATTGCCTGTGTGTCTCAGTAATTGTTTTTCTCCTTCATAGAAGTGGTCTATAGGGAAGCATATAGTACCTCCCCCCCCTGCGTTTTCCACTATTAAGTCTTAGAAAAAGAGTGCTGACAGGCCAAAACTGAAGCGCAAAAAGATCATAGGCATTCTTTAAGAATTATGTTCTAAAGCTCATAAGAAGCACCAGTTAGGAGAGATTACGTATTTACGATTTTAACGATTTCCATTGATAAAGCCGAAGAATTATGAGAATGCGCGTGTGTTCGGTTACTTCGACTTATCCATTTCTCGCGATCAACTTTTTTTAAAAAAAGTGATTTGAAACAGGAATTGACGAAGACTGCGGGGACATTGAAGGGACACTCGTTTACAATGGTGCCTTTGAGGCTAACTACCTGACGCTAAACAATACTTTTGACGGGCGCGTGGGGGGATCGAACCCGCACAGAGTGATGATAATTCTCTTTAGATTCAATATGATTTGCAAGTCCTATGTTACTTTGGGGACAGACGGGGGACACAGTATTACCCTCAGACTGACCATGCTTCTAACGCATTCTGCAATTTTCTGAACCGCTGGCGTTAACATTTTCGACCTTCCATCAGAGTGATTCATATTGGAAACAATACGTTAAGTGTTTGGATCCCTATCAATTTATACATCGAGATTAATAGTTTTATCGCTTCGATCATATTGATTAGTTCAGCTATTAACAACCGTTTTAGAGGTGAGAATTCTGTTATCACCTGCTTACTGAAATACGCACGTCAGAGTATCCCGATCATTGTGCGGGCTATTAAATACACTTTTGCAAACCTGACCCCAAGCCCGTTTGATACACTTTAAAAGTTGATAGCTAGCGTCATTTGCGTCAGCTAATTGTAAGATTTCAGTATATCGCTATAGACACCATGGGTCATGCCTCCTCTTTCTATGAGAAACACTTCCCGAATGCCTTGAATAACCTCATCGGTCCTTTGATCCGTATGTTCCTGAAAACAATTTCCTTTAGCATTGTAGTGTCTTTATGCAGCGCCCTCAACCAAGCCCTGCTGTCGGCCTTTATGTGTATATCAGCAAAGCCTTCATGCCCTTTCTTTACCATTACGGTCTTGTTCGTAATAGTAATTGTTGCCGATTCGCATTCCCCTCCTGTAAAAGTGAAATGATACGTAGCATCCAACCCTTCTGACTTACTACGTTGAAAAGCTATTGGTATGGTGCCGAGGAAAGACTTGATCGAAGGCGGCCTGACGCCGTTTCTGACGCGCTTTATTTTCTTGTGGGGAAACACGCGGAGCACGTGGCTTTCGGCATCTGAGCCTGCAAGGACATAGACTGTTTCTTCCTTTTCCCGCAGCGGATTTACCACGTCTTTTATATATTTTTTCCTGTCGGTGAGAAACCCAGGCAGAACATCCTCTCCTGCCGGGCATACCGCCATACAATAGACCGATTTGTAACACGGCCCGTTCGCCAGGCTCTGCCACATGGATACGGTCTCAGCATCGCTTATCCTGTTTCTATAATCAGACGAGTTCTTACTGTTTGCGATATTTTCGACCCAGTCGGTGAAGCCTCCGATCAGTTCCCGGTAAGTGTGTGTCATGCAGTTTGCAGGATTATAATAGCCGTCAGGCTCGATTGCACCAGTAGGACACGCTGCTGAACAGAGTCTGCATCCAAGGCAGGGATTGTAATCCAATGGGGTGCTATATTCGTCCATATCTGTGTCGATTAGCACAGTGTTGAGCAACACAAAACTGCCGAAGACCGGATGTATGACGTTACGATGCAGCCCCATCCGCCCGAGCCCAGCCGCTACTGCGACCGGCTTGTGCGAAACAACAAACATCTTTCCGAGCCATTGGTCCAGTTCCATTGGGAACCCTACAGCCGGAGCTACGGCCTTCACCCCCTTGCGCTCCAGATAAGCCGTCACTTTATGAGACACGCTTTCGAGTCGTTCACTGACCTTATTTAATTCAAGGCTTGCGATAGAGCGGGCAGGGCTTCTCAGGTTTTCCCGGTTGAGTCGTCCTACAAAGCTCACCAATGATTTCGTCCATGGAAACATCTTCAAGATGTCGTGTCTCTGGTCGTCGAGCTCCGGTCTCCCAATTTCTACAAAGCCCATGTCGTCAGCGCCGAATTCGAGACACTTTTGTCGGATGTCTTTATTGCTAAGTCCGGACGCGACATTGTCACCTTTACTTTCCCCCTTCTTTTGATAATAGCGTTTTACGGCCGGGTGCTCATTCAGATTTTGCACGACCACCTCCGTTGGATCTATATGCAACTCATAGTCTAAAAAAAAGATAATCATTTAAAGGGCGCCTCCGGAGTATAGCAGTTTAAGGTATGCTCAAGGAAAGAGGGAAATCTTAATCTTATAGGAGCTGCCGTATGAGATTGTACACAGCTTTTGACTTTCATCCAAGCAATTCGTACTGGGCGATTATCGATGAAGCTGTGAAACGGGTTATGAATAAGAAGCTCCGCAACAATCCTGAGATTATTATTAATGTGTTAAGAAGTTTCAAAGATGACATCGAGAGAATTGCAGTGGAGTCAACCTATAAGTGAATTGATTGGGACCATGTAGACGTTGGCCAGTGCACCAGTCGATTGGGAGAAACCTCGCACCGACTATGCGGCACCGGCATAGAGGATGACCCTCGAAGTTAGACAGAGGTAGCTCCACGACGAAGATAAGTCATGCGGTATCCAACCCGCGTATATCAGTGATCTACCGTTGTTTATTACTGCTCTGCTCGAAGTCCACATTCAAAAGAGGTTGCAGAAGATACCCATTTGACAGGTTAAATGCATATCCGTCGGTGTACGACGCAAGAAGGGTGTGCATACTGCGGGATGAAATCTTCGAACCTCTGCGCTGAGGGATCTGAAGAAGATCTTCTTCCCGAAACATTTATCCGCCTTTTCTGGTAAAATGTAAAGAATAT
>Ga0074045_10005907_pt1 | contig 10601 bp, 11 predicted proteins | sample BogForMeECP23OM2_FD_94442 | JGI IMG/M metagenome (GOLD analysis project Ga0074045, IMG submission 94442) | Bog forest soil microbial communities from Calvert Island, British Columbia, Canada - Bog Forest MetaG ECP23OM2 | ecosystem: Environmental > Terrestrial > Soil > Wetlands ... | reverse complement strand
GGAGTTGCGGTCGGCGTAGGGGTTGCGGTCGGCGTAGGAGTCGCGGTCCGCGTAGGAGTTGCGGTCGGGAATGAGACGTTGGATATTTCGAATACCGTCCCTAAGCCGTAACCGTAAATCCCGCCGTATGCGGTCGTGCCATAAAGATTGCCGCTCGCATCTATAAGCAGGCCAGCTACGGGTACGCTGCCATCGCCGGTGACACTGCCAAAGTTCCAGAGGATTGACTCGGTCCAATTCCCCCCGATGGTCGAGGGAGGGGTCAGCGCGAACACCGTCCCCGCCGCGGAAATCCCGCCAGAAGTGGTCGTGCCGTAGAGATCGCCGGCCCTATCCATGATAAGGCCCGCAAGGGGGGATTTGCCGTCCGTGCCGTTGCCAAAGCTCCACAGAATTAATTCGGTCCAATTTCCCCCAATGGTCGAGGGTGGTGTCAGCTCGAACACTGTTCCGGAGCCGTAAGCTCCACCGTCGGAGGTCGTGCCGTAGAGGTTGCCGTTCGTATCCGCGATCACTCCGGCGCGGGGTGCTACGCCGTCGGCGCCGTTGCCCAAACTCCAGAGGATTGACTCGGTCCAGCTCGAACCGCTAATCAACGGGGGTGTCAGCTTGAACACCGTTCCCCCGCCGTAAGCGCCGCCTTTGTTGGTAGTGCCGTAGAGATTGCCGCTCTGGTCCATGATAAGGTTCGCATCCGGGTGGCGGCCGTCGGCGCCTTTGCCAAAGTTCCAGAGGATTGACTCGTTTCCTACCGAGGTCAGCTCGAACAACGTTCCAAAGCCTCTGCCGCTGGTCCCGCTGCCACCGTAAGTCCCACCGGCGACGGTCGTGCCATAGAAGTTGCCGCTTGTATCCATGATCAAGCCGCCTGCGGGATCCTGGCCGTCGGTGCCCTCGCCAAAATTCCAGAGGATTGACTCGTCCCAATTTCCGCCGCTGACCGACGGCGGTGTCAGCTTGAACATCGTCCCCAAGCCCAAGCCGTTAGACCCAATGTAAGACCCGCCTAGGGAGGTCGTGCCATAGAAATTGCCGTTCGCATCCATGACCAGGCCGCTCGAGGGAGTTTCGCCGTCGGCGCCGTTGTCAAAGTCCCAGAGGATTGACTCAGCCCAATTCCCTCCGCTGGTGGAGGGAGGAGTCAGCATGAAGACGGTCCCAGATCCCGTACCGTAAGGCCCAGCGTAAGGCCCACCCTGGGAGGTCGTACCGTATAGATTGCCGCTCGCATCCATGATCAGGCCGGCTGCGGGGTATTGGCCGTCGGTGCCATTACCAAAGTTCCAGAGGATGCTCTCGCTAGGGGTTGGGGTCGCTGTTGGGGTCGCCCGACCCGTGACGGCCTCGTCACCACCGAATGCTTGGGGGTGAGCACTCAAGCTGATGATAGCCACCGTGAGGAGACCGAAGACAGCCCGCACGAATCCCGGTTTTGTTGCTCGCATGATTGATCCCCATGAAGTCATTGCAAACCACCGTGTCATCAGCTGGAAGGGCGTATATAATGCGCAAGAGCTGTGGATCCAAGATCGACTTTGCTTTAATAGCACCTGAAATAGCATTTTGTGTTTCCTCATCTTGTTTGACCTTTCTTGTAGGCCTCGTCCGGGTTGCGTGGACACGCGCAGGAGCACGAAAGTGGATTGGCTAAGCTTGTCGTCAATGTCAGGGACGCCAAGAATGTACCGGGACGCAAGACCGATCTAAACGACGGCGGTGGTTGCAACAGCTTCTCCAGGACAGAACTGTTGCGCGTCAGCTTCAAAGGGGGCGAATCGAAATGAAACGGGTATTGTTCAGTCTTCTGGCTCTGGCGGGTTGTTTCTTTTCTCTGAGCTTGTGGTGGAATGCTCCGCACCGGGCAAGACCGGGAGCTTCCATCACCTACGTCCTCAACGGCGCGAGCGAGGCGGTCGCCGAGGCCGCTGCGGCGCCGGTGCTGTCGGGCGCGGTAATATCCGGGCCGGCGAGCGTACCAACAAACCAATGTACACGCTATACGGTTACAGCGATCAACCAGAACGGATCGCCATTCACGCTTGCGCAGAATGAATTGGTTGTCTTGCATTTGTCCAGCGCAGCCTCGGTAATGTTCTCGACGAATTCTTCCTGTTCCAACCCGCAGAAAGGGTTCACGATGAGAGCGGGCACCAACTCGAAAATCTTCTTTGCTTCGGATTCCGTCGTGGAGTCGTTTCTGGTGCAGCCGATCCTGAATCCACGTTCTCAACCCATTTACGGGACCGCGTTCGCGATGAACTTCCTGGGCGTAACCCAGACACCGACGCCATCACCGACGGCAACCTCGACGCCATCGGGTTTAAACCTCACCTACGAAGGGTGTTGGTATGAGACCGGCGGCAACGAGTACCAGGCATTGGATTTCCAACTGGCCAGTCCGGCGACCCTGATTCTCCAGGGCGAGCTGTATACCGGAAGCGGCTGCCTTCCGGCCAATCAGAATGACCAGCTCAACGACTCCGACACCCCCGAGTCGTTCAGTACGCTTGGCTATATCTTCTGGTTCACTCATCGCGCCAACATGACCGACGTGTCCGTGATCTGGTCGTTTAGCGATACGAATAACAACCTTCTGTGGAGCTCGGCCTGCGTGGATTACAGCACAGCCCCGAACTGTTGATCGGTGGCCGTTCGTAGGTACGCGCCATCGCGCCGCTCAGTCCGTCTTGTTGCTGGCTTGCCGGGCGGTGGGCGGTGGTCCCTTGGCGAGCTCTTCGTCCATCACCTCGGCAAATTTATCCGGAGGTTGAGCGCCTGATAGCTGCCGTCCATTGATGTAGAAGGTCGGGGTGCCGGTTATCCCGAGCGCTTGCCCCTGAGCCTGATCGGCCTTGATAGCCGCATCGGGCGCTCGTTTGTCGAAGCAGGTCGCGAATTCATGGCTATCGAGCCCGAGCTTGGCCGCTTTGGCCTTCAGGTCCGCGACCGCCAGCTTGGATTGATCCTCGAACAGCGCGTCGTGGTATTGCCAGAACTTGTCCTGTTCGCCGGCGCAGCGGGCGGCGCGCGCTGCATCCATTGCGTGTTCGTGGAATCCCAGTGGGAAATCCTCGTAGACAAATTTCACACGGTCGCCGTACTTGGCGCGAACCTGCTTGACGCTGCCCTCCGCAGCGCGACAGTAGGGACATTGAAAGTCTGAGAACTCGATCACCGTAACGGTGGCATCCTTACCGCCGCTCCACGGATGGTTATCGCTGGCAACTTTAAAGCGCGGGGCTTCGAGCATCACCGTGACATTGTTTTGGTTGCGCAGCTTGACCATGAGGTCTTCTTGATTCTTCCGCGCGAGATTGTGCTCGAGCCCTGCCACTATGCGGCTCCTCAGTTGCTCAAAGCTCTGGCCCTTGGCTTTCGCGTCGATCTCGGCCTTATGGTCGTCATAGAACTTCCGCGCGTCGGCGTCAGTGATTTTACTCAGAGCGCCTTGTGCGGCCAGATACTGCTGGGTCGACAGACCCGCCTTCTTCGCGGCCTGATCGACCAAATAGTCGTTGACCAATTTATCGAGCGCGCGCTTGCGCAGGTCGTAGAGTTGGGCGGGGCTGACGCCGCGCATAATAGCGTCATCGACGTCCTTCTTGGTGATCTGGTGGTCGCCAACGGTCGCGAACACGGCATTGTCATCATCGCGCTGGTCCGCCCGCGCAATATCTGTTAGCCCCGCCAGCGCGGCGGCGACCAAGACGAGACTCGCCGCACACAGAATCGAGCTGAGCCATGCGCGCCCTGAATAACCTCGGAGTTTCATCAAGTATCCTCGCTCGCCCTTGTCGGGCGGGTTTTAGAGAACCACGTCAGCCAACTACTGCGGCCTTAATCGCAAAGCCGCGCCAGGGAGTGACAACGCACGTCCCGTATTGTCTACTGAAAGCGAAAAGAAGGTCCGATCTTCACTTCCGAAGATTCAGCTTGAGTTATTTTTCGCCGTATACCCAAGCCATTCCGCGCTCGCTTTTACGCTCCGGCGCAGCGTCTTCCGATCAACTCTGTTTCTCGGGAACGATTAAGTGGAACCTGAGACCTTTAGGCTCGCAAGGCGCCGCTTTCATCTAGGGCCGACGCTCCTCTGGGCTCAACGGCGTTCTCTTGTGCGCACTGCCGCGCTTTGGCTTGACTGCCATCGATCGATTATCTCAGCATCGAAGCGCCAGTTGTTCCCAATCTTGAATGCTGGAATCGCGCCGACCCTGACCAGCCGATAGATCGTTGTGGGGTGCACCTTTAGGTAATCAGCCAGTTCCGCGACCTTCATCAGCCTGCCTGGGGTATTCACCGGAGCCGCCTATTCGAGCCGATCGCTTTTGCCTTTGCCGCCCTGCTGCCGGTCTATCCTAAGAGAATTCGAGGTTCATGAAAGTTGGTTTTGCGTTTGGGCTCCGCAATCTACGTTCGCCCGCTACCCCTATCAGGGGCTTTGGCACTTGGAGGCGTGAGTTGGGACCCTCCCGGGCCCAACTCAGCGCCCCATCTCATGGCCTAGTCTCCAGTACCGCAGGTGCAGATGCCTGTGCCGCTACCGACCAGGATGACTGCTGAGCACTCCGCTGCCAGGTTGCTCTCAGCTGTACTAGACAACGCCTCACCGGTGAACGGAGTCTCCGTCAGCCAGCCGTTGCCCTGATCGTGAGTCGACCACGCGGCAAGCGACCCAGATGCCACCGGCTTGGTATCGCTGCTGCTCGACGCCGAGATAAGCGCGATGTTGCCGTTTGCCGTCGCTTCGCCGTTGGCCGGGTTGGCCGTTAGATCCCCATCCACTGCGAGTGTCCGGCATGCGCCGTTGGTGAACTCACAGGAGCAACATTCCTTCAATTCCTGGTCTTGATCGGTCACGTAAAACAAACCCCACTCTGTCGCGCCTGAAACGTTGCAGACGCGAACTGACGCAGGAATGCCTGAGTCGCTTCCTGCATTGGAGTAGTAGTCGACCGAGAACGCGGCCGTCGCTGCCGCCTTTGGGGTCGGGGTTGCGGTCGGGGACGCGGCCAGCGCGACTCCCGACATCGTAAAGGCCGTCACTGCCAGCGCGGCGACCAAGGTTAGAAGCGCTCTTTTGCCCATAGTGTTAGAACTCCTCCCAGAAAGTTATTCGAGTGCGGAGCCCAATCCGCAAGGGCATAGTGGCATCGTTAAGAAAAAAAGCAACAGTTTAGGCACAGCTAAACGATCTTTCTCTTATTAAAGATCAGAGAAACATCAATTAGCGATGGTACTAAAGAAGTCAGAGAGCGGCACATAGGTCGAAAGGTGTACTTATAATTAAGATAAGAGCGATATTCACTCAACTTAGGCTGCGGTATTAGTACAGCTTGCGGATGCGTCGAAAGCTTTACTTATGGGTGATATAAGAGATAAGTGTGATTATTCTACGTCGTAGTATCATCAATTAGCATAGAAGCCACCGATTCAGAGTAAATAGATCGATCCTTGATGAACCTAGGATAATATGAGTTTAATAAGGTGAGTCAGTTGTTAATGGATGTTATATGAAGCTATGCGGACAGCTGAACTGGCGCCAAATCGAACAAAAACTCAACGATATGGCCGATCTCGGTCGCAGAAGGCCCCTTTCAGTTAGCGAGACTAGTGCACTTAATCAACGAGTAGCATTATCTGTCCACTTGGTAACATTGCTGACTCGTCATTGGAGTTGCGGCGATCCGAACGTTACGGCTCGCCACGGAGACTACCGCCGTGCCGGTGAGAGCATGGTGCTGTGGCTCTGACTCAATACAATCAGTCGGAGGCGGGGCACGACAAAAGGATACGATTTAAGGCATTCGCAACGCAGGATTCTGCTAGCCGTGTTTGCTATCGGTGACGACGGGCGTCGGACGGGGCGCGGTCGCTGAGGCACGCGGAACGGGCTTGGGCTTGCGCCCGAGTTCGGTCAAAGCCCGGCGCACGCCGAAATGTCCGGGCGCGAGCTCGTAGGCACGTTCCAGGTAGATGATCGCGCTGGCGGTCCGTTCCAACTGCAACGAGGTTTGCCCGAGCGCATAGAGGAGCGCGGCGTCCTCCGGCCCGGTCTCACGCGCCCGCTTGAGCATCGCGAGCGCCTCGGGAAGGCGCTCGAGTTCGGCGAAGAGCAGTCCCAGCTCGGCCGCGGCCGTGTGATTCAGGGGATCGAGTTCGAGCGCCTGCCGGAAGAGCTCGAGCGCGTTGCGCGGCGCACCCTTGTTCTTCAGATCCCGGGCGGTCGCCACCAGGCGGCCCGCCTCCTCGCTCAAGGCTTGCACCGCGACCTCGACCTCCGCGCGCTCCGCCATCAGTTCGACTTTCAACACGCGGACGCGCCGGCCCAGATAAGTGCGCAGGAGGCCGATGGTCCAGTCCTCTTTGTCGAGCGAAGGTTCGAGGAAGATGGCGCCTAACGGGTCGCCGATATGATCGTCCCGCAGGATACTGATTCGCCGTCGTTGGGCCAGCCGCTTCATTGGTCGCCTCCGCGTGCGATGCTCAAACCCGCTCGTCGGGATCGAACAGCTTGCGATACTCGTCGAGCGCGAAGCGATCGGTCATCCCCGCGATATAATCGGCGACCACGCGCGCCAGCGCCTCACCCTCGCGCGTGGCGCGTCCCAGCACGTGGTCCGGCATCTGGCGCGGCTCGCTCATGTAGGCCTCGAACAATTGGCCCAGCACGCGCCCCGCCTTTTCGGTCATCCGGGTTACGCGATAGTGGTGGTACAGATGATCGCGCATCAGCCGTTTGAGTTCCGCGACGCGTGTGTCCATCGCCGGGCTGAAACTCGCGAGCGCGCGGCCCGCCTGCCGCACCTGGTCGACACTGGCAACGTCGGCCGCGCCAAGTTCGTGATCGATACTGGCAACCAGGTCGGTCACCATCAGATCGATCATCCGGTTGACGATCTGGTAACGCGCCAGGCGCGGGTCGCTATCGAGCGCCGTGATCGAACTGCGCGCGTCGCGATAGATCTGCGTGGTTTCGAGATTGGCCACCGTGAGCATGCCGGCCTTCACCCCGTCGTCGGCGTCATGCGCGAGATAGGCAATTTCGTCCGCGAGATCGACAATCTGCGCTTCGAGGCACGGATAGAGCGCCGGATCAAATTCACGCGCTGCGGCGCGGCCTTTGAAGGCCGAATGCTTGATGATGCCCTCGCGTACTTCGTAACTTAGATTGAGTCCGCGAAAGCCCGGATAGCGCACCTCGATCCAATCCACCGTGCGGAGACTCTGCGCATTATGGTCGAACCCGCCGTGCGGTCTCATCAGGTCATTCAGGATCCGCTCGCCCGCATGACCAAACGGCGGATGGCCAAGGTCGTGGGCCAGCGCGACCGCCTCGGCCAGATCGCGGTTGAGGCCGAGCGCCTGGGCCACGGTCCGGGTTATCTGGGCGGCTTCGATCGTATGGGTCAGGCGCGTGCGATAGTAATCGCCCTCATGGTTGACGAAGACCTGCGTCTTGTATTCGAGTCGGCGGAACGCCGCGCAATGGATAATCCGATCGCGATCACGCTGAAAGCAGGTGCGCATCGGATGCGGCAGCTCAGGGACCTGCCGTCCCCGGCTCGCGCGCGACGGCATCGCGTAGGACGCGAGAGTCCGCGCTTCCAAATCTTCAAGGTCGGCTCTCGTGCGTAACATCGGTAATGTACTGATGCTATCACGGCCACTTGACAACGCCGAACTCGCCGCCCGTGGTCTATGCACAGGCGCAAGGCCGATGGTGTATAATCGCCCCGGTTGAGGGAGCTGGTGGTGGAGACAACGCGGATCGCATTCCGTTCGGTCTTGCTGATGGTGTTCGTGAGCACTTTCGCGGCATGCTCGACGCCGCGCCCGGTCAGTCCCCCTGCCCTGCCCGTTTCGTCCGGGGCTTCGGTAGTGGGTGTCGCGTCGTGGTACGGGCCGGGTTTCGACGGCCATCGCACGTCGAGCGGGGCTACTTACAATCGGGAGGGCTTGACGGCGGCGTCGACGCGCTTTCCGCTTGGCACCCAGCTTCGCGTAACGAATCTCGACAACGGCCGTGCGGTCAACGTCGTCGTCAACGATCATGGACCCTACGTGAAGGGTCGCGGAATCGACCTGTCACATAAGGCCGCGGTCAAATTGGCGATGATCGGCCGCGGTACCGCCCCGGTGCGCATGGACGTTCTCGCCACTCCGGCCGGCGGCCCGGCGCTCGGCCAGCGCTACTTCGTTCAAGTGGGGTCTTTCGCGAACGCTGCGAACGCACGCCAGCTCGGCAATCGCCTGGCGGCCGGCTACCCTGAGGTCCGGGTAATGGAGACCGGGATTGACGGTGACCGGCGCTATCGGGTCAGGCTGGGCGCCTATATGAACCGGCATCAGGCGGAGCTGCGCGCCACGAGTCTCGCCCGGATGGGGTATCACGCCAAGATTGTAACCGAGTAGATATTCTGCGTTAATAAAGACTGCGCATGGGGACGATGGGGACTGTCATCAGGCGTAGATGCTCATTGCTGAGATGCTTGACAATCGCGGCGGGCTTCGCCGCGGCGGGATGCAGCGGTGCGATCGACCAAAGTTCGGCGAACGACGTCGAAAATGGCCTCGAACAATTGCGTCATCTCAGTTTCACCCAGAAGGTGCCGTTCGTGGTCAAAAGCACGGACGAGGCCCAGCAGATGATGCTCGGGAAGCTGATGCGCGACAACACCAACGAAGAGTTGCGCATAGGTGGACAGACGGGCGTGATGACCGGCCTTTTTCCGCCGGGTACCGACCTCAAAGACGAAGAGCTCAAGCTGATGCGCCAGCAGGTCGCCGGCTTCTATGACCCGGGCGACAAGGTGATGGTCGAGGTGCGCGGCAAGAGCGTTCTGGGGAGCACGCTGGCTGGCCGCTCGGTATTCTCGACGGAACTGCTGCAGGCGCATGAATTGACCCACGCGCTCCAGGATCAGCATTTTGGGCTCAACCGCCTGTTGAACGGCGTCAAGCACAACGACGACCAGGAGATCGCGATCCATTCGGTGATCGAGGGTGACGCGACCCTCGCCGGTCTGGCCTATGTCGGCGGAGGAATGTCGGCCGAAGAAGAAAAAAATATAGTCGATCACTTTGCCGCGGTGCCCGACAATTTCGAACCCGAAGCGAGCGGCACGCCGCTCGCCCTCAGTATCCCGCTGATGTTCCAGTACACGCACGGGACCCGTTTTGTCGCCGAGGCCTGGGAGCGTGGCGGCTGGGCGGCGGTCGACGCGCTTTACCATGATCCGCCGACCTCCTCGCAGGAGATCATGGAGCCCGCGCTCTATTTCGACCATCGCACGCCGCCGCTCAACGTTGCCGTCAAGGGCTACGAAGGGCCACTCACCGGATGGAAAAAAGTCGATGAAGATACGTTCGGCGAGCTGCTGCTGAAAATTATCTTCGACCGCAACCTGCCGGCCGGTTCGCCCGCGCTGAAAATTCCGGCGACCTGGCGGGGTGATCGGATGATCGCCCTCGATAAAGACGGCGCGATCACATTGATCTGGCTGCTGGCGTTTCACGACAATGCGTCGGCGCACGAGTTCGCGCTGGATTACCTCTCGATTCTGGACGATCAGAAAGGCCCGCGGCACCAGCACTGGATCGAGGCGCGCGGCAACGCGGTGCTCGTGATCATCGGGCCACAGGACGCCAGCTTCAACGCGCTCGCGCCGGCCGTCTGGCAGGCCAGCACAATCACCGCGAGCCCGGCAAAAGGCGGCACGCTCGCGCTGAAGTGACTATTTTCCCGGGCGGCGCGCGTAGGGCGTCGGATCGGGGACGCCGGCGGCCGCAAAGCCCTCCACCCGCTCGGCGTACGCGCAGGCAGCACAGCTAGGGCATTTCGCGCTGTCTGAGCGCAAGCTCCAAGGCTTGGCGGATATAGCGTTGATATGGGATGCCGCGGCGGCGGGCGGCGCTGCGAACGGCCTTGAGCAACTCGTCGGAGAGTCGCAGATTCACCGACTTCTGCTTGGGCCTGTATTCAAACGGAAACGTTTCAAGATTCTCGGCACTGATGTACTTCGACAGATCCTGATCGAGCAGTTCCTCGGCATCCTTATCGTTCCTGAGCGCGGGCAATTTCTTGCTCATATTTCCTGATCTCTCTCTTGTGCATGTAGCGCGCGCTTATCGGCCGCAACCGGATGCCCGCCGCGCCTTGCCGGGGCGTGAAAACGACGAACGTATAGCGCCCGTCTTGCGTGCGACCGATTGCCAGGAAGCGCGGTTCGCGCCCCAATTGCTTGGGATCGGGTGTAATCAAAGTCTCCGCGTGGGTGAGAACGTGCTCAGTTTCGAAGATTGAAACGCCATGCTTCTGACACTTTTGGCGATTGCCTTCATCCCACTCGAACCCTTGGTAGCCGGTCTTTCGCACTGACCCCACAAGGATAGGCAAATGCCTATACAAACGTCAACAATCAACCACTTTTCACCCAATCCCGGCGAATAACGGCTGGCCGCCCGACATGCCGCAGCCTTTATAAGTGGAGGCTGGCTGAGGCCGGATGGCAGGCCAGCACACCATAACCAGGAAGTGACTATTTTCCCGGGCGGCGCGCGTAGGGCGTCGGATCGGGGACGCCGGCGGCCGCAAAGCCCTC
>Ga0074045_10005906_pt1 | contig 10602 bp, 16 predicted proteins | sample BogForMeECP23OM2_FD_94442 | JGI IMG/M metagenome (GOLD analysis project Ga0074045, IMG submission 94442) | Bog forest soil microbial communities from Calvert Island, British Columbia, Canada - Bog Forest MetaG ECP23OM2 | ecosystem: Environmental > Terrestrial > Soil > Wetlands ... | reverse complement strand
CTGGCGAATCCGCATGCGCTGATAGTAGCAGACGGCTGGAATTGTCGCAATAGGGCGCCTTTCGTCCGTCCATGGACTCGGCGCCCCTCGACATCCATGTCTACGGCCAAGAACTCCGCGTCACACGACAGAGCGCCGGATTTGACAGGCCCTCCGGGCGTTCCTATACTCAGGAAGTGGAGCCGCAATTCCTGGAGGTGTTCATCGAAGCCATCCGGCAGGTCTTCGGGGACACGGGAATCATCATCGACAAAGTGTGCGCGGAAGAGGAGCCTGTCGCGGAGGACCACGTCATTACGAGCGTGGGAATCACGGGCGATCTGAAGGGCATCTTCATGCTGCGCACCGACACGCCCAGCGCGACCTTCATCCTTCGGGCCATGACGAACGGCGTGCGCATCAAGGTATCGGATGAAAGGTTCAGCGAGATCCAGATGGCGGCCCTCGGCGAGCTGACAAACCAGATCACCGGGCGGGCAATTACCCTCCTCTTCGACAGGCACGTGCGCTGCGACATCACACCGCCGGCGGTCATCGCCGCCCGTCAGCTGCAGAGCCTTGTTCCTGACCTCGCAGTATCGTTCAGCCGCACCGTCCGGGGCCCCTTCGGCAGGCTCACCGTCTTCCTCGGAGTGCAGGAATCACAATCCTCGGAACACTCGAAAAAACTAGTTGACAATTCGTAAAATCTGGACGTAGATTCAGCTAGGTTCCATACTTTCAGGGGCTGAAGCGGAGTATACCATGATGGAATTCAAGGAAAACACGGACAAGCAGATCTATCCCGCGCTCGGCTATTCCCTCGCAAAAGGCAAGGGAAAGGGCGAGGACGAGAGCGTAGGAGCTGATGACGATCACGAGAACCTCGACGACGACTTCGACGACTACGAAGACGATCTCGAGGAAGACTACGACGAAGAAGAGATAAGCGAAGAGGAAGAAGAGTTCGACGAAGACCTCGACGAGGAGTTTGAAGAGGAGGAGGAAGAGGAGGAAGAAGAAGAGGAAGAAGAAGAGCTCGACGAGGAAGAAGACGATGAAGAAGAGGAGGAGGCAGAGGAAGACTACCTCGACGAAGATGAGTATGACATTGACGAGGACCTCGACTACGAAGACTTCGATCAGTAAGTAACCCGCTCCGCCTTGAACCACAGCCGTTCAAGGTCGTAAAAAGCCCGCTGTTCCTTTTCCATCAAGTGTATAACAAAGTCACCGCAAGCCAGCAGCAGCCACCCCTTGTCCTCCCTTCCTTTGTGCCGATTCAGGGGCAGAACGTGCCGCTCGTGGAAAAACGCGGTCAGCTCGCGGAGGAGACCGGTGAGGTGCGCCGCGCTGCGCGCGGTGGAGATGATGAAGAAGTCGGCGATCGTGGAGACGCTGCTGATGTCCAGCACGACAGTATCCTCGCCCTTGTGATCGTCAATCAGACGGGCTGCGGCCAATGCCGCGTCCCTGTTACTTGACATATCTGCCATCGAAGTCCTTGCCCAGTATCACCGTCACGTCCACCGACTGGTCCATCTGCGGGTCGGGCTTTGAAAAGATCCTCGTGCAATGGAGGATCTCCGCAACCTTGCGCGCGTTGTCCAGGTTCCCTTTCCTGTCCAGCACCACCGTGTTCAGATACTGGTCGTTGTCCGCGTTGTTGGGGGCCATGACCTCCAGGTCATAACTCTGAAAGAGGTCTCGCGCACGATTGGCCAGCCCGGCGGTTTTCGTCCCGTTGAGAACTTCCACCGTAATGGAAAGGGAGTCCGGCGGGACGAACTCGTTCGATGCGTTGGCCGCGATGGTCTGTTTCACCGCCTGTTTGAACAGCTCCCCTTCCTGGTGGGGAAAGAGAAGATCACGGCCGTCGACCGAGCGGGTAGTGCCGAGAACGCGCTGCAGGACCATCCTCTCCGAGTCGAAGCGCCCCATTTCGGTGACGAATGCGCCGAGCGCGCGAGGGGGCAGATTGGTGCGCAGGAGCGAACGCAGCATTCTGAACGGCGCCCGCTGCGTGAGGAACACGTTGTTCTCCCCGAGGCCTTTCAGGAGGGCCTGAAGAAATTTCTGCCGACGGCCGATCCTGTCCGTATCGGACTCAAGGGGATCCTGGTAGGTGATGAAATCCAGCGCCTTGTCGCCATCAAGGGTCACGCTCCCGGAAGGGAGGAGAATGCGCTTTCCGTCCTGCGTGAAGTCCACCGGGTTGGGAATGAAAACGTCGACGCCGCCGATCAGGTCGACCATCTTCCCGACGTCTTCCTTGCTGATATCGATCACCGTCTGCAGGGGAACGCCCATCAGGCTCTCGATCTTCCGCGCCAGCGGCGAGGGGTTGGATCTGCGGTACAGCACGTCCAGCCCGTCCACTTTGTTGATGTCCGCGATCACCCCGCCCAGATTCGTCGGGACGTAGAAAAGCGATCCTTTCCGCGTGTCCGGGTTGTAGAAAAAGACCTCGAAGAAGAGGGGCTTTTCACCGTCGGATATCACGAAGAGCGTGGCCAGGGGAAGCTTTTTCTTGAGCGCTTCGGTGATCTGGTCCACCCGGAGCTGGACATACGCGTACACGCCCGTGGCTGCGATGATCACGACGATCAGAATGAGAAGAATGACGCTCCTGTCCGCCTTGCGGCTTCGCCTGTCAAGCATGGGCGGTCAGCTCCGCGTGCAGGGCCTGTGCGTCCGGGGCGATCTCCCGCGCCTCCGCGCGCACGTAGTGGATCTTTCGCTCAAGAACGGCGAGCGTCATTTCATCCAGGCTGAGGCCGAGCGACCGCCGGCGGAACTCGGGAGAGACGAATTGCCGGGTCGGCTCAAGGAAATCCGCCACAAAAACGATCCTTGATATGGGGCCCATGGAACCGCGTCCCGTCACGTGGTCCCGGATGGCCTGAAGGGCTTCCGCGTCGTTGTATCCCGTGTGCTTGCTGAGGATCGCCGCGGCAGCGCGCCCATGAAGGAGCAGCGGATTGGCACGTTCCCACTCGCTCAGGGGCAGGCCGTCCGCCTCCGCCAGCAGAAAGATCTCAGCCGGGTCCAGCTCCCGGGCAAGGTCGTGCGCCATTCCGGCAATATAGCCTCTCTCCTCGTCCGCGTGGAACCTGTCACACAGCTCGCTTGCCAGGCGCGCCACCTCGCGGGAATGGTTGAGCCGCGGCCTCGAAAGACTTGCCTCCACGAGCGCGGAAGCCCTCGACCGCCAGACGTTCCTGTCATCCATATAGCTTTTTTTCCCTGATATAGGCGAGCACCTGGTCGGGAAGAAGGTACTTCACCGTCCTGCCCTCGCCCAGCCTCCGCCGTATCTCCGACGAAGAGATCGGCAGGACAGTATTCGTGACGATCCGGTGCGTATGCGTGAGCTGGACGGGCCCCGCGAGTGTTCTCCGCGCAACCACGAGGTCGACTATCTCCACGAGCCGTCCCACGTTTTTCCAGGTTGGAAAGCCCGCAACTAGATCGTCCCCGATGATAAACCCCGGTTTGCCCATAATGCCGTACCGGGGGACGAGGTCGGCGACAGTATCGATGGAATAAGAAGGTCCCCCCCGCTCGATGTCTCCCCCATCCACAATGAACTCTTCATGGTCCCGGACAGCAAGCCGCAGCATGGCGAGCCGGTGCTCCGCAGCCAGGATGGGCGACCGGTCCTTGTGCACGGGCTGATTGGCCGGGACAAAGATGACCTTGTCGTATCCCAGCGCCGTGCGTACTTCCTCGGCGACGAAGAGGTGGCCATAGTGCACCGGATTGAATGTGCCGCCCAGGACAACGGCCTTCACTCTCCGTCTCCTCCTGCGGCGGTTGCCGCCTTCCCTGCCAGGCCGAGGATTGCCTTCTTCAGCTCGTTGATACCTTCGCGGGAGAATGAGGAAATCGCAAGGATGCGGTCTGCCGGAAACGCGGCCTGCAGATCCGCCAGCCCCCGCGCTGATTGCGACAGATCGAGCTTGGTTCCCACCAGGAGGCGCGGCCGGGCCGCAAGGACGGCTGAATAGGAAGCAAGCTCCTCCTGAAGGATCCGAACCGCTGCCGGGCACTGCTCCACGGAGAGATCCACCAGGTAGAGCAGCGCGGCGCAGCGCTCGATGTGCCGGAGGAATCGGAGACCGAGCCCCCTGCCTTGCGACGCCCCTTCCACGATGCCGGGGATGTCGGCAAGGATCACGTCCCGCTCCGGCAGGCGCATCAGGCCGAGATTCGGCGTTTTCGTGGTGAAGGGATAGTCGGCGATCAGGGGCTTCGCATTCGTGAGGATGGAAAGGAGGGTCGACTTCCCTGCATTTGGATGTCCGACCAGACCGATGTCCGCGATGAGATGCAGCTCTGCCGTCAATTCGCGGGTACTGCCTTCAATGCCCTTCTGGGCGTAGCGGGGCGCCTGGTTCACGGATGTCGCGTAGTGGGAGTTTCCTTTTCCTCCGCGGCCTCCGCGCAGGAAGACGAACTGTTCAGTCGCTGCGGTAAGATCCGCAAGTGGATCCCTGGTCTGCGGATCACGGATCACCGTGCCGGGGGGCACGGGAACGAGCGCGTCCTTGCCGTCTTTACCATGCATCTTCTGCCCAGCGCCGCGGCCGCCGTCCGCCGCCTTGAATATCCGCTTGAGCTTGAGATGGGAGAGGGTCTTCAGATTCGGTTTGACGATAAAGATTACGTCACCGCCCTTGCCGCCGTCTCCTCCGTCGGGACCGCCGCGCGGAACGTACTTCTCCCTCCGAAAGGATACGGCCCCGTCTCCCCCTTTGCCGGACGAGACGACGATCGTTGTCTCATCCACGAAGCCGTTCACGAGGTCTCAGTTCTGGACGGGCTGGATTGCGACGAAATTCCTTCCCTTCTTGTTATGGAAGACAACATTTCCATCCACGAGCGCGAACAGGGTGTCGTCGCGGCCCCGCCCCACCAGCTCGCCCGGGTGGAACTTGGTCCCCCTCTGCCGGACTATGATCGTTCCCGCTCTCACTGCCTGGCCCGCGTACCTCTTGATCCCCAGTCTCTTCGATTGCGAATCACGGCCATTCTTCGCGGCGCCGCCCTTCTTGCGTCCCACTTCATCCCTCCGTCATTTCCACCCGAAGGACGACCTCTTTCGGGAACTCGTCCTTCAGATCGTTTACGCCTCTCAACAGAAAATCAGTCACACCCCGAAGCCATCCTGAACTGTCTGATCCGGGGGACAGGACCAATCTCATCTCACCGGGGCTTCCCGCTCCACCCTCCACCGCCAGGCCCCGCTGAACGCACACACGACCCGCAGTGCGAAGAAGCACGGAAGCGGCCGCGCAGGCAATGTTGCTTCCCGCAGCTTCAATGCCGGCGTGTCCCTCCGCCTCGAAGCGGCGCAGGAGACCTTCGGGCGACACGGCCAGGAAGATGCGCACGACCGGACCCTCAGCCGACTCCGTTGATGCCCTCTACCTTGATGAGAGAGTACTGCTCGCGGTGCCCGTACCGCCGCCTGTAATTCTTCTTCTTCTTGTATTTGCCGAACACGAGCTTGCGCGCTTTCCCGTGGTCCTCAACCACTGCCCTTACGGACACGCCGGAGAGGTACGGGTTGCCGATTTTTGCGGATCCACCGTCGGACACCATGAGGACCGAGGGGAACTCCACCTGTGCGCCCTTCTCCTGCGAAAGGTGATCAACCTTCAGGACGCTTCCCTGCTCGACCTTGTACTGTTTGCCCAGAATATCAACCAGAACGTACATGCCTGCCCACCCCTGTCGTAAGCCTGTTCGGGCGCTCCCCGTCCGGCGCTCTGTCCTGAGCGCACGGGTGACGTGCCTCTGAATTCTGCCCGTACAGTACATAGTATGAGAGAGGAAGGTCAAGTGCCCCGCGCGGGAGGCCGGTTCCCGGTCGGGAATCCTATTTTTCGGAGTCTTCTTCGTCGTCGGAGGTCATGAGGAATTTGAGCTCTTCGGTGGAAACCATGTGCTCCACCTCCGGCGCGCCCTTCCCTGCCAGAATAGACCTGATCTCCTCGATATCCCTGAGATGCGAGTCCCGAATGGCCCGCAGCTCGCCGCTTTTCTCCGCGATATGCACTGCAAATGGAGCGCGCTTCTCCACCAGTGCGTCGAGCGCCCCTGCAAATGCGCGCTTGAGCTTCTGCAGCTCCTTGAGATGTTCCTGGCGCTTCACAAAAAGCGAGCTCTCCTTGAGACTCTGGTACAAGCGGCCAATCGTGGCGTCGATCCAGGTGATGTCCCCCAGGAGCCTTTCTCTGAAAAGCTCAGGGTCCACTTCCAGCTTCAGCGTGTCCTGGAGACAACGGACCTGAAGGGCAAGCGTGAAGATATCGTCCTCGTAATTGATTCTGCGGGTCATTGTACACTCCCATGATCGGTGTAATTGGATGGTCACTTGACAGTGAGCCTCTTGACGGCTATTGTGGCTTTTACCTCTTTACTCGCGCCACTGGCGCGAGTCGTACGTCCATAAGGAGGACAGACAGAATGAAGACCTACGAAGCGGTCGTGATCTTCGCGAGTGACGAAGCCCAGCACCAGGCGGGGCGGGAATTCCTGAAGAAGGAATTCGACAGCTCGGGGATCACGATCAAAAAAGAAGAGGACATGGGAGACCGGCTCCTCGCGTACCCGGTGCGCAAGAATGACCGGGGGCGTTATGTCCTGTACATTATTGAGAGCGCTCCAGAGCCCTTGCGGGCGCTCAACAAGTCCCTCAAGCTCAGGCCGGAGATACTCAAGTACCTGTTCGTCCGCCAGGATAACTAGCTCCCGGGAGGGTGGCATGGCAGACATCAATCACGTCGTGCTCGTGGGGAGACTGACGCGAAACGCGGAGCTCAAGTATACCAACAACGGCTCGGCGGTCAGCAAGTTCAGCATCGCGATCAACCAGAGACGGAAGAAGGATGACCAGTGGGTCGAGGAGGCCCACTTCTTCGACATCGTCCTCTGGGGAAAGACAGCGGAATCCTTGAACCAGTACCTGGTCAAGGGAAAACAGGTGGGCATCGAGGGCCAGCTCCGTCAAGACCGCTGGGAGCAGGAAGGCCAGGCCAGGAGCAAGGTGGAGATATTTGCCACCAACGTCATGCTTCTTGGCGGAGGAGGCGGCGCAGGCTCACGCCAGGGCGGCGGCGGACCTGCGGCGGAAGCAAAGACCACAGCGGGCGGAGGGGACTTCCCCGAGGGTGGGGCCCCTGCGCCGGACAATTTTGAAGACGACATCCCATTCTAGGAAAGAGAGAGGATAAAGAGCATGTCAGATAACCCAAATACGCCCGATAACCCGCCTCGACCCCCCGAGGGGGCTCCGGCAGGTTCAGACCGTCCGCACGGTGATCGGCCCCAGGGGGACCGTCCCCAGGGCGACAGGCCGGGCGGGTTTCGACGGGAAGGCGGGTTCAGGCGGGAAGGCGGCTTCGGCGGAGCTGATCGCGGAGACCGCGGAGACCGTGGTGGCTTTCAGGGCCGAGGCGGCAGGCACAAGACATTCTTCAAGAGAAAGGTGTGCAAGTTCTGCATCAAGAAAGCGAACATCGACTGGAAGGACGGGAACGCCCTGAAGCGCTTCACCTCCGAAAGAGGTAAAATCATGCCGCGTCGGATCACGGGAACCTGCGCGAAGCACCAGCGTGAGCTCGCCACGGCAATCAAGCGTGCGCGCAGTCTCGCACTCCTCCCCTACGTCGCACGATAGGGCGCGCAGAGCATAGTCGTGAGAAATCACGGCTCCATGTGAGCGCGGCGGTGGGCAGATGTACCGGAAATCCACGAGCGGCCTTTGGCTGGAGATCGTTCTCTTCACCGTCTCTTCCCTGTTCTTGTACCATACAGGGATGGGGATTGCGCTGTTCCTGATCCCCCTGCAAGTAGTGGCGTCCCGCAGGGGTCTTCAGGCTCTGATCGGCGCCTCCGGTGTCTTCCTGGCCGTCTTCCTGGCCATCCGCCTCTTCCCATTCGTGCAGTCGGGGGGGGCTTCAAGCCCGGATACCCTTGTTGCGATGGAGATCGGTTTCGTGCTCGTGCTGCTGATCGGGATGGTGATCGTGAACTTTCCCTTTCGCAGGCGGCCGCGGACTCTGGTGACGCTGTTGTCGGCAGCCGCGGTGGCGGCGGTCGCGGCCATTCCCGCGGCCCTGCTGCTGCCCGGCTACGCACCGTTTCAGCAGTCCATGACGAACCTGTTTGTCGACGTGTCAAAGACGCTTTCAGGGGTGATTTCGTCGGCCGATGTGGTGGCGGGCTCGCTCTTCGCTTCACTCCTGGTTCCGGCGAAGCTGCAGGAGCTCACGCAGGCATATATCTTGCGCAGCTTCGTGGCGGACGTCATCGTGCTGCTGTCTTTTTCCTGGTGGGCCGGGCAGGCCTCGGCCGCCCATACCTCGGCTCTTTTCGGGGTGCGCGCAACCTTCCGATTTGCGGCGTTCCGCCTGGAGGGATGGTACCTGTGGCCGCTCATATTCTCGGGGGCCCTCATCCTTGCGGACTTGTTCTTCGGAATCTCTTTCTGGGCGTACGCTGCGTGGAACGTGGGTCTGGTGATGCTGTTCCTGTATGGACTGCAAGGAATGGCAATCCTGCGCTTCCTCTTTGAGAAGCACGGGGTTCCCCGCATCCTCTGGCTGCTGCTGATCGCGGCACTGGTGGTTCTGGCTGCGTCGCCGCGCGCGGGCCTGTTCGTCATCCTGGTGGTCCCCCTGTTGGGGGTGTCTGAAAACTGGATTCGGCTCCGTGTTCCCCGGAGCGCGGCGCCGACTGAAGAAAGCTGAATCGAAAGGAGCCATTGCAGATGAAGGTGATCCTGAATCAGGACCTGATCGGCCTTGGAGAAGAGGGCGACATCAAAGATGTGGCGGACGGGTACGCCCGCAACTTTCTCCTCCCCAAGAAGGTCGCGGTCCCTCATACCAAGGAGTTCCTCGCCGCACTGGGACACAAGAAGGCGGCCATAGAGAAGCGGAAGGAAGGCAAGCGCCTCGAGGCGGCGAGCCTCAAGGAACGCCTGGAAGCGGAAGAAATCCACTTCAGCGTGCCCGCCGGCGAGAATGGCAAGCTTTTCGGCTCGATCAACAACACCAACGTGGGCGTGGAGCTGGAAAAACGAGGCTACCAGATCGAGAGAAAGCGCATTGAAATTCCCGAGCACACGATCCGGAACACGGGGACGTTCAAGGTGCGCATCCGCCTCTATGACAAGGAAGAAGCTCTCATCAAGCTTGTCGTGGAAGGCGCCGCGCAGCCGGGCTCCTCAGGTCCGGCAAAGCCGAGGCAGCAGAGGGCAAAGCCCGTGAAGGAAGCGCCCGCGGCGGCCTCTGAGCCCGCAGCGGCGCAGAAAGAAGCAGGGCCTGCCGAGCAGGAAGCTCCGGCCTCTTCTGACGCGACATAGGGAGCATACCGGCAGGGGAAGGGGGGTGCGGTGAGCAGCGCCATGTCACCCGGCCTGAGGGATGCGGTTCCCTCCCACAACGACGAGGCAGAGGTAGCGACCCTCGGCGCCGTTCTCATCGACACCGAGGCGTTGCCCGCCATCATTCATATCGTGCGCCCGGAGGACTTCTACAAGGGGGCGCATCAAAGGATCTATGAAGCGGTCATCGAGCTTTCCAACAGAGGGCTCTCGATCGATCTGATCACACTCACGGAAGAGCTGCGCGCGCGGGGCACCCTGGAGATCTGCGGAGGCCCGGCCTATATCTCGCGGCTCACGTCGGCAGTCCCGACGAGCGCGAACGTGGAGTTCTACGCGCGTATCGTGCAGGCCTCCAGCATCCGGCGCACCCTTGCCCGCGTTTCCCAGGAGATAATCGCCCAGGCGCACGATGAAGGCGCCCAGATCAGCGTCATCCTGGAAGAGGCGGAAAAGCGGATATTCGAGATTTCCGACCGTCACCAGACCGGCACGTACCTCACGGCAAAAGAGGTCGTCAAACAGACATTCGACGCAATAGAGAAGCACTATCATTCAAAAACCGAATATACGGGTATTCCATCGGGGTTCAGCGATCTGGACAAGCTCACGATGGGATTTCAGAACTCCGAGTTCATCGTCATAGGCGCCCGCCCCTCGGTAGGGAAAACGGCATTCGCCCTCACCATCGCTGCCCACATGGCCATCAAACAGAAGATTCCGGTGGGCTTCTTTTCGCTTGAAATGTCCAGCATGGCCATCATGCAGCGCCTGCTCTCCATGGAAGCCCGCCTGGATTCACAGAGGATGCGCACCGGCATGCTCAGCCCCGCGGACTTCAACAGAATCACGGATGCATGTTCCCGCTTCTATGAAGCTCCCCTGTTCATCAGTGACTCCCCTGACCTGAAGCTCCTCGATCTGCGCGCCCAGGCCCGCAGGATGAAGAGCAATCAGGGCGTCAAGGTGGTCTTCGTGGACTACATCACCCTTATCGGGTCTGAAAACAGGGATCTGCCCCGGCACGAGCAGATCGCGGAGGTCTCGCGCTCTCTCAAGGGTCTTGCCCGCGAGCTCAATATTCCAGTCATCGCCCTTTCGCAGGTGCGCAGGGAAACCGAGGGGAAGAAGCCGACCCTCGCCGATCTGCGCGAATCCGGCTCCATTGAACAGGACGCGGACGTGGTGATCTTCATCCACACCGAGGATCTGAAATCCTCCGTGCG
>Ga0074045_10005905_pt1 | contig 10603 bp, 10 predicted proteins | sample BogForMeECP23OM2_FD_94442 | JGI IMG/M metagenome (GOLD analysis project Ga0074045, IMG submission 94442) | Bog forest soil microbial communities from Calvert Island, British Columbia, Canada - Bog Forest MetaG ECP23OM2 | ecosystem: Environmental > Terrestrial > Soil > Wetlands ... | reverse complement strand
TACAGACTCTCGCGTGTGGTAACACTGACCCGACGCCAAGAAACGATCCTCAAGGCCATCAACCCAGCGCTTCTGAAGGCACAAAACTGATGTAGTGTATATTTTTCACCTGGAATTCAGGTATATAAGGATGGGCGGAAAGTCGATCCGAACTAGGCGGCTCGATCGTAACGATGGTGCAGCCCGCCGAGTCGCTGCTGTGAAAGGACCCGACCCGAAGCTACAGAACGAATCCTGCCGTCAGGTGTCGCCTTCTCAAGTCCGAGATGCGTTCGGTCCTCATGATGGTAACGAACATACTCGGCAAGCAATCGCTTCAGCTGGCGTTCATTCAACGCAACCATGTGGTCCAGCAGGTCTCGTCTGCAGCTTCCCACCCAGCGCTCCGCGATGCCATTCTGCCAAGGACTGCGGAATGAAGTTCGCTTGGGAATAATCCTCGTGGCTTTCACCGCTGCGATCACCTCGAACCCGAACTTCTGATCGCGATCAAAGATCAGGTATTTGTGAGACGCTTCAAACGGAAATGCCTCGCGCAGCTGCTGGATGATCCAACCGCTCGTCGGATGCTTCGTTACGTTGACGTGCAGGATGCGTCGACGATCGTGGCTGATGATGAAGAAGCAGTAGAGTACGCCGAAGGTAATCGTTGGCACCGTGAAGAAATCCATGGCGGCAATCGCTTCCCGATGGTTGCGAAGGAAGGCCAGCCAGCGCTTGGCCTGGTCAGGACCTCTCGGCGCTCGCTTCATCCAGCGGGAGATGGTTCTCTCGGAAAGATCAAAACCGAGCATGCGGAGTTCCCCATGGATCCGCGGTGCTCCCCAGGTTGGGTTCTCGGCGACCATCTGGAAAAATCAATTCCCGAATCTCCTTCGGCGTCTGTTTCCTTCCAACCTGCCTCCGGACTCTGGAAATTAGCCTCCAGTACATACGAAAACCTGCCCGGTGCCAGCGGACGACAGTTTCAGGTGTGACGACGAGGAGAGCTTGTTTCCATCCTGACCAGACCCGCCGAGCAATTACCCAGAAGAGCTTATCGAGGAGCCCGAGACTCGGGCGAGGATGTCGACGCTTCAGCATGACGAGTTGCTGACGCAAAGCGAGATTCTCGAGAAGGAGACTTTGCCGCCCGCGAAAGAGGCGGACCAGCATGCCGAAGCAGAGCGTGACGAAGCGCACCATGGTCAGGATTTATAACAAAACGGTGGTGAGATGGCAGCAGCTATGTTATTTTATTGATTTCACGGCGAGCTGAAGTTTTGGCGAACAACAACACCACTGCTATCCTTCGCGCACGAAGTAGCTGATAGTCTTCTTGTGAACATCGAGTCCGTGATTTGATACCGCGCGAGCCGCGTGTATGTTGGGAGATCACCAGCGCCTATTGGAACGAGGCGATGGCCCGGGGCAAATCTTCAAACGTGATAAAGAGGTTCAACAGGCCCACCATCTTCAAGGTCTGCACAATAAATTTCGAAGGCTTCAGCAGATGAATCGCTCCCCCTGCCTGTTTCGCGGCTGTCAGATACCGCACCAGCATGCCGATCCCGCTCGAATCAATTGTCGGAACTTCCTCCAGGTCCAACACAATCTTATGCTGGCCTTGGCCTAGCAATTCGCCTAGAGTTCTGTTGAAACGGTCAAGCGCGGGACCCATGCTCAGCCGCCCCTTCAGCTTTACCACCTTTACCCCGTCTTGCGTTTTCGTCTCAATCTCCAACGTTTCGACCCCCTCGCGACGGCCTGGCAGACCGCTCTTCCTCTCGTTGACACTCCCTAATTGCTTTGTTATTGTGCGTGGACAACTTAGTTAATCTCAGCGCAAAAAGCAAGGAACCCAGTCCGCTGGCCGCGCTCCCCGCCGAGGAGTCAGCGGACAGAAAGCTTACTGTTGGCCAGCAAGGAACAGGAGTCTATTCTCGACGTTTCTTCTCTATCTGCCGCATTGGTGGCGGAGCAGGAAGTCGCCCCCCGCGCGCGCATCTTTGCTCGATTTGTCGCCGAACTCCTCACCGAACTTGCCGTGAATGTCTATGCCCTCGGTTCCCGTGGCGAAAGGACGTGTTGGATTCCCAAAGCGTCCGTTGGTGAAGCCAAAGTCCACGGCCAGGCCATTCCCGAAGATTCTGGTCTCCTCAGCATCGTGGCCGCCGCTCGCTCTCCCATTCTTCGCACCGCCGCACAACTAAAACGGGAAGACTACTCTCATGTCGACACTCGAAAAACACTTGTCAGCCTCGGTTATCTACCTCTGGTTCACAATGGGCTTTTGATCGGCGCTCTCGAGATTCTCTCTTTTGAGGAGGAACTCTCCGGAGAATTTTTGGCCACTCTCCTTCCCGCCACCAACGTGGCTGGCGCAGCGATTGCCTCCGCCCAAACCTACGAACAGGAGCGTCACGGCACGCTTACCTCCATCACTCGGCTCACGCAGCTCTACGACCTCGAGAAAGTTTTCTCTTCCACGCTGGAGATGGACGAGCTTCTCCCCCTCATTGGCTCAAAATTCTCCGAGATCCTCTCCTGTCAGGCGGTCAATATCTGGCTGATCTTGCCCGATGAAAATGTCGAACTGGTGCATCAGGCTGGCGAGGAACCCACTGCGTTTAAGGGACAGATTCTCAAGCCAGGTGAAGGCATAGCAGGCGCGCTTTCGGACACCGGAGAATCCACCTGCATCACTGATCCCGCCGACCCTCGCCTGATCCAGAGAAATCGGCTGGTTGGCACAACGTTTGTGCGGTCGCTGATCGCCGCTCCCATTATGGATAAGAGCGCGCTCGTCGGAATCGTCGAGGCCGTCAACAAACTAGATGATTCGCTGTTCAATGACGATGATCTCTTCACCCTTACCAGTCTTGCCGACACCGCTTCTACCGCCCTGCACAACGCCAGCCTGCTCATGGCGGAGCGCAAAGTCGAAATCCTTGAAACCCTGAATACCGTCAGCCACGAGATTACCTCCACCCTCAATCTCGAACGTATGCTTCAGACCATCGTCAACGCGCCGCAGGCCGTCATTCCATATGAGCGAGCTGCCATCGCCCTGGAGCAGCGCGGCCGCTTCAAGCTCAGCGCAGTCACAGGTCTCACCCAAGTCAACCTGGACGCACCGGACATTGCTCCGCTCAATGAACTCTTGCAGTGGGCCGCCCTGTCCGAAGAGGTCATCCACGTTCATCAGCATGGCGACGACATTGACTGCGACCGTGAAGAATCGCGTGCCAAGTTCAAGAAATACTTCTCCGATTCCAGGATGCGCGGCTTTTACGCCAGGCCACTGAACGACGACTCCGGCCGCGTCGGTATGCTGTGCATGGAAAGCAGCGATCCCGATTTTCTGGGGGCCGTCCACATCGAAATCCTGGAAGTACTCGCCAATCAAGCCACGGTCGCTTTACGCAATGCCCAAATGTACAAAGAAGTCCCGTTCATCTCGCTTCTGGAGCCGGTGCTCGAGCGAAAACGTAAATTCATGGCGCTGGAGAAACGCCGGCGCACCCTGTTCATAACCCTTGCCATACTCGCCGTACTATTTTTTGTTGCTTGCCCTCTCCCTCTTCGCGTCGACGGAGATGCAGTCGTTGCCCCGGTCCGGCGCGCGCAGGTCCAGCCTGAGTTCGAAGGCGTGGTCGGCACGGTGCTCGTGCGTGAAGGGCAAAGCGTTCAACATGGACAAGTCCTGGCCGAAATGGAAGCCTGGAACCTGCGCGCGGCTCTCGCGGAGGCGCAGGCCAAATGTGAATCTTCCCTTTTGCTCATGAATCGCGCCCTTGCTTCCAACGATGGCACCGAAGCCGGCGTCCAGCGCGTCAACGCCGATTATTGGAAGGCCGAAGTCGAGCGCGCCCGCCAGTTTCTGGAAAGGGCCCAATTGCGCTCGCCGATTGACGGCATTGTCTCCACTCCGCATGTTGAAAATTTTGCGGGCCGAAAGCTGCAACTGGGCGACGCGTTCGCCGAGGTTGTGGACACAGCGCACGACATTGTTGATGTAGCCATCGACGACGTGGACGCCGGGCTGCTCAAGGACGGCCAGAGTGCGGTCGTGAAGTTGAACAGCTACCCCATGCGCACCTTCCGCGGCCAGGTCACCGTGATTAGCCAAAAAGCGGAGATGCTTCAGGAAACCCCGGTGTTCTATGCTCGCGTCGCCGTTCCAAATGCCGATGGCGCTCTCCGCCCGGGGATGGAAGGCCGTGGGAAAATTCGGGTCGGCTGGCGCCCCGCAGGCTACGTGTTTTTCCGGCGTTCGTTCCTGTGGATTTACAGCAAGCTTTGGTATTGGCTGGGTTGGTGACAATGCAGTGGAGGAAAGGCATGCGGAGTCTGCTCGCGGTAACCATCCTTGGTGCGCCTCTCCTCACGGTCTCGTGCGGGAGCTCACCGCCCGTGCCGCCCACTGTTTCTAGCGCCGCACCGCCTCCTTCCTCACCGGCTGCTTCTGCTGCGGCCCCTCCGTCGCCGGCTCAATCAGCGGACGCTTTCTTCGTCGTTTCTGGGCCCATCATTGTCGAGCATCAGGTCGATCTCTCTGCGCAACGCGATGGCATTGTTACAAAAATCCTGTTCGATACTCCTGCTCGAGTGAATTCCAGTGATCTGCTCGCTCAGCTCGACGACCGCCAGCTCGTCGCCAGCCTTGAGGCGGCTCGCGCCAGATCGCGAAGCATCGCCGCTGATCTGAAGAACTGGCAATCCGAGGCTGAAGTGCTGAAGGCAGATTATGTCCGCGCGCAACGCCTTTGGGATCTGGGCTTGATCTCGGAAGAACAGTTGCAGCATGCCAAGTACAAGGCGGAGTCGGACCAGTGGGATATCAAGCGCGTCGAGGAAACGCTGAACAACTCGCATGCGGAAGAGCGCTCGCTGGAACTCGAGCTCGAAAAAACCAAAATCATCGCGCCCTTTCAAGGGCTGATCGCACGTCGCTATGTTCGTGCAGGACAAACGGTTTCCAAAGGAGACCGTCTGTTCTGGGTAACCGCCGAAGGCCCGCTCCTGATGCGCTTCACCTTGCCGGAACTCTATTTTGGACGTGTGCGGCCAGCCCAACAATTCGAAGTCACTTCCCCTGACGTTCCCGGTGAGAAGCATGCTGCTCGGGTCAAGGAAGTCAGTCCCGTAGTCGACCCATCCAGTGGCACGTTCGAGGTTCTCGTTGAGCTTATTGGCCAGCGGGGCGCGTTTCGCCCTGGCATGAACGCGAACTTGAGAGTCGAGATCTCACACTGAGCGCACCATGAATCTCACCCGCGCCCTCGACGTTGCCCTACCGGATATTCCGGCACGGATTATCTCGCAGCGTGCCCCGTGCCTGCCTCCCGACGTTGTCTCGAAAGAACACATCGAAGACGGTAAGCCGATCGTTCGCGTCCTGGTCCCAAGCCAGGAAGCCATGTTCCGTTTTCCCCCGCAGAACTGGGCTCTCGCTCAACTTTTTGACGGTGTCCGTTCCTACGAGGAGATTGCGGAACTTTTCTCTGGACAGACCGGCACGCTGTACAGCGCCGACGAGGTTAGGGAATTTGCTTCCAATCTCGAGGCGGCCGACTTCTGGTACAAAACGCCACAGGAAAAAAACATCCTTCTCATGCAAAAGGATGCACAGAAGCGGCGAAAAGCCCTGAAAGCCAACAAAAGCAAATACGGCGATCTTGCTCAAATCACCTTCCCTGCCGTCAATCCCGACAAGTTCCTCACCTGGTTTCACAAATACACCTACTGGGTCTACACCTGGTGGTGGACAGCCATCACCCTCGGCGTTTTCGCCGTCATGACAGGAATCACTCTCACACGCTGGAGCGAGATCGGCCGCGACACTCTTCAGTTTTTCAATTTCTCCGAGAAAAGCTGGGCCGATGTCGGCATCTTCTATCTGGTTGCGGTTGGCGCCATGTGCTGGCATGAAATCGGCCATGGCCATGCCTGCAAGCACTTCGGCGGGCGCGTCCCCTCGATGGGGTTCCTTTTGATCTATCTCACGCCCGGATTCTACACAGACACCACCGAAGGGCAGGTGATGGCTACACGCTATCAGCGCCTAGTGATTGCCCTGGCCGGTGCCTGGGCTGAGCTCTATATCTGCGCGGTCGCGACTATTCTCTGGTGGGTTTCGCCGCCGGAAACCACTCTCCACTCCGTGGCCTACATGATGATGCTCATCACGGGCATCGCATCCATCCTTATCAATTTTAACCCGCTCATCAAGCTCGACGGCTATTACATGATGTCCGAGCTTCTTGGCTTGGTTGACCTGAAGGAAAACTCCACTCTATATGTCTCCAGTTGGATCAAACGCCACATCTGGCGCCTCCCAGTCGAAGTTCCTTATGTCCCCCGGCGCCGGAGGTTGGGTTACGTCGTCTATGCTCTGCTCTCTGGCCTCTATAGTTACACAGTTCTTTACGTTGTCGCCCGCTTTGTGGGCAACATCTTTCGGAATTTCGATCCAGACTGGTCCTTCCTTCCGGAACTTGCCACTGCCGCCATTGTTTTCAGGTCTCGAATTCGCACTCTGGTGAAATTTATGAAATTTGTTTATTTGGACAAAAGAGAACGCGTCCGCGCATGGTTCGCCTCGCGCCATCCCATCATTCTCTTTGGCGCTCTGGCCATCTTTCTGTTTCTGCCTCTTTGGCACGAATCCATCCAGGGGCGTCTTGTCCTGGAGCCAGGCAAGTGGGCCGTCATTCGCCCCCTCGTGCCAGGTACAATCACGCGCGTCTACGCCGAGGAAGGCATGAAGGTCGCTCCAGGCGATCCCCTGTTTCGTCTGCGCAATTTGCCGCTGCAATCACGACTCGCACAGACTCAAGCGGAATATGCGGTGGCCTCCCTGCGCACCAATTCGGCAGTGCTCAATTACTCCGATGTCGGAGCCGCAATGCAGCAGCGCAACCGTCTCGCCGAACAGTCCCGGGATCTTGGAGCGCAAGCCAGCTCCCTCGACCTGGCCAGCCCGATCTCCGGCGTGGTCTTGACGCCACGTCTAGGCGATCGACTTGCGTCCTATGTCTCAGAGGGAACGGAGTTAGCGGAGGTCGCCGACCTCAACGAGATGCGCGCGCGCATATACGTCTCGGAGTACGATCTCTACAAACTGAGGATAGGTTCAAGGGGAGGTCTGAAAGTAGACGGCTTTTTTCGCAGGTGGAACGCCTGGGTTTCCTCCATCGCGCCGCAATCTTCGCTAATCCATCCGGAACTCTCTGAGGCCAACAAGTTCAAAGGTTTGCGGCCCCCAAACTACTATGTTGTGGACATGCTGGTCGACAACCACGAGGGGACACTTAAGCCGGGCATGGTCGGCTTGGCGCGGATTTACGGACCTCGTCGCGGCCTCGCTGGCATGCTGTGGGCAGAGGCCTCGCGATTCTTGATTCGCAAGATCTGGTGAAAGAAAAAGGGCCCCAAGTTCGCTCTTGGGGCCCCTTGTGAAGGCCTGATCTTTATACTCGCGTGGCCTCTGCCGGCCGCTTCGCTTACGAGACGTGCTTGGCAACCGCCTGTTTGGCAACGGCTTGCTTCGCGACAGCTTGCTTGGCTACCGCTTGTTTCGCAACGGCTTGCTTGGCTACCGCTTGCTTGGCAACTGCCTGTTTCGCAACTGCCTGCTTGGCTACTGCCAGCTTAGTGACCGGGCTGGCTGTCGTCCCGGACATTCCAAACTCCTCCTTCGCCGCGTTGGCCTTCTTGGTGGTTTTTAGGGTGCTAATCAGGCTCTTTTTCTCAATTGACATGACTCACTCGCTCCTTGTGAATTGTGTTCGCTTCCCGCCGACGCCGGTCTCACTTGCAGGATGCATACCAAAGTTCGTTCCTTAGCCCTGTCCAATCTCGCCACTCAAAAGAAAGACCTTAGTACTAAGGTACTGTCCGCATGGGCAGTGAGGCCGGTGAAATCTTCCGCTGTGGTTAAAAAGTAACCTTCGACAGGTTAAAATTTAACCGTTCTTACTCTACTGGATTCCGTATTTCCGGCAGAGGTACTTCATCCGCTGCGGGTCGATTTGAAGCAGCATGGCGGCCGCGCTTTTCTTTCCCCCCGTTCGCCGCAGGGCTGCGTTCAGGTACGCCATCTCAATGCGCTCCAGTTCCCCGTCAAAATCCACGCCTGCCTCTGGAATCAGGATCGATTCCTGGCCCGTCGCGCTGGAGTGGAGCAATTGTTGTGGCAGGTGCTCCAGCGTGATCACAGGACTATTGACCATCACCACTAGCCGCTGGATTACGTTTTCCAACTCCCTGACGTTCCCCGGCCACTTATAGTCCTCCAGAATTTCCATCACATCTGGCTTCAGTATCTTCAATGGCTTTTTGACGGAGGCGCAGTAAATCCTAAGGAAGTGGTCCACCAGCAACGCTATGTCTCCTTCCCTATCCCGCAGCGGCGGGATCACGATCGGCACCACGTTGATTCGAAAGTAGAGATCTTCGCGAAAACGTCCCTTGCGGACGCAATCTTCTAGGTCTTCGTTGGTTGCGGTAATCAGCCGGAAGTCGATTTTTTTTGCACTCCGACCGCCCAACCGCTGCACGGAGTGCTCCTGCAACACTCGCAACAATTTGCTTTGCAGGTTTGGGTTTAGCGTGGTGATCTCGTCCAGAAATATGGTGCCACCGTTAGCCGTCTCTATTAGTCCCGGTTTGGTGGAGTCAGCACCCGTAAACGCGCCTTTTTCATAACCAAACAGCTCTGATTCCATCAGACTCTCTGGCAGGGCTGAACAGTTCAAACACACAAACGGCCGCTCCGAACGATTCCCGCATTGCACAAGGGCGCTCGCTACTAACTCCTTTCCTACCCCGCTTTCGCCGCGCAACACCACCGAGGCATTTGTTCCCGCCACTGCTACCACGGCCTGATAAATCTTCTGCATCGCAGGACTGGCACCTACCAGCCCGAAAAACGCGGCCTTGTTCTCCACCTGCTGAATGACCCGACGGCCCTCCAATTCGAGGGACCGCTTTTCGATCGCACGCGAGAGTACTATCTTCAATTCGTCATAGTTCAGTGGAAACAGGAAAAACTCATCAGCACCTGCCTGGCTTGCTCTCAGAGGGATCGATCTTTGCGTTGACCGGGTAAATGCAGCAATCACGACGTCATCTCGAATCCGGCGCATTTCTCCCAGTACGTCCAGTCCGTCCCCCACCCCGTTGCCAACACAATCCAGGTTGAAGAGAATGGCGTGAAGGTCCTCCTGCTCCAGGACGCATTTGATTGCCGCTTCGTTGGTAGCCAGGGTTGTGCGCAGCTCGCTGGCCAGACGACTCTGAATTTCCGGATAAAGTTCGTCGTCATCGGAGATTACGGCAAGCGAGTAACGTTCCGGGCTTCTGGCCGCTTCAAGCAAAGGTTAGGGCTCCGCTCTTTGAGTCGCGATTATAGAGTGAGAAGCCAAAGGTGGAAAGCTGAAAGTTGCGCTGACAACCAGACATCTTCGTACCATGACTTTTCCGTAACCCTGTTTTTGGATAGTTTCCGGTAACCAGGACCTTGGCCTCTTTCTCCTCACCCGACGGCACGGATATGCAGCTAAGGTGAAAGCCGTCGGCCGTGCAGCTCATTGCGGTGGATGTAGGACTTCTGTGATGCGAGGAGTGATATGACCCTGATCTTTGTACGTGTTTGTGATGCCAATCACATGGCGGAACTGTGCCGCCTCGCCAAAACGTCGTACACCCGCAAAATGAATGACTTGGCGCAAAGCTCGATTCGGGCTTTTCCGCTAAGCTCCTTGCCATGATCGCGTCGCTCCGACATTTCCTCGGCTGGATGGTCATCACTTTCAGTTCCCGCGAGGACCTCGTCCTCGAAAACCTAGCTCTCCGTCAGCAACTGCTGGCTCTGCACACGCAACGACCTCACCGTCGATTGACTGCCCTGCACAAGCTGTTCTGGGTTGCGTTGAGAACGTTCTGGTCCGGGTGGACCAAGCCGCTCATTCTGGTCACTCCTAGAACCGTTGTGAACTGGCATCGCGCTGGTTTCCGTGTGTATTGGGCATGGGTCTCCAGAGTCAGGCAGGTAGGGGGACGGAAGCGCGTCAGCAAAGAGGTTCGCGCCCTGATCTTCCGTATGGTTGCCGAGAATCCGACCTGGGGAGCGCCACGCATTCACGGCGAACTACTCAAGCTGGGTTTCGATGTCTCGGAAAGGAGTGTCTCACGATGGATTCGGCGAGCCCCGAGAAATCCAGACCCGGCGAAGCAATGGCTGACGTTCCTCAGAAACCATCGCGAGGCAATTGCTGCAATGGATTTCTTCACCGTCCCAACACTCACGTTCGGTGTTCTGTATTGCTTTTTCGTCATCGGGCACGACCGGCGTAGAATCCTACATTTCAATGTGACGCGAAATCCCAATGCACTTTGGGTTGTACAGCAATTGCGCGAAGCCTGGGCCTACAAACAGCCGCACAGATTCTTGCTATTCGACCGCGACGCCAAGTTTGGCGCCGAGGTGTTTTCGGCTGTGAGGGACATAGGAAGCCAGCCAACTCGAACGGCCTTTCGCAGTCCGTGGCAGAACGGCGTTGCGGAGCGCTGGGTGGGAAGTTGCCGACGCGACTTGCTGGACCACGTGATCATCCTG
>Ga0074045_10005903_pt1 | contig 10605 bp, 8 predicted proteins | sample BogForMeECP23OM2_FD_94442 | JGI IMG/M metagenome (GOLD analysis project Ga0074045, IMG submission 94442) | Bog forest soil microbial communities from Calvert Island, British Columbia, Canada - Bog Forest MetaG ECP23OM2 | ecosystem: Environmental > Terrestrial > Soil > Wetlands ... | reverse complement strand
TTTTCAATGCTTCAGTTGTGGGGAAACGCCAGGCGACGTTGCGAAGCGCCGTAAGTCAGAAAGCGGCTCATTCTAACACGTTCGAAGGGGCAATCAGGACGATGCCACGTAGAACTGGTAGTGTGCAGTTGATCCAATAATCGTGCTGCGCCGAGATACACCTTAAACTTGTTCCGCGGACGCGAACGCCCGTTCGCCAAACAAGACAATACTTAATGAGCGATGAAGTCCGAGAAAAAGTACGCCAGGACGCCGAACAGGGCCAGTCCGGAAATGCCGTAGGCCGTAAGCACCCAAGCGCCACGCGGTTCGCGGCGTCTGAGGGCTGACTGGGAAAGAGAGGACTGGGAATCCGATTGCGAAACCGAAGGAGAGACGACAGGGGCCCGATCTTCCATGCAAAAACCTCCGAACGGAAGGATCGTGGCGCAATTACATTATGCGTCACGCTTGCCCGGCATCATGGCCCGGCAAGACTATCTGGGCAGGAAGTTTACTACGGTTTTGACCCCGCTGGGCAACGAAATGTGATTTTGATCACACTTTTGGCCATATCCCTTGTCTTGGATACAACCCCCGCAGGCCTTACTATGAAGGAATATGCGTCGTTTTCCTTTCCTCTATATCTCTACGTTCTTGGCCAGCGCCCTGGCCACTTCTTTCACCGCGCAGGCACAATCCGGCCAGCTTGCAACCCCCGCCCCCAAGGCCGCGGCGCCCCCGACCCAGTATTCACAGGAGGCCTTCGTCATTGAGAAGTACGTCTCTCGCTACCGCTTCGAGAAGGATGGCACCGGCCGCCGCGAGACCATTGCCCGCGTCCGCGTGCGGAGCGAAGCTGGTGTCCAGCAGTGGGGGCAGATTCAGATCGGCTACAACTCCGCCAATGAGCGTGTGGAGTTTCCCTACGTCCGCGTCATCAAGGCCGACGCCAGCGTAGTGAAAGCGGGGGACGATGCCGTGCAGGATCTCAGCACTCCGGTAGAGAACGAAGCTCCTGTATATACGGACTATCGCCAGAAGCACGTTACTGTCCCGGGATTGCGTCCAGGCGAAGTGCTGGAATACGACGCGGTCACGGTAGTGCACACAGCGTTAGCGGCCGGACAGTTCTGGGCTGACTACGACTTCGACAAGACCAATATCGACCTCGACGAAGAAGTCGAGGTTGATATCCCAGCCGACCGTCCGATCAAGTTGAAGACCAAACCGGGGATGGATCCGAAGATTACAGAGGCTGGCGGCCGCCGCATCTACCGCTGGACTAGTTCGCACCTGCAGCGGGAAGACGACGACAACAAGAATAAAGATAACGCTAAAGATCGAAAGAAGAAATACGACGCCGAACATCTCGATATTCAGCTGACCACCTTCGTAAACTGGGAGCAGGTCGGCCTGTGGTATGCCGGGCTGGAAAAAGACCGTCGCGTTCCCTCGCCCGAAGTTCGCGCCAAAGCCGACGAACTTACAAAAGGTCTAAGCGATGATCTAGATAAGGTACAAGCCCTCTATGACTTCGTAGCTAAGAATTTCCGCTATGTGAGCCTGTCGCTGGGCGCGGGCCGCTACCAGCCCCACGCTGCCACCGACGTTCTCCACAACCAGTACGGCGACTGCAAAGACAAGCACACGCTCCTCGCCTCGTTGCTCGAAGCCGAGGGCTTCCACGCTTCTTCGGTCCTGATCAATTCCACTCGCAAGCTCGATACCGATGTTCCTTCGCCGGCGCAGTTCGATCACGTAATCACCCTGCTGCCCATGCCTCATGAAGAGGTTTGGATGGATACCACCAGCGAGGTTGCACCCTTCCGCCTGCTGGCCTATACACTCCGCCATAAGCAGGCGCTCGTGATTCCAGCATCAGGCCCGCCTCATCTCGAGGAAACTCCCGCCGATACTCCCATGCCCGACAGCGAGGTCGCCGAAATCGATGGGAAAATCAACGACATCGGCAAGCTCGAGGCCCATGTGCACTACTCTTTCCGCGGCGACGAGGAACTCATGCTGCGGTCCATCTTCCGCCGCTTTCCCGAGTCGCAATGGCAGCGCGTGGTGGAGAACGTAAATGCCGGAGTCGGCGAAGTCACGAATCTGAAGATCAGCGATCCCGCCGCCACCCGCGAGCCCTTCACCATGGCCTACGACATTTCGAAGCCGAATTATCTCGACTGGTCGCGCAAGAAATCCGAGCTCGCGTTACCGCTCTGTCAATTCAACCTGCCTGACCTGAGCGACGCCGATGAGGGCAACGAAGCAACTGCCGAGCCCTTGAAACTCGGCCCCAAAGCCGAGTACGCTTACAAAATCCGGCTTCAGATTCCTGCAAAATACAACGCGCATACTCCCCTGCCCTTTTCTCTCAAGCGCGACTATGCGCAGTACGAAGCCACCTACAAGCTGGAAGGCAATACTCTGCAAGCGGCAAGAACGCTTGTGATCGCACAGGATGAACTGCCCGAGCAGCGCGCTCCGGACTACCAGTCGTTTCGCCACGCCGTCAACTCCGATCTCGCTCAGCTTCTTTCGCTGGAGAATACCGTCGCCGGCACGCCCACCGCGCCCACCGACATGAAGGCCGACGATCTGGTCGAGAGCGGACGTGCCGCCATAACCGGCGGCAATCTTCCGCTTGCGATTGAACTTCTTAAGCGCGCCACCGAAGTCGACCCGAAAAACAAATTTGCCTGGAACAACCTGGGGCTGGCCTACTTCGGTCTCCGCAAAGACCCCGAAGCCATTGCGGCCTTCGACAAGCAGATCGAAATCAATCCCTACGACGAGTACGCCTACAACAATCTGGGCCGCGTCTACTGGCAGGAGCGCAAGTACGACGATGCGGTAACCGCATTCCACAAGCAGCTGGAGATCAATCCTCTCGACAAATTCGCCCATGCCAACCTGGGCGCAATGTATTCCGAGTGGCACAAGTATGCTGATGCCGCACCGGAGCTGGAGAAGGCTGCATCACTCACGCCCGATAATCCAGAGCTGCAGGTCAGCCTCGGCGATGCTTACCTGAACCTTGGCCAGGATGATAAAGCTCTGGCGACCTTTGACCATGCGGTTGAGATCGCGGCTACGCCGCTGATCTGGAATAACATCGCCTATCAGCTATCGCTGAAAAAGTCCCATCTGGATCGGGCGCAGCAATATGCCGAGTCAGCGGTCTCAGCCACAGCCACCGCGTTGCGCAACCTGTCGCTCGACCGTCTCACACCCCAGGATCTTCCCCTGGTGCCTTCGCTCATCTCCTACTGGGACACGCTGGGTTGGGTTTATTTCAGTGAGGGCAATCTCGACAAGGCCGAAAAATATATCTCTGCCGCCTGGCAGCTCGGCCAGCACGGAGAAGTCGGCGATCATCTCGGGCAGATTTACGAAAAGCGGGGCGACAAGGATCTCGCTCTGCGTGCCTACGCGTTAGCCCTCAGCGCCCTGCGCCCGGTTCCCGAGACTCACGATCGTCTGGCAGCGCTGGCGGGCGCGAGCGCCAAGGCCGACGCCGCTGTGGCCAAATATAAAGACGAACTGCAGAAGCAGCGCACCATCGACCTGGGCAAGATCGCAAAAGAAACCGCCAGCGCCGAATTCTTCGTGCTCTTGACTCGCGGCGTGAGCGATAAATCGGTTTCAGCGGCGACGGTCGAGGGCGTAAAGTTCGTCGGCGGCGATGAGAAGCTGAGGGTCTTTACCGAAGCCCTCCGCACCGCCGACTACCACCTGGCGTTTCCTGACGATACCCCGGTAAAGATTCTCCGCCGCGGCGTTCTAGCCTGCTCGACGGCAACCGGCAACTGCTCATTCGTACTCACGCTGCCGGAAGATGTCAGAACGGTAGATTAAAACCCCGCGGCGTTGGTGTAGCGGTTTGCTTCGTCAGAGTATCGTCGCTCCGAGCGGGCCGAAGGCAGGCGAGGAACCTGCTTCTTGCCGGCAGCGCCACAACTCGGGTGGGGACAGCCGCCCTCTGCTGTCCGTTCGAGGGAAGCTCGAAACCTTTCCCGGGAGTGTCGCTGCAGCTGCGCCGCCGATCAGATGCTAGAGACCCTTCATGTTTTCGGTTTTTTTGACTTCGTCGGCGGAAGCCCCATAAGATAGCGCCTGCGGCGCCCAACTCATGATCGGCCAAACCATCTCCCACTATCGAATCCTGGAAAAGTTGGGTGGCGGAGGCATGGGCGTCGTCTATAAGGCTGAAGACCTCAAGCTCCGGCGTTTTGTCGCCCTGAAGTTCCTCCCCGACGACGTTGCCAAAGATCATCAGGCGCTCAGCCGCTTTCAGCGCGAGGCGCAGGCCGCCTCCGCTCTCAACCATCCCAACATTTGCACCATTTACGAGATTGACGAGCAGAATGGCTTCGCCTTTATTGCGATGGAATTTCTCGAAGGGCAAACCCTCAAACATCGCATCGAAGGCCGCCCTCTTGATCCCGACACTCTGATCACTCTGAGCATCGAAATTGCCGACGCTCTCGACGCCGCCCATGGCAAAGGGATTATCCATCGCGACATCAAGCCGGCCAACATTTTTGTCACCAAGCGCGGACAAGCCAAGCTCCTCGACTTCGGCTTGGCAAAAGTCTCAGCCGGCGCCAGCGAGCACACGGCCACTGAAGTCACTCCGCAAAGCCTGGTCACCAGCCCCGGCTCGACCATCGGCACGGTGGCCTACATGTCCCCCGAACAGGTGCGGGCCGAGGAACTCGATCCTCGCACCGATCTTTTCGCCTTCGGCGCGGTCATCTACGAAATGGCGACGGGAAAGATGGCCTTCTCGGGAAACAGCAGCGGCGTGATCTTTGAATCCATTCTCAATCGCATGCCGCCGCCGGTTTCAACTTTGAATCCGCAGATTCCGTTGAAACTCGATGAACTGATCACCAAGTCGCTCGAGAAAGAGCGCGACCTGCGCTACCAGACTGCCGCGGAGTTGCGCGGGGATCTCAAACGCATCAAGCGCGACCTCGACACTTCCCGAGCCCGCTCCAGCACCAGCATTCCGATCATTGCTGAGCCTGCAATCTCCGCGGTGACGCCCGATTCCGCGCGGGCGGCAGCCCCGGCCAAGCGAAGCCTGATTCCACTGCTGGCGATCGCTGCTATCGCTCTGCTTCTCGGCCTCGCCATTGGGACATTCCTGCTGCAGCGTCCCGTCGAGCCTTCTTTCGCCGCTTACCATCCGCTCACCTTCCGCCGCGGCATTGTCCTCTCGGCGCGTTTTGCCCCGGATGGGAAGACGGTCATCTACAGCGCCGCGTGGGAGGGCAAGCCCCTTGATCTTTACACCACGCGCCCCGAGAGTCCTCAATCGCAGGAGATGGAACCCCGCGGAGCAGACGTTCTGGCCATTTCCTCCTCTGGAGAGATGGCACTCGCCCTCGGCAGCCATGCCCGCGACGCCTTCCTTTATTCCGGCACGCTTGCCCGCGTGCCGCTGGTCGGCGGAGCTCCGCGCGAGGTTCTCGAAAACGTCGAATGGGCAGATTGGTCACCCGACGGCAGTCAACTGGCGGTGGTTCACGAAGTCAATGGCCGCAAGCAACTCGAATTTCCCGTCGGCAAAGTTCTTTACCAGGCCGACGGATGGATCGGAAATCCCCGCGTCGGCCCCAATGCCAGCCTGATCGCTTTCATCGACCATCCCCAGCCGCGCGACGATGGCGGCGCCGTCGCTGTCATTGACCTGGCCGGCAAAAAGAAAACTCTTTCTGATGGCTGGGATAGCATTCAGGGCCTGGCCTGGTCTCCGAAGGGAGATGAAATCTGGTTCACCGCCACCCGCACCGGCGGCGACCGTTCTCTTTACGCGGCGAATCTGTCGGGCAACGTTCGCCTGTTAGCCCGTGTTCCCGGCGAACTCACCCTGCTCGACGTAGGCCGCCAGGGCAGCGTTCTGCTGACTCGCGGCAACGACCGTGCCGGCATCATCGGCCTTGCCCCCGGCGAAACCAAAGAACGCGACTTGTCCTGGCTCGATTGGTCGGTGCCCTCATCTCTTTCTAAAGATGGGAGCGAGGTTCTCTTCAACGAGGCCGGTGAAGGCGGAGGACCGAAATACGCCGTCTATATTCGTAAGACCGACGGTTCTCCCGCTGTGCGCCTCGGTGAAGGCAACGCCCTGAGTTTATCGCCCGACGGAAAGTGGGCGCTGGCTCGCATCAATACCTCGCCCTCCCCGCTGATCCTGCTTCCCACTGGAGTGGGAGAAATGAAGCCACTACCAACGGACGGGCTGGGACATGCCGCGGCAGCATGGTTGCCTGACGGAAAGCGCATCGTTTTCTCCGGCATCGAACCCGGCCACGGTATCCGTCTCTACATAGAGTCGCTCGATGATGGCAAGCCCAAGGCCATCAGCGCCGAAGGGATCGGCGCGACTTTTTCCTTGTCTCCCCAGGGTGACTCGATCGCCGGTACCGGTCCCGACCGCAAACTCTACATCTATCCCGTAGCTGGAGGCGAGCCCCGCCTGATTCCCGGCGTAGAGCAGGAAGAAACGCCTACCGGTTGGTCGGCCGATGGCCGCGAGCTGTTCGTGATCCGCCGTGGAGAAATCCCCGCCAACGTCTTCCGCATCGACATAACCACAGGCAAACGCACGCTCTGGAAAGCCCTTGAACCCGCCGACTCGGCCGGTATAGATACCATAGGGCGCGTGATCCTTTCCGGAGATACCAAGAACTACATCTACAGCTACGTCCGTACCCTCTCCGACCTCTACACGGTGGAAGGCCTGAAGTAAGGATGGCTGTTGGAATGCGTGTGGGGACGGCCGCCTCGGCCGTCCAGCCAAGCGCAGCGAGGCGGGTCGAATTCAAACCAGACTGTTATGCTAACGCCAGCATTGTCGGCAGTGATCGAGTCGTATTCAACGTCAAAGGCAACGCCTATCGGCTCATAGTAGCTGTCGATTATCAGCGGCAGATCGTCTTCATCAAATGGCTCGGCGCTCATATCCAATACGACAAGATTGATGTAAAAAAGGTGAAATATGGAGATTAGCCCGATCAGGACGGAATCCGATTACGCCGCCGCCCTGCGCCGCATTGATGCAGTCTGGGGCGCCGCTGCGGGAACTCCGGCAGGCGATGAACTGGAAGTTCTGGTCACCCTTGCGGAAGCCTATGAGCGCCAGCACTATCCCGTCGACCTTCCCGATCCGGTCGAAGCCATCAAATTCCGGCTCGAGCAGGAGAACAAAGACTACAGCGCTTTAATCGGAGTAATCGGCCATCGTACCCGAGTCTACGAAGTCATGCGCCGCGCCCGTCCCCTCTCCCTCAACATGATTCGTAAGCTCCACAGCCAACTCGAAATCCCCGCCGAGGTCTTGATCCAGCCGGTCAGAAAGTCGGCCCGCCGTGCAGCAACCGCTTCACGCCCATCGCGCTTGCGCCGGTCTGCACGCCGTTCCGCCTGAGGGTCCCGCCTCCCGCCCCATTCCCAAGAGGTTTATAATCCTTGAAAGCTGTACCGCACAGCAGGCCTGATTACAATGACCGACCAACTCAGAAAGAAATTGCAGGAAGAAGTTGACGCGCTTGAACACGAACTCGTGCACGAGTTGCCTAAGGAGATCAAGCGCGCCGCCGCCCTCGGCGACCTCAGCGAGAACGCCGAGTACCACATGGCCAAGCAGCGCCAGGAGTTTGTCAAGGCGCGCTTCCGCCAACTCGGCAAACGCCTCGCCGACCTGTCGTTGACCAACATGAACAACATCCCCAAAGACAAGGTGGGACTCGGTTCCACGGTGAAGGTCTACGACAGTTCGAAGAACGAAGAGATCGAATACAAGCTGGTGACCAGCGAGGAGTCCGACGTAGGGGCGGGAAAAATTTCGACCACTTCTCCCATCGGCCGCGCCTTGCTGAACAAGAAAGTGGGCGACGAAGCGACGGTAATCACCCCCAACGGCAAACGCGAACTGGAAATCCTAAGCCTGAGCACGATTCACGACGAGGCCAGCTCCGAAAAGGCGGATGCCTGATGGCCGCCCCGGCCTCCTCGAACAATTCGCCGAACAGAAGCTGGACTTCCCATAGTTGGACCAGCGCCTTCGGCCGCGCCTGCGGTATGCTGCTCGATACCATCGTGCGCTGGCTGGCGCTGTCGCGTATCAATCCCAACGTGCTCACGTTCATGGGACTGGTGGTGAACACCTGGGCCGCGATCCTGTTCGGTTCAGCCACAGCCTTGACCCAGCGGCGCATTTTCTTCTACGCCGGCCTAGTGATCATCGGATCAGGATTTTTCGACCTCGTAGATGGCCAAGTCGCTCGCGCCACCAATCGCGTTACCCGCTTCGGCGCGTTTTTCGACTCCGTAGTTGACCGCTACAGCGACGCCTCGCAATTCCTCGGACTGCTGGTTTTCTACGCCCGCGGCGACCGTTTCTTCTACGTCGTGCTGACGGCCTTCGTGATGGTGAGCGCCATCATGGTCAGCTACACCCGCGCCCGCGCCGAGTCGCTGATCGGCAGCTGCCGCGTCGGCTTCATGGAGCGCCCCGAGCGCCTCGTGCTGGTAATCATCGGCGCCCTCTTCAACCGCATGGCGCCCGTCCTGTGGGTGATCGCAGTTCTCTCGACCATTACAGTAATCCACCGTATGCGCTACACCTGGACCCGGACCCAAGACCCGCCCGGCGCGGTTAAGGCGGGGCAGGCAGCATAGCTTACCCGGAGCGTCGTTGGGCAAATACCCACTTCACCAGCTCGGGTTCGGTGAAAGCTAATCCGGTTGCGCCATCGTGATCTACCCCAACGTACTCCGTGTAGAGCGGGTGTCCGCCCGCTTTTCGTCTGGCGGCAATACGATCACGCGATGACGAGACTGGAACTATCTGGTCGGAATCCCCGTGAAAGTTCCAGAGCGGAGTTTCAATCGAGCCAGTGCCATCATCGGGCGACACAGCTGCGCAACAGACCACTGCAGCGGCAAAGAAGTGTCGTCGATTCGCGAGCATATTCCATACTCCCGCGCCTCCCATCGAGTTCCCGGCAACATAGATGCGGCGCTCATCGATAGCGAACTCGCGGCGCAAGGAATCGACAATTTCCAACGCGACCCGGTTCCCGTCGCCGAAGCCAGGGAGTTCCTTCGCCGGCTCTTGCGTGAAATCATATTTGATCCATCCCCGATCGGTCTGCGGTGCGACCACGTAGCAGGGAAAGCGCTTCTGGCTCTCTGGAAGCAGCCAGACGCGCGTACCGAAGATATTGCCGAACTCGAGCTGCTTCAGGTTATCGTCGCCCATCCCGCCTCGGCCATGCAGATAGACCACCAGCGGCATTTTCCCGGCTTGTTCCGGCCGGAACAAGCGGTAGGGCATCACCCAGTCACTCTTGTGGGTGCGCGCCTCGAACTTATTTTGCAGCCCGTCGGAAGTTTTCTTAAACGCATCGATCAGAGCGGTCCGCTCCGGCGAATTAGGTGCTCCGGGCGCGAGCGGAGGGGTGCGATCGTCCTTTGAAGTCGCAGCCGAGGCGGTTGGTGCAATCGAGAAGATGAGACTTCTCTGCGCCGTCGCCAACCACACTCCAGCTGAGGCCGAACCCAATCGCCGGAATGCGTCTCGCCGGGTAATCAAGCTGCCTTTTGACCTCATGCCTTGCTCGAGATTATTTTAAGGATCGAATTTGTAGACGATTTGACCCAAGAGATGGTAGCAGGGACTGGTCCCAAATTCCGGGTCGAATTCTGCGGTTTGCATGCGGGCGAAGCCAAATTCTGCTGCGCCTGTACCTGCCAGGAACACAGCGACGAAGGCGGTCAGCCTTTAGAATGGTACGCATCCCACCTGTTATCCTATCAAGTCATTTTCTGAGGAGTTCTTCTTGCCTACTGATCCCGTCCTCGTAGTTCACGGTGGCGCCTGGGCCATGCCTGATGAAATGGTAGAAGCCCATATCAAGGGCGTTCGCAATGCGCTCTCCGCTGGCTGGAGCGTGCTCGCGCGGGGCGGCACGGCGCTCGATGCCGTCGAAGAAGCGGTCGTGATCATGGAGGACGACGAGACCTTTGATGCGGGGCGGGGAAGTTTTCTGAATCGCGACGGCAAAGTGCAGCTTGATGCTTTGACCATGGACGGGGCTACTTTGCGGGCTGGGGGCGTGGGCTGCGTGGAGAGGTTGCGGAATCCGGTGCGGGCCGCGCGGAAGATTTTGAGTGAGAGTCCGCATGTATATTTTGTGGCCGAGGGCGCGGAGCGGTTTGCGGCCGAGCATGGCATCGAGTTGTGCAGGAATGAAGAGCTGGTGATTCCGCGCGAGGTGGAGCGGTTGCGCGAGTATCAATCGCGCCAGGGTGAGTCAGGCACGGGGAATTCGGATTCCGTCAAAGACGGGAAGGATTTGTTCGCGCCAGCAATCTCGCACGACACCGTGGGCGCGGTGGCGCTCGATCGAGAGGGCAACATCGCGGCTGCGACTTCCACCGGAGGCACACTGAACAAAGCTCCGGGGCGTTTGGGTGATTCGTCGCTGATCGGGTGTGGCTGCTACGCCGATAATCTGAGCGCGGCGGTTTCAACCACGGGCTGGGGCGAACCGATCATGAAGCTGGTGCTGGCCAAGTGGACCGCCGACCGCGTGCTGGCCGGCAACC
>Ga0074045_10005902_pt1 | contig 10606 bp, 5 predicted proteins | sample BogForMeECP23OM2_FD_94442 | JGI IMG/M metagenome (GOLD analysis project Ga0074045, IMG submission 94442) | Bog forest soil microbial communities from Calvert Island, British Columbia, Canada - Bog Forest MetaG ECP23OM2 | ecosystem: Environmental > Terrestrial > Soil > Wetlands ... | reverse complement strand
TCTGTGGATGCGCCACATCGCCACCGGCAGCAACGCCCAGATCATGCCGCCCACCGAGGTCCGCTATACCGGCCTGACCTTTACGCCCAGTGGGGATTTCCTGTATTTCGTTCGCATCGAACCAGAGAACCCCTACGTGGGACTCCTGTACCAGATCCCGGTGCTGGGAGGCACTCCGCGCAAGCTGATAACCGATGTGGACAGCCCAGTCAGCTTCTCGCCCGACGGCCAGCAGATCGTTTTCTTGCGCCAGAGTTCCTCGGAAGGGGACGCGAAGCTGATCATTGCCCATGCCGATGGCACCAATGAAAGGGTACTCGCCGCGCTTCCACTTCCCGGGTACGCCAGTCCTTCATGGTCTCCCGACGGCAAGTGGATAGCTTCAACTGTAGCCGATCCCGGAAGTCAAAACCTGGGCAGGCTGGTGATCCTGAACCCTGCTAACGGGAAAGAGAAGACCATCTATGCGGCTACGGCTAGTCTGCAAAAGCCGACCTGGATGCCCGATGGGCAGCATCTGATTCTCATCTTCCACGACATCACCAGCGATTGGAACGGACAGGTCGGAGAGGTGTCTTTTTCCGGCGGGAAGCTTCATCGTATCACCAACGACCTTAGCTCCTACAGCAATCTCACGCTGGACGTTACCAAGGACGGGAAGCAACTCATCGCCATCCAAAACACACCTGACACTGGCGTGTACACCATGAGTTCGGAGGCGAATAGCAGCTCCGCCGCGAAGCAGGTGGACAACCACGGGGACATCAATGTGAGCTGGCTGCCGGATGGCCGGCTGGTCACGGTGGACTACACTGGCCACATTTCGACGATGAACGCCGACGGCAGCGGTCGAAATGTAATCTTTCAGCAAAACCTTCCCATGCAAGGACTGTCGGTTTGTCCCGATGGCGCACAGGCCTTTTTCAATATGCCAAACCGCGATACCAAGGCCCTCAATATTTTCCGGCTCGATCTTCAGAGTGGCAGTACAAAAGCCGTGACCAACGGCAAAGTGGAGCAGAATCCAGTTTGTTCGCCTGACAGCAAGTTCTTCCTCTACACCAAACTTGAGCGTGGCAGGCAGTTGCTCATGGAGATGCCGGTCGCGGGCGGGGAAGCCAAACAACTGAGCGACAAATTAGTCAGCTTTGGTGTCATCTCGCCTGACGGCAAGCAGATTGCGGCGTTGGCCATTGAGGGGCAGGGCGCCAACGTGAAGCCGATGATCGAAATTCTTCCCTCGCAGGGAGGGTTGCCGGTACAGAGCTTTCCGCCGAATCGCTATATCTCCGGTTTGTTTCAATATTCTTCCGACGGACGGAGCCTCTATTATCCGATTACGGAGAAGGGAGTCTCCAACATCCTCATGCAGCCGATTGCCGGTGGGCCGCCAACTCTGGTGACCAAGTTCGATGATCTGTTCCTTTACGGGTACGACTACGACTGGAAAAACAAGAAGCTGGCGGTGGCTCGCGGACGCACTAATTCCGATATCGTGCTCATCACCCAGCAGGAGAAACAGTAGCCAGCGGCCAGCGTTTAGCTGTCAGTTGTCCCAAGTAATATAGCCGAGGGCCAAAGCCGAGCTGCGGATCGCTCTACGAACTGGAACCCAGGCCTTCAGAAGTAAGCACATATGGCGCAAATCCCGCAGGGATTTGCGGGGAGATGACGCGATGATAAAATGCGTGTAATTTCGTGCGGTTTTACTCGCGTAGATTTCCGTTATGGCAAAAGAACCACTTCTCGTATTCAGGCTCTCCCGTCCCCAGGCATTTCAGTGCTCAGCCTGCGATCAGTATCGCGGAGCTTTCGACACCGAGGGCTGGGCGATTGATGTGATTGACGCCTTCCGAGCGCACGTTCGGCAGTATCACCCAAAATCCTTGCCTCCATCGATTTCACTTGCGCAGCGCCGGCCAGAGGCATAGACTGAGGCCGCTCCAAAATCCATAACGCTCCGCCCCCAACGCCCTCACGAACCCGCGTTGGGGGTATTTTCTTGGCTCAATTTCAACTGGAAAACTATCCTGACTTCCGGCGCCTTCACATTTCATTGCAATTGAATTACTCTGCTTTCTATACGCACTTCTTCGTCATTCGACCTGAGCGGTCTCGCCGGACCGCGGGTTGCCCTGCCAGGGTGCGCTTCAGGTGAAACGGGCGGTTCCTGGAATCGCCTCCAGACAACCTGGTTTCAGATTCCTAAAGGAGATGCATGTACGGGTCCAAGGCTTATTCATTTCTGGCAATGGCAATAATTTGTACGCTGCTGATGAGCGGGTGCGGCGGCAAGACGCCGTCAAACGGCCCGGCGGCATTGAACATCTCGACGCTGACTTTGCCGGTGGGCGCAATCGGTGACGTTTACCGGGAAGGGCTGGTAGCAACCGGCGGGCAACAGCCATATACTTGGACCATCGACTCCGGCACCTTGCCCCCGGGCTTGAGCTTGACTACCGATGGAGTCATTAGCGGGACGCCAACCACCGTCGGGAACTACGGTTTTACCCTGCGTGTTACCGATTCCCAATCGCCCGTGAAAGCTTACCAGGTGGGAAGCACGTCCATTAACATCAATCCGCCACTCTCCTTCCCATCCACCCCTTTAACCAATGCAGTCATCGCCGTTGCTTACAGCAATTCGGTTGTAGCCACGGGTGGAGTAACCTGCGGCACCGGCAGCACGCCTCCTTACACCTACGCGCTTGCACAGGGCAGCGGCCCCCTACCTGCCGGCTTGACCCTGAATGCCGATGGCACCATCACCGGCACGCCTACCGGCCCAATTGGGACATTTCCTTTTACCGTCCAGGCGACTGATTGCTACCCGACCACGGCTACCGCGAACTTCAGTATCACCGTCACCGGGAAGATCCAGGGGAACTACGCCTTCTCGCTCACCGGCTACGACCAGCAGGGTCAGGCTTTCTACATGGCCGGAAGTTTTGTGGCGGATGGCAATGGAGACATCACCAGTGGTGTCTTCGACCGCAACGGAAATGATGCAACCGGGTACGTGATGGAGCAAATTACTCCTGGGAGCGGCGCGAACGGTCAATGCCCCATTCCCGGCGGCGCCACCGGTTCGGTCTATTGTGTCGGCCGCTCGGGGGTCACCAGCGGAAGCAATCTGGGCACCATGGTGATCGTCTCGCCGCTGGGAACATACACCTTCAGTATTTCCCTGTCTCTGATTAGCGGCTCCCGAATTATCCTGGCGGATCCTAACCATCCCAATCTATGGGGTTCCGGCATGTTGATATCCCAGGGGCAGAGTCTGTCGGGAATTTCTCTGGCTTCGGGCAATTTCGCATTCGGCGCGTATGGAGTGGATTCGAGCGGTAATCGATATGCGAATGCAGGCTACTTCATAACTGACTCAAGCGGTAATATCCAGTCCGGCAGCGGCGAAGCAGATACTGACGATAATGGCACGGTGCAGAGTCAGGCCTCTTTGACCGGCAACGTGTCAGCGGTTGATCCCGCTACGGGCAGAGGAACGGCTACCTTCATGATCGGTTCGAGCACGCTGGATTACGCGTTCTATGTTGTGCCGCCCTCGCCTGGCAAGTTAGCACTCAACAGTCTGTTGGCCGTGCAGACCGATCCCATCTCCAGCAGCGTGCCTGTGACGTTGGCGTCAATCGTTGAACGAGGGCTGGCAAGCGGCGGCACTACTCTTTTCAGCAATGCATTTCTGAATGCCACCCGTGGCAACAGTACTAACGGCGACCTTTTTGAGCTGAATGCCGTTTCCAACTCCGGTGGCACACCCGTTCCGGATATTTCCCTGGGGCTGGGCAACTTCGATGGCAACGGCAACATTACCGGGTATACCTTCGACCAAGACAACGGCGGGGTGCTCACGACACCTTCACAGAACAACTACACCGGGACTTACTCGGTTGTTGGCACAACGAGTGGGCGTGTCACTGTGAACCTGACTGGAGTCGCCAACAACCCGGTGTGGTACCTGGTGAGTTCCAACACCGGATTTGTGGTTGGGACCGATCCCGAGGTGACCGCTGGGACGTTCGAGCCGCAGGCCGTGACGCAGCCCATCACGATCACCTCCCTGTTCGGCACTTTCTACGGCGGAACCACCGACCCGGTGTTGTCCAGTGTAATCAACGAAGTGCAGGCGGCGCTGGTAACTCCCCCTCCGCCACCGGGCACTGGCAACGGCACCTTGGCGGCCACCTACGATACCAGTGGTACCACTGGAGTCCTGATGAACCAGAGTTTCGCTGGGGCCTACTGCCTTGCAGACACGACCGACACATGCCCTTCGCAGCAGTTGGCGCAGAGCATGCTCGGCAGAGAGCTGATACTGGATAGCAATGGGAATACAGTGGGCATTCTTTATATTGTGTCGGCGGGCGCATCGGGATCTACGAGCGCCACCACCAAGGTTGTGTCGCTTAGCACCGACGCGAATCCGCGGTTAACGGCCATTACGCACTGATCGCCGGGCAGCGTTGGGACGGGCCGGCGTTTCTCAGACGCCGGCTTTTTTCTTCGGCAAGCCTACAGGCGGTTGCCCCGGACGTTAACCACACCCAAAACACAGGCTTATAAAGCCCGGAATCAAGGTATACTCTGTAGGCATCCGGGTAGGCATCCGGCCCAGAGTGGGGGTGTCCTCCACACATGGGCCCTGCCGCGGAAGTGCAGGAAATGGCTGGGGATTCCAAAGACGCAGCGCGAAAAGCGCAGGATGGCATAGCTGTATCCAGCGGCGAGAGTTCTGCCGCTGCGCCGAAGCCGGCGCTCGGCTCCGAGGCAATGACCAATCCGGGGATCAGCTTGCCCGATGCCACCTCCCCAGGTACGGGTGTACCATCCATCCCCAAAAGTGATTCTTCCGATGCCATGACAATGGTCGAGCCCCGGGGTTCAGGAGCCGGCAGTCCGCCGCACCCCATCTTCTCCTCCATTGGCGCTACCGTCTTCCATGAGGGAGAAATCCTCGGTGGCCGCTACGAGATCCAGAAGCTGCTTGGCATGGGCGGCATGGGCGCCGTGTACAAGGCCCGCGACATGGAGGTCGAGCGCGTCGTTGGACTGAAGGTGATTCGTCCCGACCTGGCGGGAGACCCCGCCATTCTGGCGCGCTTCAAACAAGAGCTGATCCTGGCCCGGCAAGTCACGCACAAGAACATCATCCGCATTTACGACCTGAACGAAGCCGACGGCGTGAAGTTCATCACCATGGAGTTCATCGAAGGTGAGGACCTGCGCTCCATTCTCGTGCGCGATGGCAAGCTGTCGCCGGAGAAGGCTGCCTCCATCATGGTTCAGGTGTGTGCGGGTTTGCAGGCGGCGCATATTGAAGGCGTCATCCACCGCGACCTGAAGCCCAGCAACATCATGTGCGACGCGGCTGGCCGTGTCGTGGTCATGGATTTCGGCCTGGCCCGGACTGTCCAGGGCGACGGCATGACGCGGACCGGCATGATGGTCGGGACCATGGAATACATGTCGCCCGAGCAGGCGATGGGCAAAGACCTGGATTCGCGGTCGGACCAGTTCGCGCTGGGGCTCATCTTTTACGAACTGCTGAGCGGGTTCATGCCCTACCACGCGGAGAGCGCCATAGCCAGCCTGGTCAAACGGACCCAGGAGCATGCGGTGCCGCTGGCGGAGGTGGACTCCACGATTCCAGCCGAGCTGAGCCTGATTGTGGGCAAGTGTCTGGAGCCTGATCCTGCGGCCCGCTTCGCCTCCATGCAGGAACTGATCGACGAGATCGAGATCTGGCAGGGGAAAAAGCGGCGTACGGGGCAATCGGCCATCGCTCCGCCGCTGCCCAAGCCGGTTCCCGCCAAGCGCTTTCCTTTGAAATGGCTTGCAGCGGGGGGTGCGGCAGTGGTTGTGCTGGCTGCGGCGACGTACTTCGTATTTCACAACCGGGCGCAGCGGGGAACTCCAGAAGCCGCTCCGCAGGTCGTCAAGGGACCGGTGATGTTAGTCGCGGTTCCACCGTTTTACAACGGGTCAGGTGATGCCAGCCTGGACTGGACGGGTGCGACCATTTCGGACAACCTCATCTCCGACATAGGCCAGTCTGCCCACTTACACTTGATTTCCTCGGGCCGCGTGCAAGACGTGCTGCACGACTTGCGCATTTCGCCCAAAGCTGAAATGGACGCCTCCACTATGAGGGACATCAAGGAGGCCACTGGCGCCGAGACCGTGATCTCCGGACAACTGGTGAAGGTGGGCGATCAGTTCCGCATCAACGCAACCGTGCACGATCTCAAGAATGGCCGCGATACCCCGGTCACAACTGATGTTGGCAGCATAAAGGAGCTTCCCAACGCGGTGGCCAAGCTGGCCGCACAACTTCGCGAAAAACTGGCGACCACTCCCGACATCTTGAAGGAGTTGCAGGCCAACTCCGAGCATGTCCTGACCGATTCTGTTTCAGCACTTCAGGCCTACGAAGAGGGCTTGCGGCTCGCCCGCGCCGGCGACAACGCCAAGGCGGTCAGCAAGTTTGAAACCGCAACCACGGAAGACCCCAAGTTCGCCATGGCCTTTGCCAGGCTGGCGCAGGCCTACTCCAGGCTCGGCAATGATGGGAAAGCGCAGCAGGCGTCGCGAACCGCGGTTGATTTGAGCAGCAATCTCCCTGCCGGTGACCGCTACCTCATCGAGGCGAACCATGCCCGCGTCATGCATGAGAACGACAAGGCCATCGCGGCGTATGAGGCACTCACCAAGGTCAACCCGGGCGACACCGACGCTCAGTACACTCTGGCGCACCTGTACTTAAATGCCGGCCGTTACGACGACGCTAGAAAGCGCCTCGACATTGTCCTGGCTGCGGACCCCAACGACATCAATGCGTTGTATGGCAGGGGCCGGGTTGAACTCGAGGATGGCAAACCAGACGCGGCGTTCGAGTACCTTAACAAGGGCCTCAGCCTGGCAATCAAGCTCGACAACAAGCCGGGGAAGGGCAATATGCTGAACGCTCTGGGCATTGCCTATGGAGACCTCGGCAAGCCAGACGATGCCCTGGTGAATTATCAGCAGGCGCTGGAAATTCGCAAGAGCATCGGCGATGAGCGCGGAATCGGACTCACTCTGAGCAACATCGCCAACATCCAGGACGCGAAGGGAAATTCCAAGGCCGCATTGGCGGCCTACCAGGAGGCCATCGAGGTCGCCAGAAAGATTGGCGACAAGGACGGGCTCGCCCTCAGCTACATGAACCTCGGGTCCTTTTATCACGACCACGGAAGCTATGACGAGTCCCTCAAGCTGACCAAGCAGGCATTGCAACTGTATCGGGAGACGGGTGACAAAGGTAGGCAGGCACAGTGCTTGAATAATGTCGGCAGCGTCCTCAACAACCTGGGCCAGTACCAGGACGCCCTGACCAATTTCGATCAGGCCTATCAAATCGCTGATCAGTTGAAGTTGCAGGATACCGCTACCGAGGCCCTGCGGAACTCCGCAGAAATGAACTTCAAGCTGGGACAGTACGAAACCGCGCAGTCACAGTTCCTGAAGGCGCTGAATGCCAGCCAGACGGCCGGTGACAAAACCATGGTGGCGATGGACTCCAGCAGCATGGGCACTCTGTTCGCCGCCCAGGGACAGTATGACAAAGCGCTGGGAGCACTCGGCGATGCCGTGAAAGGCTTGCAGCAGGTCAAGGACAATACCTGGTATTCCGTGGAAACCATGGCCCGCTACGGCGACGTTTTGTCCGTCGTGGGACGCGGCGCGGAAGGGCAGAAGTACATTGAAGAAGCGTTGAAGCTGGTGACCCCGGGCAAGGTGCCTTCGATCTACAACGCTGAGGCGCTGAACAGCCTCGGCGACAGCTACCTCTACCGCGGCGACTATTCTTCCGCCCGCCAGCAGTACCAGAAGGCGCTACAAGCCGCGGGCAAGACGCTGACCGACGAGCGTCTGCGCGCCCAACTCGGCCTCGCGCGGGCGGATTTGGAGCAGGGACGCGCGCAGGCGGCCGCGCCAGTGCTGAAGAAGATCATGCAGGACACTAGCTCGATAGGATTGAAGGCACTGTCGGTGCAGGCGTCCATCTTCTACGCTCAGGCGCTGCTGGCTAGCAATCGCGGCGACGCCGCTCGGCAGCAGTTGGAAGATGCCCTGGGCCAGGCCGAAGGGCTGGGGATGCGGATCGAACTCGCCCGCGCCCAGTATCTGCTGGGCAAGGCGTTTACCCTCACCGGCAAGCCAAACGATGCCGCTTCCCATTACGCAGCGGCGGCGCAGATTTTGCACTCCCTCAGCAAGCAGGATGGCGCCAGCCACATCCTCGACCGCCCCGACCTTAAAGACATGAGCACGGCCAAGTCCTCCTAGGCAGGGGAAAGGGAGTTCGTGATAAGTGGGGATTGTGGGCTGGGCGAGTCTGGACGCCGGAAATGCGGTAGAGTATCGTTACCATGCGATGAGAATGCGTGCCCGGTTCTCATTGCGCAGTGGTGAGTTTTCAAGATTAAGGAATGGAGCCGCAGTGATGAAACGAATCTTTGCACTTGTGGTAATGAGTCTTCTGGTTTCCTCCGCAGCCGTCGCGCAAAAGACGAACATCGATTGGGACCGGCAGGCGAACTTTTCCCAGTACCACACCTACATGTGGCAGAAGAGTCCTCACCCCGCGAAGGGCTTCTGGGACCAGCGCATCGTGGACGCCGTTGACCAGCAGTTGCAGGCGAAGGGACTGACCAAGGTGGATTCCAATCCCGACCTGTGGGTGGTGTACAGCAACAGCATTCATGAGCAGAAGGAACTCGTCGGAACTGGCTATAATTACGGGCCGTACTGGGGCTGGGGAGGCTGGGGAGCACCCGCCGTTTACAACACCTGGGTGACGAAGCAGGGCACTCTGGTGGTTGAGATCTCGGATGTGAAGCAGAAGGACTTGCTGTGGCGCGGTTCCGTAACCGATACCATTTCTGATAATTCCAATAAGAATATTAACACCCTCGATAAGGCCGTTGCCAAGCTGTTCAAGGGCTATCCGCCGACGTCGAAAACCAAATAGTGCGAGATGCAGCTATGCGTCTGGGCGATTATGTTGACGATTACTGCTCCCGCTGCAAGCGCAGCACCGACCACGCCGTGGTTTCGATGGAAGGCGAAGAAGTGCAGAAGGTGCGCTGCCGCACCTGCAGCTACGAGCACAAGTACCGGCACAACAAGACCGGCAAGAAAGAGATGACCAAGGAAGAAGCGTTCCAGAAGGTGCTGGCCAGTGTGACCGGGCAGTTGGGCGGCCCGGCAACGCAAACTTCGAAGAAGAAGTCGAAGTAGCAGCCTCAGCTGAGATTTTCACATCGGCTCAAGGATGACGACGGGGATATGCCTGTCCGTACGCTCCCGGTAGACCTGGTAGCCGCCGTACTGGCTGGCGAGGCGCGGCCAGAGGCGCTCGCGCTCCTGGAGGGTCGCCTCCCGAGCCCTTACCAGCCGTATTTCCGACCCGAATTGGACTTGTGCCTGTGGGTTGGCACGAAGGTTGAGGTACCACGAGGGGTAGTCCTTTTTACCGGCATTGGACGGGACCACAATGATGGATTGCCCCTCTTGGAACCCGAAGATCGGAGCGGTCCGGGGCTCGCCGCTCTTCCGCCCGGTTGTGGTGAGGAGGACCACCGGGCATCCCAGCGAGCGGCTGAAAATCCGTCCGCCCGACAGCCGATAGATTGCTCGATGGAGGGTGTAGAAGAGGCGAGTGGTGGCCAGTTCCCCCAACATCACGTACCCGAGGCGGTCCAGTCTCCTCATGCCTCGACCTTTCTTAGAAAATGTCTTCAACAAAGGCCAAGCAGACAAAGTATAGCCCCGAATCATTCTGACCGTTTTATCGCTGCGCTTAGTCTTCCACCACTCCTTCGAACAAATCCGTTTCGACCTTGGCGTCGCGCGGCTCGCGCGTGGCGACGAGATGGTACATCTCGAGAGTGGAGGGCCCCTGGCCGAGGTTCTTCTTCACGCGCTCAAACAAAGGCTTCTGCGTCATGTGCAGCCGGAACGCCTCACCCTTTTTCTCGAACCGCTCGTTGCCGATCTCGATGCGCGCAGTTACCGTCGGCGGCGCAATTGGCTGCCGGTCACCTAGCACGAAGTCGGCAGTCATGTAATAGAGCTTCTGCGCGCGGTGCGGTTGCAGTCCCTGCTCGATCTGCTCGGGATAACGATCAGGCCGGCCCGCCCACTCGAACGCCACGGTTGCGAACATGCCCGCCATCGCGTGATCAACGTGGCCGGTGAGCCCGCCATCCATGCCGAAGGTGAGCACTACATGCGGACGGATTGCACGCATCCGACGCGCCAGCGCCCCAACGACCTGATAGAAGTCCGCGCGGTCGAGCTTGCTGTCGGGGAAGTCGAGCACCTCACCGTGGCTGACGTTCAGCAGCTTGCACGAGGCGGCGAATTCCGCGCGCCGCAGCGCGGCGAGTTCTTCGTCGGTCCGAGCAGTGCCTCGGTTGCGCGCTGCGGTTCCCGCGGTCAGGCAGACGACGGAGGTCTCCACTCCGCGCTCATGGTAAAGCAGCAGCGTGCCTCCGAATGCGCCGGCTTCGTCGTCGGGATGCGCGGTTACGCAGAGCAGTCT
>Ga0074045_10005901_pt1 | contig 10607 bp, 9 predicted proteins | sample BogForMeECP23OM2_FD_94442 | JGI IMG/M metagenome (GOLD analysis project Ga0074045, IMG submission 94442) | Bog forest soil microbial communities from Calvert Island, British Columbia, Canada - Bog Forest MetaG ECP23OM2 | ecosystem: Environmental > Terrestrial > Soil > Wetlands ... | reverse complement strand
CCCAGGACTTCGTGTTGGGCTAACTTCCTCGCTGCCGATCCCGCCCAAGCAAAGCTTGGACGGGGCACCCCCCCCAGTCGTTCCCAGGACTTCGTGTTGGGCTAACTTCCTCGCTGCCGATCCCGCCCAAGCAAAGCTTGGACGGGGCACCCCCCAGTCGTTCCCAGGACATCGCCGCTTATTTTCTTCCGTAGCTGAGGCGCGTGGCTCCGGCGGTGGTGACGGTGCCGTCGGCATTATGCGCGGTCAGATGGCAGACCAGCGCGCAGGTGTTCGACGCGCGCGTATACGAGATGGGAAGGCCGCTATTGGAAGCCACCACGTTGAGGTCGAAGTTCACGAGCCGTTCGCCGGTGATGGTTCCGCTGGCGGCTCCCATGCCGTGCGCGGTGTGGCAGGCCGAACAGCTAAGGCCAGCGCCGATGTGGCCGGCGTGCTGATTCCAACTGGTGTTCTGCAGGATCTGGCTGGCCAGATCGTGGCACTTGCCGCAAAGCGCGTACGGCCCGTTGACGCTGAGATCGGGATTGGGAAAGAGATTGGAAATGAGTTGGCCCGGCGCCACCGCCTGGCTGAATTCGTAGCGGCGTTCCAGAATGTGTGTCCACCTGGAGCCGTGCGGCCCATTCGCTCCGGAACCGCCAGACTCACGATTGTCGTCGCTGTTATGGCAATCGGTGCAGAGAATCTGCGTGCCCATGGCGCGACCCTGGGAGACTCCGTCGAGGTTGAGCATGGAAGCTCGCAGGCTGGGCTGCGGATAGGGGCTGCTGCGCGTGTGCAGGACGGGATGACTGGAGGTAGCCGAGACCGCAAACTGGGGAATCTGGTTCAGCGAATCGCCCGCCGAAACCGCGCGCACCGGGAAGTAACCATAGATGGGCAGCACCTGCTTGCCAACGCTGGCGCCATGGCAGCGCAGGCAATTCTCAAACTGATTGATCGCGGGCGAGAGCAGGGTTACGCCGTCGCTGGCGCTGATGCCGGCGATGTCCTTCTGCGAGGTGCGAATGAGCGGTGGGGGCGGAAATACGCCGACGATCTGCGCACCGTGCGCGTTGTGGCAATCGGCGCAGGTGGCATGACGATTGCTGTTCAGCAAGGCAGCTTCGGCGGCATCGTGCGGGTTGGTGGAGGTGGGAAACGGATGGCCGACTTTGGGCGCGGCGTACTCGGCGAAGACATTAGCATAGGGCGCCATGGGCGAGACATTCGCGCCGTTGTGGCAGGCAATGCAGTCCTGCTCGTTCTGGCCGCGCAGCAGCCGCGATGCGCTGGCGGCGTTGTGCACGGCGTGGCAACCGAGGCAGGCATCGGCGGCCACGGTGCTGTAGCTTCCAAGCCCGGCCGACGGGGAAATCTTGCCGGTGGAGAGCGCGTGCGCGCTGGCCGACCAGTCGGCGATGGGATTCACCTTGCCGCCGATGGCGCGGGCCGGGTCGTGGCAGGCCAGACACATCTGGCCGCTGGAGCTGTTGATCTTCAGAAAATTCTGCGAGACCGGGTCCGTGGACTGCACATGCGGATTGTGACAGGAGGTGCACTCGATGTTGCCGTTGATCAGCCTGACCGAGCCTGAGGGATCGGCGGTCTTGCCGCCCGCCGCCAGCGTTGCCACCAGATCGACATTGTCCTTAATGGGCGGCACGAGGCTGAAGGGATGCGACGATTGCATGCTGCTGCCGAAGACATCCGTTGCGAACATCGATCCCATGGTGGTGACCTGGCCATAGGCCACGGTGGATCCGACTGCCACGGTGCCATCGTGGCAACTGAGGCATTGATTGCTGACGCCGCCCAGAATCGGCTGCATCGTTAAATTGGTGGCGGTGTTGCTGGTGTAGGTGGTGTAGACCTGGGTGGTGAGTTTCTGGTTCCATAGGCCAGTGTTGAGGCCGGAATGCGGCGCATGACAATAGGAGCAGGCATCCGGCCGGGCACCCACGATCGGCGACGGGCCGGTGGGCCCGAGGTTGTGCATCCCCATGACGTCGCCGCCGATTGCTTGCGCGGAGAGGATGGCGCCGGCAAGCAGAGCCGGCAATCCCGCCAGACCCAACCACAGCTTCACGGCGCGGCCTCCGGGGCGGGCTTCTTCAAACCCGAGTACTGAAACTGCTGCACGCGGCGATTGAAGGAATCGACGACAAAGACGCGATCCTGGCGATCGATAAACAATCCGGAGGGCAACTGAAATTGCCCGGCGTGGGTGCCTTTGGCTCCGAAGTAATACAACAACTGGCCCTGGCGGTTAAATACCTGCACTACGCCCCACAGAGCGTCCACGACGTACAGATCGCCTTCCGAGTCGACGCCCACGGCCTTGGGCCGGAAGATTGCTCCGGAGCTGTCGCCGATCTTTCCCACCGCGTATTTGAATTTTCCGGCGCTGTCGAACGCCTGCACCCGGAAATTCAACGCGTCCACTACAATCAGGTCCTGCCCATCCAACCGCAATTCGGTCGGGTAATAGAAGTCCCCCTCGGCGCTGCCCGTCTTGCCGATGGTGCCGAGCACTTTGCCATCCATATCCAGGATGAACACTTGATCCCGCAAGGTATCGGAGACATAGATGCGCCGCGCCGCGGAGTTCACGGCGATTCCGGTGGGCCGCTTGAAGTATCCCTCGCCGCCCTTCAATTTGCCGATCGTCCTGAGATACTTGCCGCTCGGCTCGAAGACGAAGATCATTCCCGCGTTCGAATCGGTGACATAGATATTGTCCTGTTGATCCACGGCGATGCACTGCGGCGTGAGCATGGAGTCATCGGTCTTGCCGACGCGCTGAATGAATTTGTACTTGCGCTCGGCGAAGTCGAAGACGTGCACGCCCTCCGCGCCCGGATCCGTGACTAGAATCCGTCCCCGCGAGTCGACGGCGATGCTGTAGGGGCGCACCAGGGAGCGGTAGTCGGGTTCGCCGGCGATGACATCGATGACCTTGTTCCAGAAGCCGCGATTGGGCTTGACCTCGGACTCGGATTTGAAATCGCGTTCCCAGGTGAGGGAGCGGCCGCCGTCGAGCGACATCTCCCATAATTCGGCTGGCGGCGCTGGCGGCTTGGTCTTGGTGGATGCCTTGGTGGACGCCGGAAGCACCGACCCGAGCAGAAGAACGACTACGCTCAAGCCACGGCGGCGCCTTAGAAGAAATTGAACCAACGCGACACTCCAAAGTAGTAAGTAGATAAGACTTCCGGGGCCGTGGTGGACTGGCTGAAGCCTTGCTGCAAGCGGGAATAGCCGCTGATAAACCCCATTTTACGAATCCGGTATTGGATGAGGGAATTGTACTCTTCATACCGATTGCTGGAGGCAGTCCCGCTGAAGGTGGTCGAGCTGTCGGATCGGGCAAAGCTGCTGGAGATCGTCAGACCTTTTACGGGGGCGCTCGACAGCCCGACGGAATAGCTGGTGCCGCCATAGAGCGTGACCAGGCTCGACGGCAACACGGGCACCGGCACGGGAACGGAAACCAGGCCGGCTCCCGTTGCCAGCGCCAGCCCATTCGATTTGGAGTAGCTTCCGTTGGCGTTGATCAACGAGCCATAGCCCATGCTGGCGTTGTAGCTCTGGCTGCTGCTCGACGTGCCGGGCTGATCGCTGAGCGCGGTCCTGGAACCGCCGCCGCCTGCGCTGACGCTCAGTTTTCCGAATCTGCGTCTGGCATTCCCTGAGAAGTTGTAGGACGAATTCAAGTAGGTGACCAGCAGGGTCTGCATGTTCTGCGCATACCCGAAGGAGCCGTTCAGGTGCCACCCAGCGATGACGCTGGAGTAATTCGCCGAAGTGGAAAAGCCCAGCGTATCCTCGCCGTTCTGGTCCGACCGGTTGCCGACAAAAGAGAGCGCGGTGTTGAAGGTCCCCTCCCGCATGCGGCGCGTATAGGTAGCGCCTCCGCCGTAGGAATCCACGCCATAGGTTTCGCTTTCGAAAAGCTGGGTGCGCCGCTCGACGAACAGCGTGGTTTGCAGGTCGCGCGTTGGCAGGTAGGTGGACATGGCCTGCATGTCCAGCGAATTGGAGGCCTGGTTGCCTTGGAGCCCTGCAACGACGGTTCCAGCGCCTGCCAACGCCTGGATCAGTTGTCCGGTCAGGTTGTCGGAGTACTGCATGCTCCCCGATACCGTGATCTTCTCCGCCGGACGGAGAGAGGCGAACAGGTTGGCGGTGTCGATATCACCGTTGGTCTGGGAACCGAGATAGTCTGAATTCCAGCCGGACCGGTTGACGTTGCCCGAGATTGAGCCTTGAAGCGGCAATCGGTGCGACACGCCGAACCCAATGCCATCGAAGCTGGAATGAATCTGCGAGCCCGCCTGGCCGCTGACCACTTCGGGCACCAATGAATGATTTCCCCCCTGGCTGTAAAAGCCAGTCATATTGAACCCGTCAATCAGATAGGCCGAACGGAGACTGAGCGTATGAAAAGCGCTGTTTCCCTGGTTATCCGTTCCATACACCGAATACTGGTTGTTGCCCGTCAGGAAGCTGGCGGTAAGACTGGGCGCTTTGGGCAGGTTCATGCTCCAGGAGACAGCGAATTCATCGTCGTTGCCGTGCGTGACATAGCTGGTGACGCCGGGAATGCCGTAGTTTCCGTCGCTGTTGTAGCCTCTGGCGTAGGAGATCGAGCCGGGAAATCGGCTGCCGCCGAAGATGTTGGCCGAGACCGACAGGCCGCTGGCGCTCGAGATCGACTGAAAGTCGGAGTTGGCGCGCGATTGGTTCAGGAAAAATGTTCCGGCGTAGGAGAGAAAACTGGATTTGTAGTAGTTTCCGGTTAAATTGGCGGTGCCCCCGATAGACCAGTTGTGGTCCGAGGCGGTCATATTCCCGAAATCAGCGGTGTATCCCGAGGAAACCATCCCGCTGAGATCGGAACTGGTGAGGCCGAATTTCACCTGCGCCGCAAGCGGAGCCGTCAGGGCCAGCATCCCTGCCTGCACAAGCAACGCAACTCGATAAGTGACGGGCACTGTTTGCAATCCATTACCCCACGCTGAAGGGCGGGGCTAACAACCGTTGCGCCTGCCGGCGCGCTGGCGTCGCCGTTTCCGATGCGGCCAGCTGTCTAGCAGCACCCACAACCGTGCCCTTTCAAGAACCGAACCTTCATTACGGCCTCCTACGGTTCTTCGATCTTCGCGCTCTGCCTGAGTTTTTGGTCGAGCGCAGCGCGAAGCTGATTGGTCTTGGCCTGCTGAAGCTGTTTGGCGAGCCGCGCCTTGACCTCGTCGAAGTTCTCCATGCCCGCCGGGGCATGCGCATTCAACCGCAGGATCGTAAACGCCTGCCCGATCTGAATCACGTCGCTCACGTCGCCGGCCTTCATCCCCCGGAACACGCTGACAACCTGTGGCGGCAGCTGATCGACCGGGGTTGATTTGTGCTGGCCCTCCATGACGCGGTAATCGTCGTCGGAGATCTTTTCCGCCAAGAGGCCGAACTCGTCGTTGGTTTTCGCGGCCTTGGCCGCGGGCAGCTCTTTTTGCGCGCGCTCGCGTGCTTCCTTCCCTTGCTCGGCAGTGGCTTTCTCGGGAACCAACACGGTGATCGTCTGGAAGATAAACGACTCGGGAATGCGAAAACGGTCCGGGTTCTTATCGTAAAAAGCTCTCACCTCGCCGGCAGACACGGCGCTCTTGCTCTGAATTTCAATCTTGAGAAGCGCCTCGATGAGCAGCGAGCGGCGGATCTTCTCGTCGAGCAACTGGCGCGAGCCGTGGAAGTCGCTCTGCATGAAGGCGTTGAATTCCTCGGGGTTGGCAAAGGTCTTCTGAAAGTCCGTCTCCGCCTGCTGAAGCCTCGCCGCGGGCACGGTCATCTTGCGGCGCAGCGCCTCCTGATACACCAGCTCTTCGAAAACCATCATCTTCATAGCGCCGTCGCGAATCTCAGGCGCCAGTTCTTGCGGAATTCCGTTGTGTTGGCGCGCGTAGGGAAAGATTGCGTATTCCTCGCGCACAAGGTCGGCTTCTGTGAGCACCGTGCCATTAACTCGCGCGACGGGCTCGCCCGTGGGCGTGAGCGGCGCCAGCGCGGCCCTGGAGGGCGTAGGCTGCTGGGTGAAAACCGTCGGCGTATGCGACGCAACTTGCGCAGCCGCTGCGGTTGCGGCCAGGAGAATGAGGCCGCAAGCTTTATATCTAAACTCCATGTTGACCCCCGGCTGGAACAGCACGGGGAGGGAGAATCTCTTCCCTCCCCGTTAATGGGAAGCCCCTACTACCAAGTGGTGGTTGCCGTTCCGTTATTCATTTCGTTCGACTCGCCGCCATGGCACTGCCGGCAGAACTGGGCTGCCGAGTTGCTGGCGGGATTGGTCGGATTGTAGGGTCCGATCAGAAAGAACATCGTCTGATAGGTTCCTGCAGCGATTCCCGAAATACCGGACTTCACCGTCGCGCCAGCCGCGACTCCCGCCGTGTTACCGACATTGACTACGTTCATCAGGTGCTGGTTGTGGCAGGTGGTGCACACCACGATGGGGGCCGTGGTGCTGGTGCTGGTGCCCAACGAAACAAAGAAGCCATAGTCGTTGATGAACTTGGCCATGTTGGGTCCGGCGGTAATCGTGGTTCCGCTGATGGCGCAGTCCCAGTTGTGGCCGCTCTCGCCGTAGGTCTGGCCGGTGGGAATGGTGTTGCAGCCAAAGGTTGCGGCGGCGCCTACCGGGTGATCGTTCAGGTAGTTTCCAACCGTGGTGCCATCGTTGCCGAGCAGGGTCGGGATGGTGTTCAGAGTCCCGTAGCTAGAGGGCAGCATTTCATAGACCTTGTTCTTCATCATGGCGCCCGTTGCATAGTTGCCGTCGTGGCAGCTTAGGCAGGTGAGAAGACCAAAGGCCTCAGATGAGGTGGACATTGCACTGGGCAGGGTCTCGGAATAGGTTCCGCGGCCGCTGCCGCCGGTGATGATGGTCTTGCCGTACAGGCTGCCGACATCCTCGCCCCACAAGGCGACGTTGCCGGACGTTGGATCGGCGGTCTTCGCATTCCCGTTGCCATAAGCGCCGCTGTGCGGTGCGTGACAGGCCGTGCAACCACGGCCGTAGTTGAGGTGGGCACCCAGGACGTCGGTCGAGGGCGAGTAGGTCTGCGCAGCGGCGAAACTCGCGGCTGCCAGAAGGACTAGGATGATTGCAAAAGTCCGTTTCATTCGGTCACTCCTCCTTGCGCGCATTTCGGATCCATGCTTGACCGTGTCGTCGGCCTCAAAGATTTACGTAAGACGATGTCCACTGACGACCCCCTGCACGATTCAAGCTACCCCGTGGGCTCCTTCGGTGTTGGCCGCTCTTCTCCACCCGCCCCGAGAGAACAGACTTTGAAGCTCGCCAACCTGCCGCTTTCAACCCCTGAACCTAGCCTAACCGAATGCTGCCCGATTTCGGCACAAGGGCTTGGTGACTTGCCCCACAGCGACGCTTATATGTCAGCACTGCCATGGTTTGCCGGGATGTGACATCCGTCACTAATGATTTGTAATCGGCCACTCCAGGTTAAATTCATGTGACTGATGTCACAATTGCCTCTGGCGCTCCATGTTTCACTTTCTCTTGCGCCCCGCTGCGTAAACAGAGCAGCCTGAGGTCTCCGGGAGCCCCGCTCAAGGGAACAAACGGAATGGCAATCCACCGAACTACGGCTTCCCCCGCCAGCCCCGCGCTGAGGCCCTGGCAGGTCTACGCGATGGCCGCGATCTATCTGGCGATCGGCCTAGCGATCGGCTTCGTGCTGCGCGCGTCACGAGCGCCTGCACGGGTCCCGGTTGCTGCGGCCGCCCACGCCGCGCCTGCCGCTTCCGCCGGCGCAAATCCAACGCTGGACCAGATGTCGCAGATCGCCGACCGGCAAGCCGCGCCTTTGCTCGAAAAGCTGAAAAGCCATCCCAACGACAGCGGCCTGCTCATACAGCTCGGGTCCGTCTACCACTCCGCGCACCAGTTCAGCAAAGCAGCCGCGTACTATGGCAAGGCGGTGGCAGCCGACCCGAAAAATGACGCGGCGCGCACCAAGCTGGCCATCAGTCTCTACCGGGAGGGCGACGCCGATGCGGCCATTGCCCAGCTCGACCGCACTCTGCAAGACGATCCCGGCGACGCCAATGCGCTGTTTAACCTGGGCATGATCCGATGGCAGGCGCAGCAGGACGGCGGCGACGCCGTGGCCGCATGGCGGCAATTGCTGAAGTCGAATCCGCAATTGAGCGGCGATCGCAAAGCCGAGGTCGAAAAACTCATCGCCGATGTCACCGCGTCCGCTGGCGGCAAGAAACAACCGGGAGGCGAGAAGCCATGACCGCCCAAAGCGGGACAATTCCGAGGCAGTGGACGCGACAACAGGCGGCGTTCGTCGCGGTTGCGTGTCTGCTGGCAGGAGTTGGCGGCGGCTGGTTTCTCGGCGGATTGAGGCACCCGGCGCCATTTGCGTCTTCGGCTTCCATCGTCCCGTCGCCTCCCAAAGCTCAAACGGCTACGCCGGTCCAGCCCGATGCGGCGCAGCTTAAGGCCGCTGCCGATGCGCAGGCCGCACCGCTGATCGATCGGCTCCGATCGGACGCCGGAAATCCCGCGCTGCTAACCGAAGCCGGCAACATCTACTACGACGCCCGGCAATATCCTGTGGCGGTGGACTACTACTTGCGTGCCTTGAAAGCCAAGCCGGCAGACGCCGCGGTGCGCACAGACATGGCGACCGCGTACTGGTATATGGGGGAAGCGGATCGCGCCATCGCAGAGTTCGACCGGGCGCTCGGCTATGCACCCGACAACCCCAACACGCTTTTCAATCGCGGCCTGGTGCGGTGGCGAGCCAAGAAGGATGCGGCAGGCGCCTTGGCCGATTGGCAGCGACTGCTGGCAACCGACCCGGCTTACGAACAGAAAGACAAAGTGCGGGAGATGATCGCCGAAGTGCAAAAGCAACAAGCACTCCCAGCGGCTCCTAAAGCCCAGTAGCGACGGCGGATGACAATCAACTGACAAAGAACAGACTCGGCGGAGACACGCTCGCCGCGACGCGCTTTTATCGTTAGCAGTCATGGCGAATGGAAATTGGCAAGAAAAACGGACGGCCCGGCGTGCCCTGATCGCACCGTCGATCGCCGCGCTGATTGTGGCCGGCTTCTGCACCGCTCCGTGCGCGGGTGCGCAGGACACGCCCCTGATTTCCGGCGGCGTGGGATTCTTCACCGATACCAACGGCGGCAGCACTTTTTATCAGCCGCACATCGAGCCGCTGATCGCAGCGCCCCTCGGGAAATCGCTGCTGGTCGAAGGCCGGGGAATTCTTCTGGAAGAATTCTCGCCCAATGGAGGCGGGCAGTCCGGTTACAGCCACAGCCACTTCAACAGTTTGATCTATCTGCAAGGCGACTATCTGGCTACGAGGCATCTGACGATTGTCGCCGGCGATTATCTTCTGCCCTTTAACACCTACAACGACCGGCTGTCGGAGATCTGGATCGAGAATCTGCAGGACGGCCCGCTGACGGCAGGGGTCGGCACCATGAACTCGGGCTCCGGTATTGGCGGAATGCTGAGCGGATCGGCCGCGTCTTCCGAAAAGTTCTCCATCAGCTACAACGCGTGGTTTTCCGCGCGCAGCGGGAACATGTACTTCAACTCGCAGCGCTCCTCAGGCGGGCGCGCCAGCCTTTACCTGCCTGAGAGCCGCGTGGAAATCGGATTCTCCTACGATCGCCGGCTGCAACAGACCCAGGAGAATTTTTTCGGCACCCATGTATGGTGGGAGCCGAAAGACACCGGGCTCCGCCTGCGCTCCGAATTTAGCCGGGGCCAGCACGCCCAGGGCTACTGGATCGAGGCGGACTATCGCACGCATGCATGGAGCGGCCCCGAAAACTGGATCGGGCGCTTTCAGCCGGTATTTCGCATGCAGCAAACCTTTCGCATCGACAATCTGGGCAGCGATTCGGTGTCCTCCATCAACACGCAGCGCGCCGACTTCGGGCTCGACTATAACCTGCCTCACGAGGTGCGCATCCTCACCAGCTACGGCCGTCAATTCTCAGCCTCGGGAGACACCAACATCTGGGAGACCGGCATCGTGTACCGACTCCTGTTCCCAACCTGGAAGGGGAAAGCGGACTGATTTTGGCAGGGAATTTCGCGCTGCGATAACGCGACATTCGAATGACAACCCGAAGACGCTTTTGTGACACCGTCCGCACCGAGGCTTTTTAGCCTCTAGAAGAGGAAACCCGATGAGGCAAGCGAAACTTCTGTTGCTGGCCGGCTTGGCGATGGCCGCAACGGCAGCGGCCAGCCAGATGAGCAACCCGCCGCAAAGCCCGAAGCCGCGCAAAGCGTCGCAAACAACGCCGGCAGCGGGCACCGACCGCGGGCAAGAGGTGTTCAAGCAGAACTGCTACCGCTGCCATCAAGAGCCGCAGGGATTCTCGCCGAGTGTCTCCGGCGCAGTGGCCAAACACATGCGCGTGCGCGCCGGGCTGAGCGACGCGGATTACAAGGCGCTGATGCAGTTTCTGAATCCTTAACCGCAGCCTCTCGGGGCCGCGACCTTGCCGTTGATTTGATCGCGCCGCGTTTCAAATTAAACAAGAGGAGACTGAATGAGATT
>Ga0074045_10005900_pt1 | contig 10608 bp, 9 predicted proteins | sample BogForMeECP23OM2_FD_94442 | JGI IMG/M metagenome (GOLD analysis project Ga0074045, IMG submission 94442) | Bog forest soil microbial communities from Calvert Island, British Columbia, Canada - Bog Forest MetaG ECP23OM2 | ecosystem: Environmental > Terrestrial > Soil > Wetlands ... | reverse complement strand
CAAACCTCCAGGCGGGTTCGGATTCGATCGCTCCGAGTGGGGAACACGGAAATACGCGATGTGGTGGCATCGGTCTCTCCGCAAGAAGGAATCTCGTTGTTGGGGCAGAGCTTCCTGTCGCGGCTGAAGTCTTGGTCCATCGATAATCAAAGGCAGGTATTGCTCATCAACGAGTCAATCACTTCAAGTTCACGAGAGGCCCCGCCGCTAGCCGGCAATAGCGGCCAGCGGACGGATCGGGTTCAGTTCCAAATAAATCCGCAGTTTCGCGATGCGGGAGATTTTAGCGAAGGGCTGTCAGCAGTTCGCGACGATCGGACCGGCAAATGGGGTTTTGTGGACAAGCTGGGAAGGACGGTGATCGCGCCAAAATTCTTGCACAGTTCGTATTTCCACGATGGCGTTGCGTCGGTTCTCATTAATCAAGACATCAGGAACGCCATACCCAGTGTCATTTCGCCTGAAGAAGCAAATGACGAGATCATGTGTGGCCTTCACGGAAAGTCGGCGTTCATCGACAGGACCGGCAGGACTGTCATCACTCTGCAGAAGAATGTCTATTTCGACTGTGCAGGCAATTTCTCCGATGGGCTGGCGGCAGTACGGATGGGCGACCGGCAGACCGGCAAGTGGGGCTACATAGACAAGTCTGGAAAGATGGTGGTGACTCCACAATTTGATGCGGCATCTGCCTTTAATATGGAGCGGGCCGCAGTGCGAATCGGCGACACAAAAACCGGAAAGTGGGGCTACATCGACAGGTCCGGCAAGATCATCATTGACCGACAGTTCGATCGTGCCGATGACTTCAGTGAAGGATTGGCGGCGATAAAAATCGGCGATGGCAACGCTGGAAAATGGGGCTATATAGACAAGTCTGGGAAAATGGCCGTGGATCCGCAATTCGCCTACGCCGCGCCATTCAAAGACAGTATGGCAAGGGTTTGCGTAGGCGACGTTTCGACATGTAAATGGGCTTACATCAACCAGGAGGGGAAGATCGTCATCAAACCGCAGTTCGACCGTGCGGATGACTTCAGTGATGGTTTGGCGGCGGTAAGAATCGGTCATTACAAGAGCGGAAAATGGGGATACATAGACAAATCTGGGAAAATGATCATCAGCCCGCGCTATCGGGAAGCAGGTGGTTTTAGCGGACGCCTTGCCGCAGTCTTCATTGGCGAGGAAGAAACAGGCGAGTGGGGTTATATCGACAAGCTGGGGAAGATTGTGATTCGCCCACAGTTTGGAGAGGCGCACAGCTTTTCCGAGGCAATGGCGGCAGTGCGAATTGGCAACTGGAAGACCGGCAAATGGGGCTACATCGGGAAGTGAGCGTGGGCTTTGGTGCAAGCGCCGCCCGCGCGCGGGACCTTAAGCCGTAACTGATTGATTATTAATATTTTAGTCATTTCAGCCGAAGTTTCCGCTATCATTTCGTCCCCGGATTTTGATACCCCGGGCTAAGGAGGGGCATATGGCAGGGTCGAAGAGCGTCAGGACGGACCGAGTGCGGCTGCGTGACGATTTGACGGATGAGCTCGATAAATTCGATGAGCAACTAAGATGGGGCGACTTTCTGCATTCGACGCCCAACGGTCCGGCGATCGGGCGATATCTGCGCGGCGAACGGAGCGATCGTGTCGAGAGGGAGAGTTTCGAGCCTGAGTACCGCTACTTCTACGATGCCAGTTCGCAAAAAGCCGACTATTTGGCGGTGGTCCGGATGGAAAAGTACCCCACGGTGATACGCCACACGGTGGAGAACGTAACGCCCGACGAGGCAAAATCGATCGACGCTCGTACTGCTTGCACGTTGCGATGGAGCCCTGCTCAGTTCGGGTGGGCGGTTGCAGAGTTGGAAATAGAACGGCAATCAACACTCGATTCGGCGGAATAAGTACCAATCGAGCCCGGACACGGGAATAGATCTGTGGACGCCGTACGATGTGCTGATTGCGGGTATCTATCCAGGCGTGCGCGGATTGAGCGCTCGGGCTGGCGCGGCAGTGAGGGCTACTACGAAGCGGACACCGTTTTTCGAAAGAACGCCAGCGAGACGTTCAAATTCGTTCCGGGAAATCTCAGCGCGGAGAAAGACGGGGAGATTAACTGTTACCGCCAGGCGGTTGATTTGTCCGGCGAGATACGCGCTGTGCGGGAAGCGAAGCGTATCTCCGCCGTGGATCCCGCCCAGGAGGTTATAAACCGATCCCGTCAATGCTCGAAGTTCTTTATATATGAGCCGGGCATTGACCCGCCCGGCCATCTGGTTGAAGAGAAAGCCTCCGCACTCGAGGATGATAGAAGGCGCTTTGAAAAGACACTCGCGGATTTTCAAGCGAGGCTGTCCGCCCGTGACGCTCGCCAAAATCGGCGTCTGGGCATTTACGCCTTGATCGTTGTGCTGATCATCGGATGCGTTCAGATTTGGGCGTCTGCCATCGCGATGTCGCCGGATGCCATCGGGATTAATTTTGGCCGCCGGGTTCTTGCAGGCACGCAAACAGTGGCTTCTTGGTTCAACCGCACATTTTGATTCCAGCCGCAGCCGCGTCAGTTGCTCAGCACAGCCTGACGCACGATTTCACGGTGATCCGCACAGTGGCGCCGTCCAGCGAGCGAGAAGCCGATGGTTGGATCACAGAAACAAGCGACCAGGACATCGCTATTGCGAAACCGGACGGCGACCCGCTCGCCGGCACCCAGCAGCGCGCCGGATGTCTGAGCGTCGAGCCTGCATCCGGGCTCTTGCGCCAGAATGCGCCATCCGGCGTGCTGGACGGCGCACCGAACGGCCTCGAAGTTCGATTGTGCATCGGATGCGGTGGTCACCGTTGAGAACTGCAAATCGCGCTGCTGTGCGCGCCAGAAAAGCAGTCCGAGCCCGCCCGACAGCAACATGCCAAAAAAGCCGGCGGCAGTGATTGCGACGGCGTTCTGCAGGCTGACGATGAATCTCGATGTGACGATGAGCACGGCGCAGAGGGCGGCCAGGTAGATGCAGATCGCCGTCGGGGCGAAGTATCGCAAGCGATCCGCGCCCACGAGTTTCATGCGCTCCGAGTTCATGGCGGCAATTTACTCTTCCACCTGCGGGTGCGCTTGCTGGGTCACACAATTGTCATGTCGCCGACCTAATGTGGCGGCGTTCCGACACCGGCGAACAAGACGAAGGAGCCATCCGTGTTGTCGAGTCTTGGCATTGATGTGCCAACCTTGGTGCTGCTGTGTCTCGCCATCTTGCTCGCGCTCAGCTTTGAATTCGTCAATGGATTTCACGACACGGCGAATGCCGTCGCAACGGTGATCTACACCCACACGCTGCAGCCAAACCAGGCGGTGGTGTGGTCGGGCATGTGGAATCTGATCGGCGTGTTGACCTCGAGCGGTGCGGTCGCGTTCGGAATCGTCGCCCTGCTGCCCGTCGAATTGGTCATCAATGTCGGGTCCGGCGCGGGCTTCGCCATGGTTTTCGCGCTGCTGCTGTCATCGATCATTTGGAACCTGGGTACTTGGTACCTGGGTCTGCCGGCCTCCAGTTCACACACCCTGATCGGTTCGATCGTCGGCGTCGGTTTGATGAACTCGCTGATGAGCCCGGGGAGCGTCTTCGGCGAAGGAGTCAACTGGGCCAAAGTGGAAGACACGGTGAAGGCGCTGGTGTTTTCGCCGTTGATCGGATTCGTCGCGGCCGCGCTGCTGCTGTTGGCAGCCAAGGCGCTGCTGCGCAATCCCGCGCTGTACCAGGCGCCGGAGGGCAACAAGCCGCCGCCCTTTTGGATCCGCGGGCTGCTGGTGCTGACCTGTACCGGCGTGAGTTTTGCGCACGGCTCGAACGACGGCCAGAAAGGCATGGGGCTGATCGTGTTGATTCTGGTCGGCATCGTACCCACCACTTTCGCGCTGAACCTTGCGACATCGACCGCTGAGATCCAACAATTGGCAGCGCAATCCGCAAGGTTCTCGCGTTCGCTCGAGCAGATTCCCGGCGCTCAGGCGCCGCCCGGCGACGCCGATGCCGTGCACAAAGAGCTGACTCAATACCTGCGCTCCGGGCGGATCGGGCCGGAGACTGTGCCGGCGCTTGGCGTCGCGAATGCCCGGGCGGCCACCCTGCTGGCGCACGTCGAGAATTTGTCGGCGCTGCCTCCGGCAGAGCGCGTGTCACTGCGTCTGGACGTGTATCTCGTATCGGAGACGCTGAATCGGATGCAAAAGGCGCATCAATTGCCTGCCGGACTCGATCCAAAGCTGGCCTCGAGTTACCAGAAGTCGCTCAGGCAGCTCACGAATTTCATCCCCCTGTGGGTCAAGATCGCCGTATCCCTCGCGCTCGGACTCGGCACGATGATCGGTTGGAAACGCATCGTGGTTACGGTCGGCGAGAAGATCGGCAAGGCGCATCTGACGTACGCGCAGGGGGCATCGGCAGAGCTGGTGGCGTTCGCGACCATTGAGGCGGCCGACGTGCTCGGTCTGCCGGTGAGCACGACACACATCCTCTCCTCGGGCATCGCCGGCACGATGGTGGCCAACGGGTCTGGCATTCAGAAGGAGACTGTGCGTAACATTGTGCTCGCATGGGTGTTAACGTTGCCAGTGTGCGTCCTGCTCGGTGCGGCACTGTTCGGTGCGGCGCTATTTTTCGTGTTGCGCGTGCTCGGCGTGCACTGAGCGATAAGCGTCGAGCCGAGCGCCGGTGACCGGCGTTCCACTGATCACGCGCCCGGGAGCCGATCCGTACAGCGCTCCAAACAGGCCGCCGCTTCCGTCAGCCGACTATCGGCGTATCGAGCAGCAGGGCCTCGTGATCGAGCGCAACCTCAGCGTGCCGCTGCGCGACGGGACGCGCATCTACCTCGACCTATACCGGCCCGCAGGCCGCTCGAGCGATCTTCCGCTGCTGCTCGGTTGGAGCCCCTATGGCAAGCACAATCTCGGCAATCAAATATTCTGGCCCGCCTCGGGCGTGAATCCCGACTGGCTTTCGACTCTGACCGCATTCGAAGCGCCGGATCCGGTCTTTTGGGGAAACCATGGCTATGCGGTCGCTTTCGCCGACCCTCGCGGCGCGTGGCTGTCGGAAGGCGATTTTCACCACAACGGAGCGATCGAGGGTGAGGATTGCTACGATGTGATTCAGTGGCTGGCGGCACAGCCGTGGTCGAACGGCAAGGTCGGGATGACAGGGGTCTCTTATCTTGCCTGTATCCAGTACTTGGTCGCGCCGTTGAAGCCGCCGGCGCTCGCGGCGATCAATCCATGGGAGGGTTTTTCCGATTGGTACCGCGAATTCGCCTACCACGGTGGAATTCCGGAAACCGGCTTTCTCCCGCGCGCCTCGGATAACATCCGATTCTCGCTCGGCCGGACCGAGGATACGTGGGCCAATGTCCGTGCGCATCCGCTGTGGGATGCCTACTGGGAGTCGAAGCAGCCCGACCTCGAGGGCATCGAGACTCCTGCCTATGTGGTCGCGAGCTGGGCGGATCAAGGATTTCACACCCGCGGGACGCTGGAGGCGTTCAAGCGGATGCGTTCGCGCGAAAAGTGGCTCGAAGTGCATGGACAGAAGAAGTGGGCGCATTATTACCGCCCCGAAAGCCGGGCGCGCCAGCGCGAATTTTTCGACCATTTCTTGAAGCAACGGGGCACGCTGGTGCCGGCCTGGCCGCCCGTCCGGCTCGAAGTGCGGTCACGGGCCGGGGTGGCGGCGGAGCGTCTCGCGGCGCGCTGGCCATTGCCTGAGACCCGCTACGTACCGTTGTGGCTCGATGCGGGCGCCGGCACGCTGGAGAATGCCCAGGGCGCGGCTCCGGCCTCCTGCCAGTACGATGCGCGAGAGGGCCGGGCGATGTTCAGCCACCGGTTTGGGCAGCCCGCCGAACTTACGGGTCACGCCAAGCTTCGTCTCTGGGTTGAGGCGCAGGGGTCCGCCGACATGGACCTGTTTGTCGCGCTGCAAAAGCTCGATGCGCAAGGCGAGCACGTCGGCATGACATTCTATGCATTCTATGAGAACGGACCGGTTGCGCTCGGCTGGCTGCGGGTCAGCCACCGCGCTCTTGATCCCGCCCGTTCGGCCGCCTGGCAGCCGGTGCATCCGCACGACGCCGAGCAAAGTCTCCGCGCGGGTGAGCGCGTGCCGGTCGACATCGAGATCTGGCCGTCCTCGACGCGCTTTAAGGTCGGTGAAGCACTTCGCCTCATCGTGCAGGGACATGACGTTTACACCGAGGCGCTGCCCAATCTGCCGTTCGCTAGGCATGAGAACACGCGCAATGAGGGCGTTCATCGTCTATGGAGCGGCGGGCAGTACGACTCGCACCTTCTGGTGCCACTGATCACGGAGGAGTGATGCCGGCATCGGCCGCGTAAACGCGATACGCTGCGAGGCGGCATGCCGATTGCGGTCGCATCACTTCGCGTGCTGCGTGGCTGAATCCGCGCCCGCAGGGCGGGTTGACGATCACGGGTGAAATGAGTGCACAAGATAGCCGAAGAACTGCGCAGCGGGACGCCCCCATCGGGCCTGCTGTCGGGGTATCAAAAGGATTGGTTCCGCTTCGACGCCGTGGCCGGGTTGACCGCGGCGGCGGTCGTGATTCCGCAGTCCATGGCCTATGCGAACATCGCCGATTTGCCGGTGAACGCGGGTCTGTACGTGGCGCTCGTGCCCATGTTCGTCTACGCCTTGCTGGGGACCTCGCGTCCCTTGAGCGTCAGCAGCACCAGCACCCTGGCGATCCTGACGGCGGCCGAATTGAGCCAAGCCGTGCCCGGCGCCGACGCGGTCCAGTTGTTGGCTGCTGCCTCAACGCTCGCCCTGCTGGTGGGTGGGTTCCTGTTGGCGGCCGGACTGCTCCGGCTGGGGTTTCTCGCCAATTTCATTTCCGATCCGGTTCTGACCGGCTTCAAGGCGGGCATCGGCCTCGTGATCGTGGTCGACCAAGTGCCAAAGCTTTTGGGTGTGCACATCGAAAGGGGCCATTTTTTTCACAAGGTGCTTTCCATTCTTCAGCATGTACCAGAGACGAGCCGCACGACGCTGGTTCTGTCCGCTGCCACGCTGGCGGTCCTGCTTGGATTGAAGCGCTTGGCTCCACGGGCCCCCGCGCCGCTCGTGGCGGTGGCGATGGGAGTCGCAGCCGCGGGATTTCTGGGGTTGAATAAACTCGGCATCGCACTCACTGGTCCGATCCCGGCGGGAGTTCCAAGGCCGGCGGTTCCGGACCTGTCGCTGCTCGAGGCGCTCTGGCCCGGTGCGCTGGGTATGGCGCTCATGTCCTTCACCGAGTCCATTGCGGCCGGCCGCGCCTTTGCGAGGCACGGCGACCCGCCGCCGTCATCCAACCGGGAGTTGCTCGCGCTCGGCGCCGCCAATCTGGCCGGAAGCTTCTTCCACATCTTCCCCGCAGGCGGCGGCACCTCCCAGACGGCGGTCAATTCCCGGGCCGGGGCCCGCACCCAGGTCGCTGCGCTGGTGACGGTGTCGATCGTGATGGCGACCCTGCTGTTTCTGTCGCCGCTCATCAGCCTGCTGCCGAAGGCGACTCTCGCCGCCGTCGTGGTGGTCACCACGTTTCCGCTGCTCAGCACGGAGAATTTTCGATCCATCCTCATTGTGAGGCGCACCGAATTCCTGTGGGCGCTCGCCGCCGCCGTGGGCGCCGTACTGCTCGGAACGCTGCAGGGGATTCTGGTCGCCATCGGGATCTCCATGCTGACTCTGTTTTACCAGGCCAACCATCCGCTCGTTTACAGCTTGAGACGCAAGCCGGGCACCGACGTGTTCCGTCCCCGCTCGTCGGATCACCCCGCGGATGAGGCCATTCCGGGCCTGTTGATCCTTCGGACCGAAGGCCGCATGACATTCGCCAGCGCACCGCGGGTCCGCGAGCTGCTCGCGGCGATGATCGAGGAGGTTCGCCCGCGGGTGGTGATCCTGGAATGCAGCGCCATTCCCGACTTTGAGTATACGGCGCTGCACGCCCTGACCGTGGCCGAGGAGAAGCTGCGCGAGCACGGCATCGCGCTGTGGCTGAGCGCATTGAATCCGGAGGCTTACAGGGTGGTCACTCGCTCACCGCTGGGCCGGGCGCTCGAATCGGAGCGCCTGTTCCTGACTCTCGGCGATGCGGTCAGAGCCTTTGAGAGGGGAGCAGGGGCTCTCTTTTGACAAAATCCGCCGGCGCGAAAACTCAGCCCTCACCCCTCTCGGAGGCAATATGCAACTTCGCGCTCTAGGACGCTCCAACCTGCGGGTATCACCGCTGTGCCTCGGCGGCAATGTGTTCGGATGGACCGCGAACGAAGCGGCATCCTTCCAGGTGCTGGACGCATTGGTGGGTGCGGGGCTCAACTTCGTCGATACCGCGGATGTGTATTCGGTCTGGGTGCCGGGACATCGCGGCGGGGAATCGGAAACGATCATCGGCAACTGGCTGAAGCGCGGCGCCAGGCGCGGCGACATCGTGATTGCGACCAAGGTCGGAATGGAGATGGCGCCCGACCGCAAGGGGCTGTCCGCGGCACACATCGCGCGTTCGGTGGAGGCGTCGCTGCGAAGGCTGCAGACCGATTACATCGATCTGTACTTTTCGCACAGCGACGATTCAAGCGTGCCTTTCGAGGAGACTCTCGGCGCGTACCAGACGCTGATGAATCAGGGCAAGGTGAGGGCCATCGGCGCATCGAACTACACGGCGGCGCGTTTGGCGCAGGCCCTGGAAGCGAGCCGCAAGGGCGGTCTGCCGCGGTACGAGGCATTGCAGCCGCACTACAATCTTTACGAGCGCGCCGAGTACGAAGCCGGTCTCGAGCCTCTGTGCCTCGAGCAGCAGCTCGGCGTCGTGAGCTACTTCGCGCTCGCCTCGGGATTCCTCAGCGGAAAGTACCGTACGCCTGCGGACGCGGCGAAGAGCGCGCGCGGCCAGGGGGTGGTCGCGAAGTTCCTCAATGAGCGGGGCTTGCGAATCCTCGCTGCACTGGACGATGTGGGAGGGCGCTACGGCGCCTCGCCCGCGAGCGTGGCGCTCGCATGGCAAATCGCCCGCCCCAGCATCACCGCACCGATCGCCAGCGCAACCTCGGTCGGGCAACTTAGCGAGCTGGTCGCCGCCACGCAACTGCGGCTGGACGCAGAGGCCGTCGAGCAGTTGAACGCCGCGAGCGAACCGTGACCGCGCGCCGGCTCATTTCGCCGGTGCGATGACGTCGCTCATGCAGCTCTGCAAGGCGTCAAAGCCCTCGCGAGTGGGCCTGGTCCTGACCTTGAGCGCCCTGAGCTCATCCGGCGAGGCGCTCCAATATACGATCACAGGTTCCCCGACCATCAGCTGACTCATCAAGGGCAGGCCGTAGGCGCCCGCTTTTCCGGCCATGGACTCATCGACCGACGCAAGCAAGGTGTCATCCTTCACATGCCGCCCGCGCACGCCTATCCGGTAACGAACAGGCGCGATGTCGAACGCCACAGTGGCCGGTGCCTGCCTCGCCTTGGTCAGCAGCTTCTGGTCCCTGAGCATGTCGCCCCTTTCTACGGTCGCGCGCACGACCGTGACGGGGTCCTTGTGTCCCTCCAGGATCATCGCAACGGTCAAGTCATAGATGTCGGGATCCTTCGCAGATTGAGCGTCGCGGAACAGCACGCGGATTCCGCAGATCTTGTACTTGTCCGGTTCCTGCTCGATGTCCGGAACCGTTTGCAAAGTGACGGCATCGCTCACCTGCGGTGCTTCCTGCGCGGATGTTCTCGCCGCAGCCATGGCGAGTAGCGCGGCCATGCCGAGGAGAGAGGAAAGCGCAATGATTCGTTGCATCATAGGGTTGGCCCGACAGAATACCGTAGCCGCGCGCCAGCGAACACCCTTGAGGCCGCTCGCCCGCTTGCCCGCCGGCCCCCCCCCGGGCAGCCATGCACGAAGCTCGAGTAGACCGTAGACTGGCCGTGCAAATGACGCCGATCTTCAACCAAGTCATCACCGATTGCGCGGCGTGGGAGAGCGCCCGGATCGGCGGCCGCGAGGGCCTGCTGCGGCGCCTGACGAGCGCGGAAGTGGCGGCGATCGAGGCGCTGGCGGCGCCCCTCGACCATCTGCCGGTTCAGCAGATCACGCGGCTGCGGTTCACCGACCCGCTCGTCGATGCGCTGATGGCCGAGGCGCGGCAACAGGTCATGCGCGGCCGCGGCGCCATCATCCTGTCGGGCCTCGATGCCGGTCGCCATACGCTGGAGCGCTTCAAGCGCCTCTATTGGGGACTGGGCACGCATCTCGGCAATGGCACCATCCAGGGCCCGCAGGGCGACTGGGTGGCCCGTGTGGAGAAGAGTGAGCACAACCCCACCGGCCGCGGAACCCTGATGGACGTCGAGCTGCGGCCGCATACCGACTTACATGAGCTGATGTCGCTCGCCTGCATCAGCCGGGCCGCCGAGGGCGGACAGAGCACGCTGGTCAGCAGCCTCGCGGTCCACAATGCCATCCGCGCCACGCGTCCGGAGCTGCTGGTGCCGCTGTACGAGGGATTCTGGGCCGGCATCAACGAGAGCGTGGGAAGCAGACAGCCGCTCTCCGATGGCAAGGTGCCCGTTTTTTGCTGCGT
>Ga0074045_10005899_pt1 | contig 10608 bp, 5 predicted proteins | sample BogForMeECP23OM2_FD_94442 | JGI IMG/M metagenome (GOLD analysis project Ga0074045, IMG submission 94442) | Bog forest soil microbial communities from Calvert Island, British Columbia, Canada - Bog Forest MetaG ECP23OM2 | ecosystem: Environmental > Terrestrial > Soil > Wetlands ... | reverse complement strand
CTGCGGTGGATGATGGACGCGGCGCGCGGGCCTGTGGTAAAGCTGCTGGCGATGCCGGCGGCGACCTTTGGCAGCCTGGGCTGCGAGATTACGGACTTCCATGAGTTGGCGCGCGCGGGAGCGGGGGGGTTCACCGACGACGGCAGACCGGTGCTGGAGGACGAGGTGATGCGGGCTGCGCTGGTGGCGGCGGCGGGGCTTGGCGTGCCGGTGTCGCAGCACGCCGAGGACACGCGTCTGACGGCCGGATGCAGCGCGAACGCGGGGCGGGTGGCGTTCCGGCTGGGGCTGCGCGGAATGCCGGTGGAGGCGGAGGCGCGGATTGTGGAGCGCGACCTGCGGCTGCTCGGCGAGATTGAGCGGGTGGAGCGTGCGAGGCCGCATCTGCACGTGCAGCACGTGTCTACATCCCGTGCGTTGCACGAAATACGGCGCGCGAAGGCGGTAGGTTTGCATGTGACCTGCGAGGCCACGCCGCACCACTTCACGCTGACCGATGAGGCTATCGGCGACTACAACACGAATGCGAAGATGAATCCGCCGCTGAGGGCGGAGACGGACCGGCGAGCCGTTGTCGAAGCGCTGCTGGATGGCACGGTGGACTGCATTGCGACCGACCACGCGCCGCACGCCTCGCATGAGAAGGAGGTGGAGTTCGAGCGCGCGGCGAATGGGATTACGGGCCTGGAGACCGCTCTGGGGCTGGCGTTGCGCGTGCTGCACCGCGAGCATGGAATGCCGCTCAGCCGCGTGATTGCGCTGATGAGCGCGCATCCGGCGGATGTGATCGGGCTGAAGCAGCGCGGGAATCTACGCGTGGGGAGCCACGCGGATGTGGTGATCTTCGACGCGGCGGCGGAGTGGAGCTTTGCGGTGAGTGCGTCGCGCTCGAAGTCGAAGAACACGCCGTTCGATGGGGCAGCGATGCTGGGACGCGTGCGGGCCACGATCTGCGAGGGACGAGTGGTCTACCGGGCGTAATTCTGCTCGATTGCCGAAATCTGCGCTATTGCCGGAGGAAGGCGAGCAGGTCGGCGTTGATCTGGTCTTTGTGGGTGGAGCAGAGGCCGTGGCCAGCGCCGGGGTAGACCTTGAGCTTGGCGGTGGGGATGAGCTTTGCGGTGGCGAGCGCGGAGGCACTAATGGGGACCATCTGGTCGGCGTCGCCGTGCAGGATGAGTGTGGGGACGTCGAACTTTTTGAGGTCCTGGGTGAAGTCGGTCTCAGAGAATGCCTTGACGCAGTCGTATACGGCCTTGAGGCTGGCGGTCATGCCCTGTTGCCAGAAGGAATCGCGCAGGCCCTGGGAGACTTTACTGCCGGGCTGGTTGGCCCCGTAGAAGGGCGCGCTGACGTCCTTGAAGAACTGGGAGCGGTCGGCGAGGAGGGCGGCGCGGATCTGGTCGAAGACCTCCATGGGCAGGCCGCCGGGGTTGGCGTCGGTCTGGAGCATGAGCGGCGTGACTGCGCCGATGAGGACGGCCTTGGCGACGCGGCTGGTGCCGTGGCGGCCGATATAGCGTGCGACCTCGCCTCCGCCCATGGAGTGGCCGACGTGGACCGCGTCTTTCAGATCGAGCGCGGCGGTGAGCTGGGCGAGATCGTCGGCGTAGGTGTCCATGTCGTGGCCCTGCCAGGGCTGGCTGGAGCGGCCGTGGCCGCGGCGGTCATGGGCGACGCATCGGTAGCCGCGCGAGGCAAGGAAGAACATCTGGTCCTCGAAGGCGTCTGCGCTGAGCGGCCAGCCATGGCTGAAGACGACGGGTTGGCCCGTGCCCCAGTCCTTGTAGAAGAGCTGGGTTCCGTCGAGGGTGGTGAAGGTGCTCATGGGGTGGTCTCCTTCTGTTTCCACCATTGTGCCAAAAGTCTAGAAGTGGAGGAAGAAGCCGAAGGTGGGCTCGCTGGTGCGGGTGCGGCGCGTGATGGTGAGGTAGTTGGTCTGAAAGTCGGGCGCGAGATAGATGAGCTGGCGGAAGCCCAGGCGGACACCGAAGTGGTTCGCGCTGCCGGTGAAGTTGTCTTCGACGCCGAAGTTGTAGTAGTAGGCGGCGCGGTACTGGAAGGGAAGGCCTTCGCCGCCGTTGGGCGTGGGCTTGAAGCGGATGGTGCCGCCGCCAGCGCCGAGGTAGGGCTGGACGCCGTGGAAGCTGGGCAGGTGGGCGACGTAGCCGAGGGTCATTTCGCGGACGCCGGTTTGCGCGCTTTGCAGCAGGTTCGGGACGAGCGGAGGGGTGAAGGTGAAGTTCTGGGTGGAGCGGGAGTTGCCGAAGTTGAACTCGAAGCCGACGTAGGGCTTGGCGACGTAGCGCAGGGTGATGAGTTCACCGACCGTGCTGCTGGGGGAGATGAGGAGGTTGTTGTGGGTGGCGGTGGCGTCGCGCTGCTCGATGCCGGAGACGTCGGTGCTGATGATGCCGTCGGCGCTGACGGCGAGGTCGAAGCGGTCGAGCTGCTTCTGGAAGGGCGTGAGCGGGACGGCTTCCTGTCCGATGGCCTGCGATGCGGTGAGGCTGAGGAGGCAGAGCAGAAGGGCTGGGACGAGCAGGCTGGCGCCAGCGGGGACAGGTCGGCGAAACGGATTCGGCATGAAGAACGGACTCCCTTGCGGCGAAAAAATGCGCTGCTGCAAGTCTACTCTGCCCGAGCGGTTGTTGGAGCGGAGCGCGGCGATGCTATCGGGTGAATGGGTATGGCTGGTATCATCGGTGCGATCCAAATCAAGCTGAATCGGCGGGAGCGCAGGGATGCAGGTTTCGACATCGACGGGCAGGAGTGCAACGGAGAGCAGCAAGGGCGTAGCGGTGTTTCCGTTGGGGCAGATGGCGCTGTTTGTGATGGTTCTGGTGCTGTTCTTTCTGTGGGGGATGTCGAACAACCTGACGGACATCCTGGTGCAGCAGTTCCGCAAGTCGTTCGAGCTGTCGCGGTTCAGCGCGCAACTGGTGTCGACGGCGAACTTTACCGGGTACTTCTGCATGGCGATCCCGGCGGCGCTGCTGATGCGGCGCTGGGGATACAAGGTGGGCATGGTGACGGGGCTGTGCCTGTTCGGGGCGGGGATGGTGCTGTTCTGGCCGGCGGCGGTAAGCGGGCAGTATGCGCCGTTCCTGGTGGCGCTGTTCGCGGTGGGCTGCGGCGCGTCGATCCTGGAGACGGCGGCGAACCCGTTCATGGCGCAGTTTGGGCCCCCGCCGACCAGCGAGCGGCGGCTGAACTTTGCGCAGTCGTTCAACCCGCCGGGAACGATTCTGGGGGTGTGGGTGGGGAGGCAGTTCATCCTGTCGGGGGTGGAGTTGACGCCGGTCGAGGTGGCCGCGAAGAAGGCGGCTGGAACCTATGCGGCGTATCTGCACACGGAGATCATGCGCGTGGTGCCGACCTACATCGCGCTGGGGTCGGCGGTGCTGCTGTTTGCGCTGCTTCTGTCGCGGATGAAGTTTCCCAGGATGGCGAGCGAGCACGAGGGCGAGAGCGGCGGGCACGGGAGCTTTCGCGCGCTGGCGCACTATCCGCAGCTATGGTTCGCGGTGGCGGCGAATGTGTGCAACGTGGGCGGACAGATCTGCATGTGGAGCAACATCATCTTCTACCTGAAGCAGTACACGCCGCTGGGCGAGAAGACCGCGGCGAACTACATTATCTACTCGCTGGTGGCGATGCTGGCGGGGCGGTTCCTGACCACGCCGCTGATGAAGTACATCTCGGCCAGCCGGCTGCTGGGCACCTATGGCGCGGCGAACGTGGTGCTGATGGCGATTGCTGTGGTTCGGCCGGGGATGATCGGCGCGTGGGCGATTGTGGGAGGCAGCTTCTTCCTGTCGATCATGTTCCCGACGATCTTTGCGCTGGGGCTGAAGGGACTGGGCGAGAACACCAAGCTGGGCGGGTCGATGCTGGTGATGGCGATCGTGGGCGGAGCGTTCTTCCCGCTGCTGCTGGGATGGATTGCGCGCAGTACAGGGAGCATGGCGCTAGGATACCTGGTGCCGCTGGTGTGCTTCGCGGGGGTTGCGGTGTATGGGTTTGCGGCGCCGCTGATCCTGCCGCCGCCGGGCAACACCGATCCGGAGGCAGGGTTGATTGCGGCCGAGCGGGGGTACGGGATATAGGAGAGCAAAGGCAAAGGCTTAACACCGATCCGCACCGATGAGACCGATCAAAAGCGGGCCGAAGCATTCCCGTGTTCAATGCGCCAAAGCACACGTTTGAGTAGGGCAAGAGACGATGCAAGGCAACCTGAGCGTCGGCTACGCTGGCCGCGTGCGGGTGAGGCGGGAGATGTGGGCGGCGGCGGTGGGGGCGAAGTAGATTTATTGAAGGAGCTTACGCAGGCTGGGAGTTTCTTTCGATTCGATGTCGTCGATGCGCCAGCCCTGAGGCAGCCAGATGAGATGCAGACGCAGATCGTTGACCGTGGTTTCCGCTGCAGATGATTCGCTTGGCGACCTTCCGTAGAGAATAACGGTCACATATGCGGTCGCTTTTTTCGCGTCATCTTTTGTGACGCGAAGAGACTTTAGCTTCAGTGTGTAAAAGCCATTTGTATTGAGTAGCGGATCGAAGTCGAGCGTGGGGACATAGCCACGGTTGATTCGTTGATCCCTACGGATTAGATGAAGCAGGCTGGGAGAGAAGATAGACGGAGCGAGTTCTCCAGTAATGTTTGGCAACTTCGAGACATCCTGGTCTGCCGCCACAAAGGGATCATAGAGGTGGTAAAGATGTTGGACAAAAGCGGTTGCCTGGACTTCGCTTTGTGCTCGGGATGATTGCGGGCAGAGAACAAAATATAGACAGAGGGTTGCCACGAATACAACGAACCGACGCGGGCTTCTATTCCACATCTCACAAATCTAACATGGGCAACCGCAAAAGTAGATTCCTCCGCTGCGCTGCGGAATGACAAACAAAAAGGACAGGCAACGGCCCCACCTTAGCGACGATGAAGCCGTCGCGAAGATGGGGCACCCGGTGCGTTATACCTTAGTGCGGGTGAGGCGGAAGATGTGGGCGGTGGCGGTGGGGCTGAGGACGACGAAGTTGGAGCGGTCGTGCCACTGGTAGTGGATGCCGGTGAGCAGGTCCTCGACGTCGAAGATCTCGTCGTGACGGATGCCGAGTTGCTTGAGGTCGAGGTCGATCCAGCCGGATTGCTCGTAGTGCGGGTCGAGGTTGACGACCACCAGGATGGTGTTGGCTTGCTCGGCGGGCGAACTTGCCCCAGCGGATTCGCCGGGTAGATCGGGCGCGGCGGAGGCATCCTTCTCTGCGCTTGCGCCGATGCCGCTGGCTATCTCTGAGGCTACGGGGTCTGAGACGGCGGGGGCGGACTTGGAGTAGGCGATGATCTGCGGGTTGTCGACCGGGTGGAAGTGGAGCGAGAGGTCGCTCTGCAGCGCGGGGTTGGTGCGGCGAATCTGGTTGAGGAGGGTGATGAGCGGGGCGAGCGAGTTGGGGTCGCGGCGGTCCCAGCGGCGGACCTCATACTTCTCGCTGTGGAGATACTCTTCGCTGCCGGGGCGAAGGGGGACGCGCTCGCATAGCTCGAAGGCGGGGCCGTAGATGCCGTAGCTGGCGGCCAGCGTGGTGGCCAGGATGAGGCGCTGCTGGAAGGCGGCGCGGCCTCCGTCTTGCAGCGAGGCGTGCAGGATGTCGGGCGTGTTGGGCCAGAGGTTGGGGGTGAAGAAGTCGCTGATGGGAGGCCGGGTGATCTCTTCGAAGTAGGCCTCGAGCTCGGATTTCTCGGTGCGCCAGGTGAAGTAGGTGTAGGACTGGGTGAAGCCGCGCTTGGCCAGGCCGTACATGAGGTGCGGGCGGGTGAAGGCCTCGGAGAGGAAGATCGCGTCGGGGGCGTTGCGGTGCAGGCCGTCGATGCACCACTGCCAGAAGGCGAGGGGCTTGGTGTGTGGATTGTCCACGCGGAAGACGCGGACGCCGCAGTCGATCCAGAACTGGAAGACGGAGCGCAGCTCGTCCCACAGGCCGCGCCAGTCGGGCGACTCGAAGTTGAGCGGGACGATGTCCTGGTACTTTTTGGGCGGATTCTCGGCGTACTGGATGGTGCCGTCGGGGCGATGCAGGAACCAGTCGGGATGCTGGGTGACCCAGGGGTGGTCTGGCGAGCACTGGAAGGCGATGTCGAGGGCAAGCTCCATGCCGTTGGCGTGAGTGGCGGCGAGGAGGTGGTCGAAGGCGGCGAAGGTGCCGAGGCTGGGATGGATGGACTTGTGGCCGCTTTCGGCAGAGCCGATGTGCGAATCTCCAATGTGCGAATCGCCGATGGCCCAAGGGCTGCCCTCGGCGTCGGGGCCGGGAGTGGTGCTGTTGTTGGGGCCCTTGCGGAAGGCGCGGCCGATGGGATGGATGGGCGGCAGGTAGAGGATGTCGAAGCCCATGGCGGCGATTTCGGGGAGGAGGAGTTCGACATCGGCGAAGGTCCCGTGGCGGGTTGGGTCGGGGGATGTGGAGCGGGGGAAGAGCTCGTACCAACTGGAGAAGCGGGCGCGTTCGCGATCGACCCAGAGGTGGAGTTCACGCTCGGCGGTGGAGGCAAAGCTGAGGTCGGGATAACGGGCGGCGAGGGCTTCGTCCCGCGGCGTGAGGGGGTACTGGTAGAGGGCTGAGTTGAGGCTGGCCTGCGCGCGCAGCGATGCGGCGATGGACTTTAGCTGCCTGGCGTCGGCGCCTTTGGCGCGGGCCGCGGTCTGGTCGAGGAGTAGCGCGCCGATGGTGAGCGCGAGGGGGATCTCCTGCGGCGGCAGATTGCGTTTCGCGGGGTCGGAACTAGCGGGGTCGGGCTGTGCGGCGAGGCGCTTCCTGAGGTCGGCGCACCAGGTGTCGAAGTGATCGACCCAGGCCTGGATGGTAAAGCTCCACGGGCCGAGTTTGTCTACGATAAAACTGGCGGACCAGAGGTCGTTGGGCAGTGCGGTCATCGGCGTGGACTGCCAGCCGGAGTCGCTCTGATGCTTCCAGAGCAGGCGGCCGGCGACGTGGTCGTGGCCGTCGCAGAAGATGGCAGCGGAGACAGCGACGCGGTCGCCGAGGAAGCGGCGCGCGGGGGCGAGGCCGCAGTCGACCTGGGGCTGGACCTCTTCGATGACGACGCGCTTACGGCCTTCGTCAGGTTTCATTTTGTTCCGTTCATCAGAGTGCATTCCATTTTCCTCTATTGGAGAGAGGTTCTATCGCCGATTGTGATGCTAGCTGCATCTTACCGAAGTGCCGGCTGCATCTACCCGAAGAGTGATCTCTTTGATTATCGACGATGCGGCAGACGATGCGGCCCAAGAGATTCGGATGATGTGCTGCACAAGATTCATTTAAGAGGGGCACGGCCTGCGGTGTGCGATTGTTGGAGGTCATGGGAGTGAGCTTCAGGGCCCCTTAAGCTCTCTTCCTCTAGGCTCGAAAGGAGGCGGGCGACCGGCAGAGGAACGAGTGCGTGGAATGAAGCGACCAGAGCTACATGGTTCGAGGAGAGCTTCGGGTCTTTCCGCACGCTGTAAGGGACCGCGCGTTTGCGATGGAGATTTCGCTGGATATTCGTCAGGATGCGAGCTCGGTTCGAGGTTGAAATATTGCCATGGACGAAACTTTTGCGTAGCGGGCTCGTATCCTTAGGTAGGCTCAACTTTGCTTGCCGATGGAGCGCGGGTTCAGTGTGCGCGGTTCCATGGCCTTTCCGGGGGGAAGCGTTCCCAGAGGCAGTTTGAATAAGGTGCAGATGGCAACTCGGAACAACTCGGTTTCACTCAGGATTGCGTTCTGCCTCGGAGTTTTTCTTTCCTTGGCGGGAGCGACGGGCTTTGCATCCGCGGCCCAGGCCCAGGCACCCGCGGCGCCCGCTGCGGCGTCTCCGGCGGCAAGCGCATCCGAGCGCGGCACGGTGAAGACAGTTGCCGGAAACACCCTCACGATGGTCACCGATGCAGGGCAAGCGGTTACGGTCAACGTGGCCAGCGGCGCGAAGGTTGTGCAGCTCGCTGTAGGGAGTACGGACCTGAAGACGGCGACGCCCGCTCAGTTGACGGACATTGCGGTGGGGGACCGCGTGCTGGCGATCGGCAGGGCGGGCGATGCGGCGGGGAGCTTCAACGCGCTGCGCGTCGTCCTGATGAAGTCCTCCGACATCGCGCAGATGCAGGCCGCGCAACAGGCCGACTGGAGGGCGCGCGGAGTGGGCGGCATTGTGAGCGCGGTCGATCCGGCCACGGGGGCCATCACGATTATGTCGGGGGCCAAGAAGATAGTGGTGAATACCACCGGCAAGACCGTCTTTCGCAGATTTGTGGGCGATTCGGTAAAGTATGAGGACGCCAAGCCGGGGACGCTGGCGCAGATCCAGAAGAATGACCAGTTGCAGGCGCGCGGGGCCAAGTCCGCGGACGGCGCTACGATCGAGGCCGAGGAGGTGCTGAGCGGATCGTTCAAGAACCTCTCGGGCCTGATTGCCAGCATCGACCCGGCGGCGAGGACGATTACATTGAAGGACCTGGCAACCCACAAGGTCTTTACCGTCAATGTGACAGCCAACTCCGACCTTCGCAGCCTGCCGCTGCAGATGGCGACGATGTTTGCCGCGCGTAGCAACGGCGGCGGACGCGGAGGCGGCGGGGGACGCGGCGGCGGCGGCGGGGGCGGCGAAGCGGCGGCGTATGGCGCTGGAGGTCAGGGCGGCGCGCCCGGCGGCATGCGGCGCTCGGCTGGAGCGGACCTCTCGCAGATGACGGAGCGATTGCCCATGGGCACTTTGGCCGACCTGAAGGTTGGCGATGCAGTGATGATTGTGGCGACTGAGCCATCGCCGGGGTCGAGTACGGTGGACGCGATTAAGCTTCTTACCGGTGTGGAACCGATTCTGACCGCGAACCCGAATGGCGGCATGGACCTTTCGATGAGCATGGGCGGCGGGATGGGCGGCGGTGAAGGCGGTGAATAATGCTTTTCGATGGTTGTACAAACGCAGTCTTATCTTATACAAACGCAGTTATTGCCTAGGAGTGAGGATGTCTCTACGATCGCGTCTGCTGGCTGTTCTTCTTTTTCTGGTTGTTCCGGTTGCATTGGCCCCGGTTGGGGCGATGGCGCAGCAGCCGGCCCCGGCCCCATCCGCTGGCGCTACGGCCGCCAGCGCCACGGTGCATGGCATGGTGGTCGACCCGGACGATGCATTGATTCCGGGCGCGACGGTGACTCTGACGCCAGCCTCGGGCAGGGCGCAGAGCACCACCTCGAAGAGCGACGGGACGTACAGCATCCGCGGCCTGGCCGCCGGCACGTATTCGGTGACCGTCTCTGCGACTGGCTTTGCCAACTTTACCAAGCAGGGGGTGCGGGTGACGGCGGGCGCGAACGTCAACGTGGATGCCACCATGGCGCTCGCCGAGCAGATGCAGCAGGTGAACGTATCCACGGACACGGTCTCGCTGAGCGTGGACCCGGAGAACAACGCCAGCTCGACGGTGATTACGGGAGCGGCTCTGGACGCGCTGTCGGACGATCCGGACGATCTGTTGAGCGAGCTTCAGGCGCTGGCTGGGCCGGCTGCGGGGCCCAATGCCGGGCAGATTTATATCGACGGATTCACCGGCGGGGAACTGCCTCCCAAGTCGTCGATCCTGGCGGTCCGCATCAACCAGAACCCGTTCTCGGCGCAGTACGCCGAGCTTGGCTACGGGCGCATCGAGGTGATCACCAAGCCGGGTACGAGCGCTTTTCACGGCAACGCCACGGCCCAGTTTCAGGACAAGGTCCTGAATACATCGAATCCGTTTCTGGGCACGCAGAACGTACAGCCTCCCTACCACACGCTTTTCTTCATGGGCAATGTGACGGGGCCAATCCGGAACGGGATGTCGTTCACGCTATCGGGTTCGCGCCGCGTGATGGACAACATCTCGATTTTCAATCCTGCTGGGGGATTCTATGCGAATTCGGCGACTTCGACGACGCTGTGCGCGCCGGGTAACACCGGCGCCTCTGCTTCCTGCACTGAATATCCCTTTCCCGATGCGGCCCGCGCCATACCCAGTCCGGCGACGCGGTGGGACGTCAGCCCTCGGGTGGACATGATGCTGGGCGCGAAGAACACGATGACGACGCGCTACGAGTATGAGGCGGGGAGCAACAGCACCAATCCGCCGGTGAGCAGCGCGCTGTTGACCCCGTCCAACAGCAGCAGCAGCGATCAGGAGGTGCAGATCAGCGACACGCAACTGTGGAGCAGCAAAATCATCAACGAGACGCGTTTTGAGTATGAGCGGAACACGTCGAACTCGCTCACGCCGGGCACCAGTCCGGGGATCAGCGTATCGGGCGGCTTCGGCGTCGCCAGCGGGAGCCAGGCCAACAGCACCGGCGACCACGAAGAGTTTCAGAACTACACCTCGATCCAGTTGACGAACAACTTTATACGGTTTGGCGGGCGTCTGGTTTCGGCGGGCGAGTCGAACTACTCGAACGGCGGGTCGTACGGCTCGTTGAGCTATGACTACCTGCTGGACCCATGCACGGACCCGAACGTGACCAACCGGCCGAGCAACTGCCTGGCCACCCCCGTGGCCCCTGCCTGTTCAACGGCCAACATGGCGTCCGGGTCGCCGCTCT
>Ga0074045_10005895_pt1 | contig 10613 bp, 8 predicted proteins | sample BogForMeECP23OM2_FD_94442 | JGI IMG/M metagenome (GOLD analysis project Ga0074045, IMG submission 94442) | Bog forest soil microbial communities from Calvert Island, British Columbia, Canada - Bog Forest MetaG ECP23OM2 | ecosystem: Environmental > Terrestrial > Soil > Wetlands ... | reverse complement strand
CGACGGGATGGTATCCGGTTCTATTAATACCACCCAACACACGATCCGGCCTGCACTGGAGTTTGTCAAGACGAAACCCGGCATTTCGCTTGTATCAAGTGTGTTTTTCATGTGCCTTGCAGACCGCGTGCTTGTTTTCGGCGACTGCGCCATCAATCCCAATCCCGATGCAAAACAGCTGGCCGACATTGCCATTAGTTCTGCAGAAACCGCTCTTGCATTCGGCATTGAGCCGCTGGTGGCGATGCTCTCGTACTCAAGCGGAGAATCCGGAAAGGGAGAGGAAGTCAACAAGGTTAAAGAAGCAACGCGCATCGCGAAAGCGGCACGACCCGATCTCAAGATCGAGGGCCCGCTCCAGTTTGACGCTGCAATTGATTCCGATGTGGCCAGGATCAAACTTTCCACCAGTGCAGTTGCCGGGCACGCGACCGTCTTTATTTTCCCCGACTTGAATACGGGCAACAACACGTATAAGGCCGTGCAGCGTTCGGCGAACGTCGTCGCGGTCGGTCCGGTACTTCAAGGGCTGAACAAACCGGTAAATGATCTCAGCAGGGGATGTACGGTGGCGGATATACTGAATACTATCGCCATTACCGCGATTCAGGCGCAGGCAAACGGAAGCGCACAAAGAGGTGAGCCGCAATGAAAGTACTCGTCTTAAACGCAGGCAGCTCTTCGATCAAGTATCAACTGTTCAACATGAAGAATAACGCCGTCCTCACCTCGGGTATGATTGAGAAAATTGGGGAGACATCAAGCCGCCTTAAATACAAATGGGTCACTGAGAGTGGAGATCGGGAGTCCATACAGGACGGCTGTGTCGCGAATCACGATGAAGGCCTCAGGATGATTCTTGACATTATCCTGAAACTGGGAATAATTGGGAACCTGAATGAGTTGGGAGGCATCGGGCACCGCGTGGTACACGGCGGCGAGGCGTTTTGGAAACCGACATTGATTTCCGACAAGGTTGTTGATGTGATCCGTGAATTGAGCTCGCTTGCGCCGCTGCATAACCCCGCAAATCTGATGGCTATCGAGGTTGCGCGCAATCGCTGCCCTTCTGTTCCGCAGGTAGCTGTTTTTGATACAGCGTTCCATCAGACCATGCCGCCTCATGCTTACCACTATGCAATTCCTCATGATTATTACCGGAATCTTAAAGTGCGGCGGTACGGATTCCACGGCACCTCGCACGGGTATGTTGCAAAGGAGGCGGCCCGGCATCTCGGGAAGCCGCTGGGCGCCTGTAACCTTATTACCCATCATCTTGGCAATGGTACCAGCACTGCCTGCATCAAGGAAGGGAAGTGTATCGACACCTCAATGGGGATGACGCCTCTGGAAGGTCTTGTCATGGGCACTCGCTGCGGCGATCTTGATCCGGCGATTCCTTTCTATCTGGCGAGGAGCATGGGAAAGCCGTTCGAAGAGATTGAGAACATTCTTAACAAACAGAGCGGCCTGAAGGGCATTTGCGGTACCAATGATATGCGCGAGGTGGAGCGCCTCGCGAAAAGCGGCAACACGTGTGCGCAACTGGCTATTGGCATATTCTGTTACCGCATCAAGAAGTATGTCGGTTCATATTATGCGGTGCTCGGCCGTCTGGATGCCATTATCTTTACCGGCGGTATCGGTGAAAATTCACCGATTGTCAGAAAAAGATGTTGCGAAGGACTTGACAGCCTCGGCATCGTTTTCGATGAGGTGAAAAACGAGGACTCTTCGCGGAAGCTGCGCGCGATCTCAACAGACGATTCAAAAGTACAGGTGCTTGTCGTTCCGACGAATGAGGAGCTTGAGATTGCGCAACAGACCGCTGAGTGCATTAAAGCTTCGAAATCAAAGAGCTAGACCGAGAGGAATAGAGGACAGAAATTTCTGAGGCTGTTGAGAAGTCACGGCAGGAAGTTGCTGTCTCTTCAACGGCTTTTTTTTGTCTGCAGTGGTACTCAGTGCATCACGAATAAGGGAGCGTAATGCAAGACTCACTATTGCAGAACAATGATCTGGAATCACCCGCTTACCCTAATAAGCATGCGCAGTATGTTTTCGCTATCCCAGCAATCGTCGTGCACGCCCCATCTTTTCCGAAATAGTGAGCCCTTTGGCACATATCGCGATACACCTTGAACAGTCAAGACATGCAGTGGCCCGGGCTGACGCGGGGATTTCGTGATAGGTGGCGAGGGCCAATTCGTGGTTCTTGTATGCACCTTCCGCATACATCAGCGAACGGTTTATGGAGCTGATCTCCACTCCCTGCGGGCAGCTGCCCTCGCATGTTCCGCATAATCTGCAGTAGTAAGACTCAATCGCTTGGCTGTAACGCTCCAAGATGCGCCGGTCAGAGAACTTAAACGGCATCCCCATGACGGCGATGTTATCCTTGAATTCGGCCAGATCCTTCATGCCGGGAACGGCAGCGCTGACGTTGGGGTTCTGGAGAACCCATTTAAGGGCTGCCTGGTGCGGGCTGATTTTTCCCAACGCTTCGGTTGCGTATCCGCCGGCCTGCGTCTTCATGGCAATGATTCCGACGCCCGATTTGGCGGCTCGGGCAATTGCGTCCGCAAGCTCTTTCTCGCTTTTGAAGTTGTAACCCACCAGCGCCGTATCGAAAAACCTGCTGTTGTCGTCAGCCATCGCATTAAGCACTTCTGTCTGATTCTTATGGGTGGCTACGCCGCAGAACCGGACTTTGCCCCGCTCCTTCAGCTTCGTAAAGGCCTCCCGTGCCTCTGACATAAATACCCTATCTTTGCCAGCATTGGCATCGAACTGGATCACATCGATATAGTCCGTGCCTAGCGTCTTAAGGCTGGTTTCGACGTCCCGTATTATGTCCGCTTTCAGGTTCGTTTCCTTCAGAATTTTCGTCGCCACGTACACCTTGTTGCGCAACCCTTTCAATGCTTTGCCTACAATCTCCTCGTTTTTGCCGCCCATGTATGCCCTTGCCGTATTCACGTAGTTAACGCCATGCTCAAAAGCGATCCTCATGACTTCCGGTTCGGGGGTCAGCATGGCGCCGAAGCTGATAACGGTGATCTTCATCCCAGTCCGGCCCAGGGTCCGGTAAATAGGATCAGGATAGACGAATGGACCTGTGGCTGCGTAGTGCTGCGCAGCCTCTGCCAGGGCATTGTTTGCGAGGAGGGCCGAAGTAGTGCCAATAACGCCGGCTTTCAGAAACTCTCTGCGGTTCATTCCAATGATTATCTTTCCCTTGCGCATGGTCAATCCTCCTGAATATACAGGTACAAGGTACATGATGTAGTCACGCTTCTTAAATTTATCATGAAGGGACCGCGTAACATCCGTTATCTCATCAGCCATTCGTGGAGGCAGAAAGCAAAAAGGCAGGGCCCGCCCTGACTGGAAATAAATAAGCCAGTGTAGACCCCGCCTGTCAGAATATTGAATGCTGATCTCAGGGTATTATCCCCACTTTTCCTCAGCACTCGTTACGTGCAGTTTTTTTCCGGGATCGGGAGAGATCAAGCATGCCTCACCCTCTATGGGTGCAATGACCATATCCCCCCAGATATCCTGAACACGCTCCTTGATCTGGAGCAGTTCATACCACCGCTTAAAGGTGCCGACCATCACGATGAGCATCATGATCATCACAAGCGCGGTCAGGGTCGTCAACAAGTAAAGCTCCTTTGGTATATAAATGACCGTGATGTTCAAATATCCGGCATACATCGTAACGAACGCCAGGAAGATGCCGGGAACCGCGGTCACCCACATGTATTTTGCCTTTCCCATACGGATCAGCATGGTGGTTACGATGATCAGTGCACTCGAGGCAAGGAGCTGGTTGCTCATCCCGAAGAGCGGCCAGATGGTGGCGATATTTCCGGTGTAGACCAGATAGCCCCACGCAACAGTGAATATGCCACCGGTGATGATGATACCCGGAATCCACTTTCTCTCACTGAACTTCGGAATAATCCTTCCAAACATCTCCTGGAGAAGGAAACGGCCGACCCTGGTACCAGCATCAACAGCGGTGAGAATGAAAACCGCCTCGAACATGATCACATAGTGGTACCAGTATTTCATCAGACCTTTCATATAGGGAATGGAATCAAAAATGTAGGCCATGCCCACAGCAAGCGATACTGCGCCGCCTGGCCTGCCTTGGACCTTCTCCTGTACCTCTGTTGCCAGCCTATCAAGCTCTACGGTAGGCATGCCCAACGCAGCGAAAGCAGCAGGTGCGGAGTTGATTGCAAAGTAATCAGCCGGGACGAGCACGCAAGCGGCGATGAGGGCCATGATCGCAACAAAACCCTCGGTAAGCATGGCTCCATAGCCGACAAAGAGGATATCGCGTTCATTCCCGATCATTTTTGGCGTTGTTCCGCTGGCAATAATGGCATGGAAGCCAGACATGGCGCCGCAGGCAATAATGATAAAGACGTACGGGAATACCTTGCCCGGGATGACCGGGCCACCGCCCGCGATAAACTGCGTCAGCGCCGGCATCTTAAGATCAGGATGGACAAAGAAAATACCGATTGCAAGCATGGCCACGGTGGCAATCTTGAGGTAGGTTGAAAGATAGTCTCTGGGTGCCAAGAGCATCCATACTGGCAGAACCGAGGCTACAAATGCATACAACGGAATAGCAATGGCAATCTGTGATTTGCTAAGCCGCAATGCGGAGGCGAATGCCGAATTGGGATCTATCGCGCCACCTGCGAATACAACTATGGCGAGCAGGGCGACACCCATAATACTGGCTCCTTTAATATCGCCGGGACGGATATGGTTCATCCAGAAACCCATAAAAATTGCAATCGGGATCGTGGAGCCGACAACGAGAATGCCCCAGTAGCTCTCAAAAAGCGCGTTCAGACAGGCAATCGAGAGGCCGGCAAGTGTCAGGATCAGGATAAAAAGAAAGGCAAAGGACGCTACATGCCCCACGGTCTTGCCAACTTCACTTTCAGCTATTTTCGCCAGGCTGGTACCTTTATGACGCATAGAGGCAAAGAGCACCACCATGTCATGGACCGCCCCACCCAATACGCAACCAATGATAATCCAGAGCGCGCCCGGTAAAAAACCGAACTGGGCCGCAAGCACAGGACCCAAAAGTGGTCCTGCAGCAGCAATTGCCGCGAAGTGATGTCCATACAGTACGAACTTGTTGGTCTTTACGTAGTCTATGCCGTCCGCGCAGGTGTCAGCCGGCGTCGGACGGTCTGATCTGACACCGAGGACCTTGGTCGCAATGAACAGGCCATAGAACCGGTAGCCGATGGCAAAGACGCACAGCGAAACAAAAACAAGAGTCAATGCATTCATAAAGAATCCCCCTTTAATATTGGATTATGACGTTGTACGCTATAGTACTTTATAGAAAAACCGTAAAAAAAACAAGGAAAAAAAGCGAATGGCGGTATTGAGTTTATGAATGTTAACTGGTGCAGGTTGCCGCGAGTTTTTCGTCGCGAAAAGTTTTTTCCGGTTCACAGCTTCTTCACAACCTCAAAACATATCAGCAGAATAACGGCGATGGGGAATATTCCCAGCCGCTCTACCAGATGAATTAAAAGTTGAACCATGCTCATGTCAAGCTCCCATGTTTTCCAATTTCGCAAAAATAATGGTAGTCGCTTACGAAATTTTATAAAAATAAATATAATCTGTTTTACCGCCAAAAAAAACGGAAAAATAGGAGCGAAAAACAGTTGCAACGAATATTTGGATATTGTATATTTCCAAAATCGGCATTGGTTGCGTATATTTCCTTTTAACAGGAGTTGGACAATGATGCGAGTCGGTTTTATAGGGTGGCGGGGTATGGTCGGCTCGGTGCTTATGGGCCGTATGCTCGAAGAAAAGGATTTCACTCTGATCGAGCCGGTGTTTTTTACTACATCGAACGTGGGCGGCAAGGGGCCGCGCATCGGCAAAGACGTCCCGGCACTTAAGGACGCAAATAACATCGACGAGCTTAAAACCCTGGATATCATTGTTTCATGCCAGGGGGGCGAATACACCACCGAGGTATATCCAGGGCTGCGTGCTGCCGGGTGGAAGGGATACTGGGTGGACGCGGCGTCCACCCTGCGCATGGAAAAGGATGCCCTCATCATCCTGGATCCGGTCAACCTTAAGGTGATCAAGAATGGTTTGTCCAGGGGGGTAAAAAACTATATCGGCGGAAACTGCACCGTGTCGTTGATGCTCATGGCCATGGGTGGTTTATACGAACGAGGTTTGATAGAATGGATGAGCGTCATGACCTACCAGGCAGCTTCCGGGGCAGGCGCCAACAATATGCGCGAGCTCCTCGTGCAGATGGGCCAGGTGTACCGTTCTGCAAAGGATCTGCTGGACGACCCGGCCTCGGCAATTCTCGATATCGACCGTGAAGTTGCCGGCACTCTTCGCGATGGTAATTTTCCAAAAGCGAATTTCGGCGTGCCGCTTGCAGGCTCTCTCATTCCCTGGATCGACAAGCAGCTTGCGAACGGACAAAGCCGTGAGGAATGGAAAGGCCAAGCCGAGACGAATAAGATTCTCGGACGCGAGGATAAACCGGTTCCAGTCGACGGCATTTGCGTCCGCATTGGAGCCATGCGATGCCACAGCCAGGCGCTTACCATCAAGCTCATCAAGGACGTTTCTCTCAATGACATTATTGATATGCTTGCCGTGCATAACCAGTGGGTGAAGGTGGTTCCCAACGAGCGCGAAGTAACTATGCGCGAGCTCACTCCTGCGGCGGTGACCGGCACCCTCACCGTACCCGTCGGTCGTTTGCGAAAAATGAACATGGGACCGCACTACCTCGCTGCCTTTACCTGCGGCGACCAACTACTCTGGGGAGCGGCCGAGCCGCTGCGGCGTATGCTTCGCATTCTGGCGGAAAAATAAAAACGATATTTTTTTGCCGCCATTCCGGGCTTGATTTGGAATCCATTTCCCATATTTTTTTTCGTTGTTTCCAAAGAAATCACTGGTTTCCCGCCCCCCGCTTTTATGGGGGCGCGTTTACCCCCATGCAAGAGGAGATGGGCATGACAGATATTTTATGCTGAAAAAAAAGAACACATATGTCGTTGCCGTTGTAGGCGCCACCGGCACTGTGGGCAAGGAACTGGTTGAGATCCTCAAAGAGAGGGGCTTTCCTGTAGGGGAGCTTGTGCCGCTCGCTTCGGAACGCTCCGAAGGGGAGAAGATTGCGTGCATGGGTAGGAACTGGACGGTCAAGAGATTGACCAAGGAGTCCTTCCGTAACGTGGATATTGCGTTTTTCTCTGCCGGGGCATCGCGTAGTTTCGAATTTGTCCCTGCAGCCGTAGAGGCCGGTGCTGTAGCGATCGACAACTCGAGCGCGTTCCGGATGGATCCGAAGGTCCCGCTTGTGGTGCCCGAGGTGAATGCACACGCCATTGCCAGACACACCGGAATCATCGCGAATCCTAGCGGCGCTATCGTCGGCTTAGTGCTCGGTATGAATCCGATCCATGCGGCGGCTCGAATAACGAGGATTGTCGTGACGACGTTTCAGTCCGTATCGGGTGCAGGAAGAAACGCCATACACGAGCTTGCCCAGCAGACCGTGTCGCTCCTTAATTTCAGAGACCTGGAAAAGAACGTTCATCTCCACCAGATCGCCTTTAACTGTATTCCCCACATCGGTGTTTTTGTGGACAACGGCAGCACCAGAGAAGAGACGAATATTGCAAACGAGACCAGGAAAATCATGGAGGACGATTCGATCAGCGTGGCGGCAACGGCCGTGAGCGTGCCCGTATTTCGCGGCCACTCCGAGTCGGTAAACATCGAGACGGGCAAAAAGGTATCGGCCAACGAGGTCCGGGCGATCCTTTCCGCCGCACCCGGCGTGGTCGTCTATGACGACCCCAGCAAAAATATTTACCCCCTTGCGATTGATGTTGTGGGTAAAGACGCAACCTATGTGGGAAGGATCAGGGAGGACGGGTCTGTCGCGAATGGGATCAGCCTGTGGCTGGTGTCGGACAATATCCGCAAGGGCGCGGCGCTGAATATGGTGCAAATTGCTGAGAATTTGATTCAGGAAAAAAGGGCTGCAGAAACGCGGATTTCAGGGGGCTGAAGGAAGCAAGCCGAGTGTATCATCCCACTGTCGCATGGATGCGAAGTTCGCCGCAAGTAAAGTATAGAAAGGATGAATCCCAGCATTCCGGGGAGTAGGCGGTACAATCCCGTACTAAACTCCTGGAGGCAGCCAAAAACTTAGATCGCAATGCGCATGGATATACGGGGGGGAAAAGCGCTTACCGCACACCATATCGCGATCAGGCGTCATTACTTTTACTTGCCGTTTTTTACGAAGAGTTCATTCGGCTTGATTTTGTAAATCCTGCACAGCGTCACGAGCTTCATCAGGCTGGGATTGGTCTCTTTGCCGGATTCCAACCGAGAGATGTAGCCCTGCGTGATCCTGCCCCGATTGTCGGATGCATGTTCCGACAATCGCGCCACCTGGCTCATAGACAAGTTATGCTTGATTCTCAGTTTTTTTAGCTTTTCTGCGAGTGTCATAATGGTTCGTTTTATACCGCGCTTTTTGTCTCTTGTCAACAAAAAGATGCATATTCCCTAATTTTTTTATTTTACATTATGCAAAAGTGTGAAATTTTATGCTATATTATGACATTATGTATAACGGATTTCGACATTTCTGCCGATGTTTACCAATGGAGTAATGCTTATGATTGGAGAAAAAAGTATATATAAGATTGAAATTCTTGAAAAAAAACGTCTGGAAAAGGGGTTGAGTTATTCGGACATTGCAGAAAAAGTTGGCATGCATAAAGTAACAGTATCGAGGACTCTCCAAGGAGAAACCCTGAAGCCACGCACCGTGAAATTACTGGCAGATTACTTGGGGGTTGAAATGGGAAGTCTTATTCAGTAAATGGCCTGGTTCTTCTTACGAAGCCGCTAGTATATCCCGATCATGGTTTAAAAACGTTAATAAACAAAGGGTAAGGTATCAAATGCTTACCCTTTTTATTTTTTTAATTAGCCCGAGATATGCTAAGATCGCTAAAATTTCGGTTCGGCAAAAAGGTAATTTACTGCACCTAAGTTTAGAAATACTGTAAAAAAAACTTATATGCGGGTATGATAATATCGATGTTCATGAAATCATATCAAATGCAATAGTTCCAAAAAATCTATACGGAAATATACCTTTGTGAAGTGTCGATTTTGCAGGTCTGTGGTCAAAACGCATCATTATGTGAGAAGTCTGTCAATTGGAGAAACGATGAAGGATTTCATGGCCGTTGCCCGGAATGCGGCGCAAATGGCAGGGAAGCTGTTAAAAGAGAACATCCACGGGACGCGGGAAATTAAGCATAAAGGTGAGATCGACCTGGTCACCGAGATGGATATGCGCTCTGAGCGGGTTGTGGTGGAGATGTTACACGCAGCGTTCCCGGATCACAATATTATTGCCGAGGAGGGGACGAACATACGAAACGGCTTGGATTTTACCTGGATCATCGACCCCTTGGACGGCACAACGAACTATGCGCATGGATATCCCTGCTTCTCCGTCTCGATTGCACTCGAGCAGAATGAGGAAATCGTTCTCGGTGTGGTGTACGACCCCATGAGGAACGAGATGTTCTCGGCGCGGAAAGGGGAGGGTGCCGACCTGAATGGGAGACCGATCCGGGTTTCGGATGTGGATAGACTTATCAATAGTCTGCTTGCCACGGGGTTTCCTTATGATCGCAAAGCGAACGGGAAGAACAATCTAGCGTACTTCGAGAATATGCTCATGGCTTCGCAGGAAGTACGCCGTGACGGATCAGCTGCCCTGGATCTCTGTTCAGTCGCGTGCGGTAGGTTTGACGGATTCTGGGAACTCAAGCTTAAATCCTGGGATGTGGCGGGCGGAAGCCTGATCGTACGCGAGGCAGGGGGCATGGTTTCGGATTTGTCCGGCAGCAAATTCAACATCCATGATGGGGATATCTTGACAAGCAACGGGAAGATCCACAACCAGATGCTGGATATACTGCGCGAGGCGGAAAAGCGTTCATCTTTGCAATAGTGATGCATGCGAAAAAAGTCAACATCTGCCACACAGGCAGGGAAAGAGCAAAAAATCTTTGACACTGAAGAAGCAGACCGGTTGATGTTTTTACAGAGAATTCGTAAACAAACAGTGTAAATTCATCTCTCCCCATATTTCGGCGCGGAAACCCCGTCAGCTTGCTGCGGGGCAGTTGATGTAGAAAATATCAGTTCTTTCTCAGTATTTCCATGCCTGGTTAAATATAATCTCAGCTAAATTACCGAAATAATTTAACTCATGGAACGAAAGCGCGCTGATAAGCCTGTTTCCTGCCGGTTCTGCCTCACTCAACAATACTCCAGGTGAATGACCCGATCACGTCGCTTGCAATTTCAATCGTGTCCCCGATTTTAAGGGAGCCGACTCCGGAGGGCGTACCGGTATAGAGGAGATCTCCGGGGAGGAGAGACCAGATCTTGCTCAATTCCATAAGTTGTTTTTGAATGCTGATCATCATGTGTCCGGTATTTCCACGTTGTTTTCCGACGCCGTTTACCTT
>Ga0074045_10005894_pt1 | contig 10614 bp, 13 predicted proteins | sample BogForMeECP23OM2_FD_94442 | JGI IMG/M metagenome (GOLD analysis project Ga0074045, IMG submission 94442) | Bog forest soil microbial communities from Calvert Island, British Columbia, Canada - Bog Forest MetaG ECP23OM2 | ecosystem: Environmental > Terrestrial > Soil > Wetlands ... | reverse complement strand
GAGACAGCCGTAGGTAAGACCGGCGAAGGGGGCTCAGGTATCCCCACCAATGATGGCACTGAGGTCTGGAGCCGGAGCAACGGCGAGGCTATGCGCGTCAAGCGGGTCGAGCATGAAGGCAGTGTGCTATTCCTGCCCGTTGCTACTACCCCGCAGCCGCAGCCTGTAAATCCCCAGTCTCCCCAGGAGAAGCCTGTGAAGCAGGAACCTGCGGTCGGACGATCCCAGGCATCCCGGTACGAGCGAGCGAACAAAGGCTCCTGTAAACTGGGCGGGATACACCCTCCAATCCGTATACAGCAAAACGACCAGAAGGAAGAGGGGATGTAAAATGGTCCACTCCCTCTTTTTCCTAATGAAGTGTGTGAATATGTTGGAAAAAACAATCAGAACTCTGGAGTCTTGGGTGGGTCGGATTGCATGGTCCATGACCGTATCCTGCCATAAAGATCCGGGTCTTTCCTTTATGATTTTAGACAGGGGAACACTACGGACAAAGACGGTTATGAACCACGTATTACCCGTCATTATCCTCCTCATCAGTTGTGGATCAAAAATTGTACAGCCAAAGTGCAGATCACTCAGTATCGATCACGCTGCAGCTTCCGGGAACGATAGCTGTAACGATCGCTATAGAAGCTGCGATATAGATCGTAACATACCCCGAGTTTGGATTTCTGGAGGCCGCTTATGAAACGAAGTCAACTACCGTCACAGAAAAAGTACCGACTGAATAATCCTTCTGTGTCGTTTCGACTGAAAAACCTAGATAAGGAAAATCTGGATTTGATTGTAGCGGCATCGGGCAAACCTCTCTCACAGTGGATGACTGATTTTCTTCATGACAAGATGGATCCCAAGGAGGAAATGTCGGACCTGGCTAATAAATATGAGACGTGTAAACAGTGGGCGTTCGAATTAGAGGAGAAGACCAAGAAATCCGAGACGAGGATCAAGGAATTAGTGGCAAGAATCAAGGAATTGGAGACCGAGGAGAAATTTAGTTCTCCTTGTTCCATTTGCGGACAGCCCATGAAATTTTCATCTAAAAAATCGAATTGGGCGTCCAAAGTGCAACCCCTGTTAAACGAGGCGTTCAGTACCTGGTATCATCTATCATGCATGCCAAAATGATCGACATCACGAACAACAACTCTCTCCCGGGGGAGGATGATTCAGACCTCCCCCTCGCACAAACGATCTTTTTAAAACGGTTCTGATAGGTTGACGGGACTTCGGGGAAAAAATCCGGGGAAATATAAATTTTTACGACCTGATGAATTTGAGAAATTATCCCAAGTCCCGAGAAGTTATCAGAATCCGGCAATGCAACAGAATCTTGTCATCAGGTTTTCTCGATAACTTTTCCTATCAAATCTTTCAGATATTGTTTGCCCTCTTCACTGACAAGCCATTCTTTTACCTGATCTTTTTGTGAGAACCTATCACGATTATCGAAATAAAACCGCATTCCTGTTGTTAAAACATCGGAGCGATTGTTAAATTCGGTTCTGTTAACTTGTTGAGGGATGATGACGTTTCTATGAGGAAGAAAATTATCCATCCCATGCCAAGTTAACAGAGCCGTTTTATAAGATTTAATGATGTGTTATCACGAAGCGCGTCCTATGAATTTTCCTTTTATTTACATTAACAGAAACTCTTGGCACTCTACCGTTATTTTCAAACAATAGTTAATTTCTTCAGTGTAAAATAGTGTTTATCGATTATTTTTTCATTCAATATGTATCTCTCACTTCGAAAATCATCAATGATCCGTCAGGGAAAACAGATACCCCCGAATGATCGTATCGCTTATATTTTTCCACTTCACTTTTTTCAAGTAATGGATGAGTAAATGGGTTGGAGTCCAACCCGGAACGATAGATATCCCTGCGAATTCCCTGAAAAACACGAATGCTTGAAACCTGATCTCTGAAATAGTATCTTTTCTTCTCTTCAGACATTTCCTTATATTTTTTGGATTCTTTCGGCAGCCAGAAATCAAACCATCGTCCAAGGAAGGTATCGCCATGGATATCTATAGGAATAAGACGACCGCGTTCCGCTTTTTCTTCATCAATGATTTTAAAAAGTGATTTTCTCCCCGCAAGATAGTGTCGTGAATACTGATACAATTTATATGCACTATCTGGAAGACCGATATATTGTAAAATTCGGCAATAATGCCTCAGACGATAGAAGCGGACATCAGTTTTTTCATAGACCTGTTTGAATTTACTGTAATCGGGATCCGCAAGAACAAGCCGAGGGTGTGTTCCTGAACGCCCGATATAAGTTGAAACAACTAGTTCAACATCAAAAGGACTTGGATTTGTTCGATGAATGACATCTTTTTTTTCAATAGCACGTTTTACTTGAGTCATCTGATTACTAGACGAGTATGTTGTTCCGCGAGATTCAAAGATACAATTCAAAGTTCCATTAGTCCCTTGATAATCGAATCGAGTTCCCGGAGGGGGAATCGAATCCAGTTGATCCCAGGGTATTCCAAAATATTTCTCTGCAAAGATGCACATCATACCAGTCCCGATCTCTTCACTCCGGTTTGCAAGAGTATCTGAGTGGAACTCTCCGGTTATTGTAAGAACCGAAGAAGTCAAATTGAGCATCTTCATATTTGCAAGTGCAAAACTAATGCATTGATCATTCCGGGTTTTCGGAAAAGGTGAATTTTTACATCCAGTGGCGTGAAGTAATTCACGGGGTGTGAAAGAAAACCCCGTTTGATGAATTTGGTGTAGAGACTCATATCCGGGTTTATTAAAAGGCATGCGACCGGCTTCAGATATTTCCACACCAATAGTATAAGTACGGTCCAGATTTTCATCGAGTTCGACTTGTAAGATCTCAGGCATAATTATCACTTAAAACAGATTTTCGATGATACAGATCCACGAACGCGTATCCTTCATTTAATAGTACCGGGCCGACATAAGAGGCGATAGCCGTCTTTGTGACATGCTCCTGTAACCATTTCCTGACACTTTCATCAGTTGCTTTATCGCGTGAAGTACCGATATCAACTTCACGTCCTCCAAATTGATCTAACAAAGCCTGGTATTGTGCAGCAAATTCTTGGGCCTTATTACCAGATCCGTAATGGATTATTGTTCCATCTTTTACTGAGCCTGAATAGCAAAAACAGCGTTCTTCTCTCAATGTCATTAACGACATCATGATTGTCGATGAGCATTATTTGTACGATTGAACATAATCAAAAGCATCTTTTCTTTTTTGTAATTCATCAATTGCTATTGATGGCTTATCAGGAATTTTTGACGAGATACTCTCAAATACAGTATTTTGTGCTAAGAAATTGCGTTGTTTGGTTCGATCGTAATCGTATTGTCCAACAGACTCTAAATGATATTTAAAATCTGTATCCTCAAATACGCCAATAGATTTTTGGGGGTGTTTATCTGTTGGGCCACCTCCATGCATCAGAGCATAAGAAGCACCGATTACGTCGAATCCTAAATATGAAAGAAGAAATTCCTTTGCTAATGCATCAGTTTTATTATTTTTTTGATTTACAGCTGGAATCCTTGGGTTAAATCCGTAGTAAAAAAGATAATAGCCTTCTTTTAAATACTCATTCTTTATCTGACTTAATTTTGCTAGAGATCTCATTAAATGATCCGGAGAAGTAGCCTTACAATCGATCATTAATGGTACAAAATTTAATTGACCAAGATCTGATTTTATTGATTGGTTATTTTCAATGTATAAATCAACAAATTTGTTAATCTCCCTAAAAGACGCATAAGCGGGAACGTATCCTAGGAGATTTGTCTGATTTAGTGTTGAGGTAAAATCACTGTAAAGGGATTTAATTTCAGTTAAAATTTGATCCGGTTTTGTTGCTTTATCGCGAAATTTCAATGTAAAAGGTAATGTAACAAAATGATCATTATATTTTTGATTGAAATCTGTTAAAAGATTAATGTCTTCAAAACATAGCAGATCTTTCAATTCTAATGTTTTTTCTCCGAAAAATGTGATAATGTTAATTTTATCTTTTACTGTCTTTTTTGACAACTTCGGTTCAATAGTTCTATCAAAGATATCATACCCTTCTTTATTTTCAGGTAAATCTTGAGCTGAAATCGGAATTAGTACTTCATTTATAAAACATCCGTCAAATTCCTTTTGAGTTTTCCGAAAAGCGCGAGCTGGCAAAATTCGTTTGTCGTGTTCTCTATTTGCTATAGTAGTATGGAAGTATGAAGAATTTTCACCAGATCCGACTAACTCCACTTTCACAGAATTAAAGTAAGTCTTTTATATTAAAAAAGTTACCCTTCTTGTGTGTCTATAACTATCACTGAACTTTGCGATAAAGTTGACAGAGCGATAATTTTTCTTGCCGAGAATGAGCCTATCGATAAGTGGAAAGTACAAAAAGGTGTGTTCTATTTCCTTTGGCTCGATAGTATTAGGAATAACTACGATTTTATTAGTGTAGTAAAGAAAATTCAATTCTCTCCTGATAAACAAGGTCCATATTCTGAAGTGATTGCTGGAGAGGAAGACATGTTAATCCAAGATGGTTTTTTGGAAACTCTCGATCCGGAAAGTAAAAATCTTCCAATAAAAGCAACCTCAAAAGGGATGTCAGAATTCTATAATTCTTTGAAACCTGATGAGAAGGTTCATCTATCACATATTAGACAGATATTTGATAAGTTGAACTCTGATGAAGTAGTTTTTTTTATTTATTTTAATCCGTACATCCCTTATGAGATAAAGAATTATTTTGTATCGAAATCTGAAATGAAAAAAAGTCTGATTCTTCAAAAAGAAAAATATTTGTTGAAATTGTTAAAATGTGAGATAATAGATCAAACTACTGCCGAAAATATGAGAGAATTCATCAATAAGATGAACTAAAAATGCCTCACTTTAGACTGTTAGATGCAGATTTCCTTGTAAATTATATTCGTACCTTATCATTAGTGCAAGTTTATGAACTTACGATCAATACAAAAATTGCCCATTTTTGTGATCACTGTCCGTATGAACTTGTGACAACAAAACATGTTGAAACAGAAGTAAATAATAAGATCGGATACCGGCATCCTACAAATCACGATGAGTTTTTTAAATCAAAAAAATCGGAAGAACAAAAGATCAAACGGGAAATTTTTAAAAACATTCGAGTTATTGACATACGAAATAATAACTTGATGGAATCTCTTCAATCGTCATGGCCTCGAAATCCTGGTGAACAATCGTTAGTTGTGCTATTATCATCAAAATATGCGGATTTTGCGAATTCATCCACAAATTCTGTCCGAATTATATCTAATAATTCTAAAGATATCTATCCCCCATTAAGAATGGTAAAACAATTAAACGATAGATTGGCAAAAATGGATGAGACTGAGATTGTTGAATCGAATCATGACTTTTATCATGATTTATTTACTCATCTTCATTATGAAAAACCTTTCAAGAATTACTTTTATTTTGTTTCAAATATCGATGCTCGGGTGTATGATAAGAATAAAGTGAATCGTATAATTACTCGCGATTGAACTACAATAGCCCAGCATCTCGAAGATGCATCAGAACCCCCTGCATGGCAGTACTCAGACTCAGCAAGATGTAGGAAATCTTTTCAAAATCCAATCCTTATCGCAAAATCAATAAATTCATTCAAATCTTTTTTATCCAATCCCAATAATATTCATATTCATTAAGAAAGGAAAAGATAAGATGGAAGCCGGCGGGGATAGTGAGTAATGCACACGAGAGATGTTGTAATTCTTGCAAATTCACGAAAATATGGAGGACACTGCATAGCTGGAAAGGATATTCGAACTGGTAAATGGATCCGTTTAATAAATAAATTGGATGACCACGGAAAAACAATACCATTTTCTGGCTACGATCTTTTTACATTGTTTGGTAGTGCACATGGACCTACATTATTTGAATGTTTAAGAATCCAATTTATCAACAAATGTCCATTTTATTGTCAACCTGAAAATGAGCTGATTAGTAGAGAAAAGTGGCAATCTTTAGGGTTCTTTCCAATTCAAGATTTACCCAAATTGGAAGATCCAGAATATCCAATCTGGTTGGGACAACCTGATTTTGGAAATTCTGACAATATACCCTATTCGATCTGTAATGCTCAAAATCCTTTGATCTGTTCATTAGTCTTTAGAAAATTGACCCAAGAAATGAATCAGATTGAGATCGGTCACAAACACTCATTGAAAGGAAGAATCCAATATTTATTAAATTTTAATCTAAACAGTGTTGCGTACAGTTTAGTGATTACAGATATACATTCAGAAGCTGCATTATTAAAAGAAGAGATTAAAGAAGGAAGATTCCCGGTGATTTATGCAACCATTGGAGTTGGACAAATCTATCCGGAAATGGCCTCACATTATAAACTGATAGTGGGGCTGGCACTAGGTGAATAATTAAATATTTCGGGTGAATGTATGACTGAAATTGAAAAAAATCCACAATTGCATTGCTATTCAATTGGGCATTCCAACCATCCTATAGAGGAGTTCATCAACTTATTAAAAAAATATCAGATAAATGCTCTCATCGATGTAAGAACATATCCATTCAGTAAATATCAGCCCCAATTCAATCAGGAAAATTTGGAAAATTTCCTAAAAACCAAAAATATTTCCTATCTTTTTTTAGGCAATTTTTTGGGAGGTAAATATAATGATCCAAAGTACCAATTCCCCGATGGAATCGTCGATTATAATAAGGTTAAAGAACGACCGGAATTTAAAGAAGGAATACAAAAAGTCGAACAACTGATCAAAGACGGAAAACATCCGGCTCTGATGTGTACGGAAAAAGATCCCTTGGATTGTCACCGGTTTTTACTAATTTCAAGAGTTTTAAGTCGAGACGGTATTTTCGTTGACCATCTTCTTAGCAATGGCGATCTCATTTCACAAAAATTAATGGAAACCCGCCTTAGGGATTTCTATCATAATTCTCTGAATGAGACTATAGAATCATTGTTCGAAAGACGGAACAGAGATCTTTTCATAAACAAATCTGAAAAAGATCAGATCAATAATAAAAAAAGAGTCCCAGAAACCGTCACATTTTCCAAGTATTCAGTTGATACTTCAGATAATAACGCGAATTTATTAAAAATTCAGAAAGATCGGCAATCGGAATCAAACTCACCCGTTCGTGAGACGATGCCTGCATATCGCGAGCAAAACGAGATCCGTGAAGAAATTGTCTCAATGAATCGAAAGAACGCAGACAGTTCTATTCTTAAAGAAAACATTGAAGATAGAAAAACCGTTAGATTATTCACGATTGGTTTCACTCAGAAGTCTGCGCAGAAATTCTTTGAATCTCTTTTAAATAACCATGTGAACTTATTAATTGACGTCCGCTTGAACAATAAATCCCAACTTGCGGGGTTTACAAAAGCAGATGACCTGAAATATTTCCTCAAAAAGATCTGTGGAATCGAATATCTCCACATGCCACTCTGCGCTCCCTCAGAGGAGCTGCTGAAAAAATACCAGAAAAAAGAGATCAAATGGCCAGAGTATGAATCTCAGTATATAGATATTCTAAAAAAACGCGAGGTACAGATCAAATTCAATAAATCTAATCTCAATTCAGCTTGTTTTTTGTGTAGCGAACCCAAACCGGATCAATGTCACCGGCGATTACTTGCAGAATATCTCAAACAACAATTTTCAGACATCGAAATCATTCATCTTTAAAATTCAGATAAGGTAACCGGACGGGCCTGATATGTCAGCAGTTGATCACTGATTTTTCACCTTATAAATTTTTTTTTGAATCATCCGTCAACTTATCAAAACTGAAAGATCTATTTTGGTACATTTCCTGAAAAATTAATTCCATTTTTTTAATTTTCGTTCAACATCAATTAGATCACTAATCCGGTGATAAAAAGGGATTCTGGTGCGTTGTCGTGACTCTTTAAGTACTGAACAGTCATCGATTACGGGGAGTCATTTTCTTTGAGTCACGATAATGCACCAGCACCGGGAAAAGATAACGGCACTAAATTATGTCAGCTAATACTTTTGATATCTCGTTGCTTGCGAATAACACCATTCCACACTTTCACACCGCGCACTGCGATGCGTTATATGTGAGTAAGAAGTACAGTCTCATTGACTAGGGCGAACAATCCAAGTCAATTAAAGAACATTATCGGTGGAGGAGAGTAGTATGAACGAGAAAAAGTTAGATCAAACAGAGGATGAAAAAATCGTTGCACTGGAAGAGGAAATTCTTGAAGAAATTATCGATCTTGAAGATTGGGTGAAAGCCAAAAAGAAACCTCGTAAAGCAAAGAAGTACGTGATTCGAATCGACAAACAAAAAGTCACTGTTACAGTACACTCGATGACAGGAACGGAAATTTTGGCGCTTGTCAACAAAACCCCTGACAAGTTTAGGCTTCATGAGTGGTTTCCCGGTAATGTTGAGAAAGAAATAAAACCGGAAGAGGTTGTCGAGTTTCATCGTTGTGAAGTGGAAAGATTCATGACCAACCCAAGAGAAGCCACAGAGGGCTAATGCGGCGACAATTTCAACTCGCAGGAGTTGAAGAGGAACAACTCGCGGGACGCGGACTTACTTGGGAAACTGTCATCGAAAATAATACAAGATGGATCATTTTCCACCAGTACCCAATTCCCGAAGGATACAACTATCGGGTCGTGAATGCGGCATTGATAATCCCCCCATCATATCCTGATGAACAAATCGATATGGTGTATTTTTTTCCAGCACTGGCTCTGACAAATGGTAAACCTATTGGAGCACTTTCACCATGTCAACTCGATGGAAATCAGTATCAGCGATGGTCACGACATAGGAAACAAGATGAATGGAGACCTGGTCTCGATAATGTCTATACACATTTACTCCAGGTTGACAGTTGGCTTGAAAGAGAACTGAAAAAATAGTAGGCTCATTGAATGCAGATAAAGCTGAGACTGTCCCAAACAATTCATGCGAAACTTCAACAACACCTTTTTCCTGGAGATGGATTGGAAACCGTAGCGGTAGTTCTCTGCGGGAGACGAAGAAGTGATTCGCATCATTGTCTCACTGCTCAATCCTTCGTTCTTATACCCAACAATGAATGTAAAGTGCGCTCACCCAACCAAGTGACATGGTCAACGGATAGTATAATTCCGCTTCTCGCAAAAGCCACTCGTGAAGATCTAGCGATTCTGAAAGTTCATAGTCATCCAAATGGATTTCCGCAATTTTCCGCATTAGATGATAAATCAGACCGCGAATTGTTCGATTCGGTTTTTGGTTGGACTGACAGCTCTTTTCCTCATGCCAGTGCCATTATGCTTCCTGATATCGATGGCACAATGTTTGGACGTGCTATCCTACCAGATGGCACGTTCCAACAACTCGATTCAATTCTCGTTCCCGGAGATAACCTGTGCTTTTGGACAGCAAATCAAATTGTAAACCTTCCATCATTCACACAACGTCATTCTCAACTCTTTGGAGTGGGCACAACTCAGAAGTTGCGAAAGATGGCAGTTGCGGTTGTGGGTTGTTCTGGAACCGGAAGTCCGGTTATCGAGCAACTTGCTCGTCTTGGGGTAGGACGGTTCGTGCTCGTTGATCCGGATAAAGTAGAAGAGAAAAATCTGAATCGAATATTAAATTCAACACACGATGATGCGGTCTTGGGACGGCCGAAGGTCGAAGTGATGGCACGTGCTATTACGTCAATGGGGCTCGCAACCGAAGTTGAAATCATTCCAGAGAATCTCGCAACCCCAAGAGCAGTAACTAAAGTCGCCGAATGTGACGTTGTTTTCGGATGTATGGACGGCGTAGAGGGACGACATCTGCTTAATCGCCTTGCGTCTTTTTACGTATTGCCATACTTCGATCTCGGTGTAAGACTTGATTCAGATGGCGAAGGAGGAATAAATGGCGCGGTTGGAGTGGTTCATTACATTCGACCTGACGGTACTACACTAAAAGATCGCAAACTCTACACCCTCGAACAACTGAAGTCAGCCGGACTTTGTCGAACAGATCCAAAAGCCTATCGAGAGCAGGTTAAAATCGGATATATCCGAGATATCGATGAAGATCGGCCAGCGGTTATCAGTATTAACATGCAAATTGCAAGCACAGCTGTAAACGAGTTTCTTGCGCGGCTTCATCCATATAGATCCGACGAGAACAGGAATTTTGCAACGGTAATTACGAGTTTTTTTCATGGTTTTACTCGCCGAGAGGCGGAAGAATCTCCATCTGGTATGTTTTTCAATAATATTGGGAAAGGTGATGTGTGCCCCCTTTTATTAATGCCTTCACTTAGTGACGAGGTGATTTCGTGAGCAAGTCGAATTCATTTTGGCGAAAGACCAAGGAAATAATTTCATACCCTGCTCGACATTTGAGCGGTTACTGTCAACCGAAACGTACGTTATTCAGATACGTGCGCGTAGTGGAATTCCCTGCTGTTTATGAACCTTTCAAGATCTATCTTATCAGTGAGAAAGATAGTCTATGGGGGGGCAGCTTATTATGTCCCTGTGGCTGTGGAGATGTAATAACTCT
>Ga0074045_10005893_pt1 | contig 10614 bp, 6 predicted proteins | sample BogForMeECP23OM2_FD_94442 | JGI IMG/M metagenome (GOLD analysis project Ga0074045, IMG submission 94442) | Bog forest soil microbial communities from Calvert Island, British Columbia, Canada - Bog Forest MetaG ECP23OM2 | ecosystem: Environmental > Terrestrial > Soil > Wetlands ... | reverse complement strand
TTTCCGGAATTTCCACGTCAGAAAAGTCTTCATGAGGGAAATTTCTGCTGTCCGGCATCATATCCCTATTACCCCAATCCACATCGCATCCGAGAGCTGCAGCTTCCTGATGGACACTGTATTCAGGCATGACTGTATCAAATCCTATGATTTCATGCCCTGCCAGCGCCAATTCAGCCATGGCGTTGGAATCCAAATGGGCTTGCGGAAAAGAGATCCCTGCGATATCCATCAAGTCTTGGCATACAGTTGAAGTAATGGTTGCGACTGGCGGGCGGGTTCCTTTTTCCCCTTTAAACAAAGCTGACATAACTAAATTATACGGTGTCGATTTTATATTGGATGTGGTGGGCTTCATGACTTTTTGTAAACTCCTTTAAGTGTCAAGCATTCTCGTATTGAAAGGCTATTAACCGCATGACATCCTCGCCACTTTTGGACATTAAAACAGACATATGCACAACGCTTGGGTGCGGCATGTATCTTAACTGCCGGATAGCAGCCTTTTGGCCAACAGGACGGCATCACCGGCATCCTTTCCGTATCCATCTGCGCCGATCTTTTCAGAAAACCTGGAATCGACAGGTGCTCCTCCAACCATCACTTTGACCTTGTCTCGTAGACCCGTGTCTATCAGCACCTTGATTACTTTTTGCATCTCCGGCATAGTAGTCGTGAGAAGTGTTGATAAACCTAGAATGTCAGGCTTGAGTTCCGCGACTTTCTCGATAACTTTTTCTACGTTCACATTAGTCCCAAGATCAATTACAGTAAATCCAGCACCTTCGAGCATCATAATAACGAGATTCTTTCCTATATCGTGAAGATCGCCATTGACAGTTCCAATGAGAATTGTGCTTTTCGTCTCGGAAGAGACATCCGTGAGCAAAGGTTTGATGATAGTTAACCCCATTTTCATTGTTTTTGCCGAAACAAGCATCTCTGGTACAAAGATCTCATTCGCCGCGAATTTTTCCCCGACAATGTCCATCGCGCCAATCAGGGCTTTATTGATGATCATATTCAATTCCACGTGGTCGTCGATTGCTTTTTGCACCAGACTTTCTATTTCTTTGTGTTTCCCGGCCACAACGGCTTGTTTTATCCGTTCAATATGTTCACGCATACTCGCTTGCCTCCACTTCCATATTCCTCAGGTTTTATGATAGGTTACGCGTAATAGAGGAACTCACTAACAGAAACACATTCTTCAATCTCACAGGGGAAAAGCCGTAGCTGTATAATATGACCGACAAAAAACTCACCCTCTGGAAATCAGCTTTTGCAAACTATGTATAAAAATGTCCCTCTGTGTCACGTAAAATGAAAAAATGCAGGATCGCGATGTGCCACCGTCCAAGCACAAAGCGAAAGTGGCTCTTCTGACCGGCTAAATCCCCTTATGCCTTATGGTTGAATACTAATCCTCTCACGATGAAGAAAATCGCTTGTTTCCGAATATATGATCTACTACCAAGATATCTCTTCAGGACCTCGCCAATAATGCCACCGCACAGTTGCATAATAAGGATAGTCCTTACATCCTGTATCAAGTCCTTAATAAAATTGGGCGAACGGTCTATATTATCGACTAAACAAGCTAGTGGAAATTGCAGCATGTCTGTTTTGGCGGGATCAGCAAATGCTGACCCCGCCAAAAAAATCTTATATGAAGATAATGCAGGGGTCCGGTTCTCTGAGTTCAGCCTATACTGCTTTGGCCTGTGGTCTCAGAATTTTGTCTTCCCTCTTCTTATCCACTAACAAGGAGGCTGCGATTACGCCTATCAATGCGGTGCATGCAACCCAAATCCAGGCCCAGAAGTAACTCTGGGTGTTTGTGGTAGGATCGACGGTGATTAAGTAACCCATAACATAGGGGCTCGCAGCAGCCACGATGTAAGCAAAGCAATTGACGAATCCCATTGCTTTGCCGTAGACTTCAACCGCAAACATATCAGCAGGCAAGCTGATTGCAGGACCCCAGGCCATATTAGAAAAGAAACCTGCTCCCGTCAGGGTCAGTAGCATGATATACGGCGATACACCTTTTTCCAGTGTGGCCAACACGATAACAAAAGGAATCATCAAAAGAAAACAGGCTAAAATCATTGGTTTCCTGCGGCCCTTCAATATATTATCGCTCACGAAACCCGAAAGGAATGAACCCAGCATCCCTCCCACAAAATAAATTGATGCCCAGATCCCCATTTTCATGACACTAAATCCATGAACCTTAACGAGATACTGCGCTGACCATGTCATGACCCCCCAATATGCTAATTGGGAAGCGATGTAAACAAAAACAAGAGGAATGTACCCCGGTGTTTTCAGGATGATTGAAAACGGGATGGCCAACTCTCTTGATCTATTCGCAATAAGGACTGCATCGCCTCGCCGGACATCTTCTTCTTTGATTATATTTTGCTGGATCTCCTCGGTGTAAGATTCAACTGCTTCATCTTTACTCATGAACCTATTCAGTTCTGGCTTATCGTAAACAAAGAACAAAATAATCGCTAATGGTACTGACCCGCAATATGCTAAGATGTGAAACACTTCCCGCCAATTGTTCCCCAGTGCTGTGAACAAAACCGTAGCTACTATCGGGGCCCATGCCGGTGTTACAATCCATGACCATGACAGGATACTTTGCGCTCTCGCCCGTTGAAGGGGGGGGAAATACCGAACGATCAAACGAGTGGAGGGAATGAACTCAGTTCCAATCATTATGCCGAACAAACACATCCGGAAGTACCATTCATTAACGCTATGAACGTTGCCTTGCCAGTACGTCAACCCGCTCCATGCAATGATGGAAAAAATCATGACGCGTCTTGAACCAATCCTGTCGCAGACCCACCCTGTAACAAGCTGGGCAGGCCCATAGAAAATAAGCATCAGAGCTGCTCCTATGCCTATTTGCACGTTTGTCATACCGATATCCTGGCTGATAAACGGAATCAGTACATTAGTCTTAACACGATCAAGATATTGAATTGAATAGCAGAACGTCAGTAACGCCACCAAAATGTACCGAAACCTATAGAGACCAGACTTTAACTCCAGTACCATGAGTCAATACCCCCTTTCGATTAGCGAACAGCCGTTAAAAAGCAAGATACACCATGGCTATTGCAATTGTCAGCATTTTCGTTTTTTGGGCAGTCGAAACTATATCATAGATACTCATAAACTTCAATTGGTCATTTCCTGCTATGTCAAGCCAAAGAAGAGATGATAGCCATACGCAGGGCTGCGCATATGATTAACAAAGTAAAAATATCCGGTTTAAAAAAGAAATATGAACCCTCCCCCTTCTTCCTTTATTAATGGGTCATCCCGAATCTCTGTTCTTTCAACTTGGGACATCGAGACAACGACAACCGGCTTGTCCTTTTTCCCCATGGCAGCCCCCCTTTTTTCGGTAGCGAGGAAAGGATTTGAACATGTGACCTTCGGGTTATAAAAATAATAACAACTATACCTGATTCGTGTTTGGTCTCCCGTTTAATGCTTATTATCAAAGGTTTTTTAGTATTCCGATGCAGCAAACAACCATTACACTGATTCTATCCTTGGGAGTCTTTTTTAACATAGTTTTAGCGCAGCAGCAAATAATTTTTGTCTTAAATGATATAGAAACTGCAGTTTACCTCATACTAAGGTTGCACCAGGTTTCAGTTTAATAACAGTTATGATGCAAAATGCACCAACATTTTATAGCAAAGTAAAACCTTCATGTGAAGTAAACTTCGCTTCGCGCGTTTTCACCTGCGGGTCATTGAACCCCACAGGTGACAGCCTGTCCGACATCGGCATTTATTATGATTTTTGGACTCATAACTCATTGAATTTACGTTAGCCAAAAGGTTCCCCATAGCATAATGCCCCCGTGATCAATATTCTTGATTTTAATTGCAAAAAACGATATTATCTTGCAATCTGACCGTGAGAACGAAGCTCTAGGAGCGTTGCCCCGGCAAAGACTATGATCCGTTTGGAAAAGTCTTGATTGCTCGGGGGAAACCTGTTCGAAGATGGCATAATCTGCTTCTTGCACCCGTGGTGGCGATATTGAAGGTTAAAATTAACCGATACGATTGGCGTAATCGGTATCTTAATTAAAAACCGAGGGGGTGATAGACGATCAAATGATGGCCAAATCTTCTCTAATAGCGTATAGAGAAACTATCTCAAAGGAGGATATGAAATGGTAGCAAAAACGTTTAGCGAAGAAAAACTTATGAATAGACTGCGGATGCGAATTGTACCTTATGTGATGTTTCTTTATATCATCGCGATGCTGGATAGGGTGAACATCGGCTTTGCTGCACTTGAAATGAACAAAGCGCTTGGAATAAGCGCAAGTATTTTTGGTCTGCTCGCCGGGATTTTCTTCATCACGTATTTTTTCTTCGAAGTGCCCAGCAACGTGATTCTGCATAAGGTCGGTGCTCGCAGATGGATAGCCCGTATTCTCATCAGCTGGGGTATCGTCACCGTGCTTATAGGTTTTGCTCAATCGGCAACCCATGTTGGCATATTACGGGCTTTGCTTGGTGCTGCCGAGGCAGGGTTCTACCCTGGCATAATCCTTTATTTTACATTCTGGTTCCCGGCTAAACACATGGCAAAGACCGTATCGCTCTTGATGTGCGGAATGGCTCTTGCCAATCTCATAGTCGGGCCTATTTCCACGTTGATTTTGGATAATATCGCGTGGCTCAATATGGCTGGCTGGCGTTGGCTTTTCATAATGGAAGGAATCCCCGCCATCGTATTTGGGGTAGTAACGTGGTTCGTCATGACTGACCGGCCAGAACAGGCGAAGTTCCTGACTCAGGAGGAAAAAGACTGGTTGACGGCCGAGTTGAAGCATGAGCACGAGGCTAAGCTGGCCAAAATGCCGACCACCAACAAATGGGCGATGTTCAGCAATTTCCGGGTATGGCACCTTTCTTTTTGCTATCTGTGTTATGTCTGCGCACTGTATGGCTTGGGACTGTGGCTGCCCCAACTTTTGCGGGCGCTTTCCAAGGTCATCTCCAATACGCAGATCGGTCTAATCACGATGATCCCATATGCTTGTGGTATTATCGCAATGACTCTGGTGGCGAAACGTTCGGATAAAACCCTAGAGCGTCGCTACCATGTTGCAATTCCACTGGCGATCTCGGCTGTAAGTTTAGTCGCTGTAACGATGACAACCGACTTGTGGTTGTCACTCACCTTCATTTGTATCGCTACGGCAGGTATCTATGCCTTTGTCGGCACCTTCTGGACGCTGCCGAATATATTCTTAAGTGAAGGAACAGCAGCTGTAGGTATCGCCATTATAAACTCAGTGGGGAATCTGGGCGGATTCTGCGGACCGTTTGCTGTCGGATTTATAAAGGATGCTACGGGTTCAACCACGGGCGGCATGTATTTTTTGGCCTTCTTTTCCCTGTTGGGTGCGTTTGCCGTTTTGGCCATACCGGCAAAACATGCAGTTACTCATATTAAGAAAGCCGTTTAACCAACTTCGAGGTAAAAACAAGTGTAGACAAAAACATGCTCGTATATGAGCATGTTTTTGTCTACACCCGTATTAAGATTTTTTCCTCTCGTGTTTCAATTTTTAAAAGTTTGTACCTGATATATACAAGAATACAAAAGAAAAAAATTGGTTGACTGTAGCTGATTAAAGGTCGAAACGCCAGGCTTGACAGGTGAACTGGCATATTAAGGTCTTAACGCTGATAGGGTCCTCAGTGCGCATATTCTACACCTTTATTCGTGTTTAGGTAGACTTTCTTATCATTTGCAAATACCTCCTAACCTCGATGGTGATGCCGTGGCTGTTCAACTTTTTTGAGACTGGATATATCCTAAGATAAGGGAGATAACAAGCTGGCAGGGCAGTCACATCCGCGGATAAGACTGACCTGAAGCCGGGAAAGAGGGTATCACTATGAGTACTAACCTAGTAAAAGAGCTAACATCTCTGTTAGGCAAAGATAAGGTGCTTTACCGGCCGGAGGATTTACGCTGCTATTCTTATGACTGTTCCAACTATCGGCATCTGCCTGATGCTGTAGTAACGGCTGATTGCCGCCAGGACGTGGTGAGTGCAATGATGGTTGCCGCAAAATTGAAGATACCTGTCGTGCCACGAGGTAGCGCAACGAATTTGTGCGGCGCGACAATTCCGGTCCAGGGGGGTATTGTTCTTGATACCTTGTCTATGAACAAGATTCTTGAAATCGATAAAGAGAACCTGACGGTTACCTGCCAGCCTGGTGTCATAACAGTAGAGCTGCAAGCCGCGGTAGAAAAAGAGGGCTTATTCTATCCGCCTGATCCGCAGGGCCTCAACATGTCATCAATTGGGGGAAATGTTGCATTGGATGCCGGAGGGCCGCGGGCGGTGAAATACGGCGTAACAAGAAATTATGTGTTGGGTCTGGAAATTGTACTTGCGAACGGGCAGGTCCTTCGGACAGGAGGCAAGAATACCAAGGATGTCAGCGGATATAACCTCACGCAACTGTTCGTGGGATCGGAAGGAACACTGGGTGTATTTACTGAAATGACCTTTAAGCTTCTGCCCCAACCGGAAGCACGGAGGACGCTAATCTGCGCCTTTGACGATATTGCCGATGCTTCACGGACAGTGACTAAAATAATAGACCACAAGATTGTTCCGTCTATGCTCGAGTTGCTCGACAGAATAAGTGTCGGTCTTATTCAGCGATTCATGGACGCGGGTTATCCCTCCGATGCGGAAGCAGTCTTGCTGATCGAGGTGGACGGGAGTTTGACCGATGTTGATAAACAGATTGATGTTGTTTCGCGCCTATGTCTTGAGTGCAAAGCACGGGTGATAAAAATTGCCAAGAATGCGGCAGAAGCAGAGGTAATTTGGGCGGGAAGAAAATCAGGGTTTGCCGCACTGTCAGCATATAAGCCTGCTGTTTTGCCGGAGGATGCTGTGGTGCCACGCAACAAGCTTCCCGACATGGTGGCGAAGGTTCAGGCAATTTCAAAAAAATACGGCATGCTGTTGCCGACGTTCGGTCATGCAGGCGATGGCAATGTACATCCGCACATCTGTTTTGATCCACGGAATAAAGAAGAAGCGGAAAAAGTGCCAAAAATCAAGGATGAGATTTATCAGGCCGCCCTCAGTTTGGGGGGTAGTATCAGTGGTGAACACGGCATCGGTCTGTCAAAAAAACATTTGAGTCCCCTTCAACACAAGGAGCTGAACCTCGGCCTCATGCGGGGAATAAAAGCGGTATTCGATCCCGATAACATACTCAATCCTGGAAAGGCTTTCTAGAGTGACCACGATGGAAAAGTTGCCAAACATACGGCCGGGGATGAATCCAGAGCTGGAAAAAATCTATTATCAAACTGATGCCTGCGTGAGATGCGGACGTTGTACTGCTGTTTGTCCAACATACAAAGTCACTCGAAAAGAAATGATGTCAGCGAGAGGGAGGATATTCTTAGCAAGGAAGTACCTGGAGGGAAGCTTAGAACTCAGCAAGACCTTCACACTTTATAACGATTTATGTCTTGGTTGCCAAGCCTGTTTAGAAGTCTGCCCGCCGAAAATTGAGACGGACAAACTTATCAGCTTAATCAAACAGGATATCATTGATAAACAAGGCACACCATTGGGCAGTAAGATGATGTTAAAAATCTGTTCCCATCCCCAGGCGTTTCATTGGATTGCAAAGTTGCTGGATTTCAATAAGAAGTCGGGTATCTTACATCTCTTACCTCATGAATTCCAAAATCGGGCCAACATGCTTCCGCCCGCATCCTCGAAAACATTTATAGAAATGCTTGAAGCGGAGCCTGTAAAAACAGGCAGGGGCAAGCTGAAAGTCGGCTACTATCCAGGATGTTTAACAAACGCATTATATCCTGAACTTGGTTTGGCTGTCATAAAAGTTCTTCAGCAACATGGTTGCAATGTTGTAGTTTCCGATGAAATAGTTTGCTGCGGACTTCCTCATAAAGCGGGCGGAGAGCATGGGGAACATAGAAGGCTTGCCCGTAAGAATATTGAGTTCTTCTTGGGACACGATGTGGATTATATTGTCACAAACTGTGGAACGTGCACGCGCGCATTTAAAGAATATGTAGATATCTTTGAACACGACGCTCACATGATGGCCAAAGCCAGGCAATTTGTAGAAAAAAGCCGAGATATCATGGAGTTTTTGACGGATACCACCGGCCTTAACGTAGGATCAAAATCATTGGGTGGGATAAGGGTTACGTATCACGATTCCTGTCATTTAAACAGAGGCTTACGAGTATCTAAGCAACCGCGGAAACTTTTGGAGTCGTTGCCGGGCACTAAGTTCATAGAAATGCCCCGTGCAAACTGGTGCTGTGGCGGCGCGGGATCATTCAGCTTTAAGCATCCTGACACAGCTAGGAAAATTCTCAGGCAAAAAATAGGAGACATTCAGTCCACAGAAGCACAAGTCATTACCGCAGGATGCCAAGGGTGCTTAATGCAGCTTGGCTATGGCACACGCGAGTTCGGGGTTAATTGTATTGTAAAACATCCGATTGAGTTACTTGCACTGACATACTAATACTAGGTGCAGAAAGAACTGTTACATCCGATTATAATTCCTCTCATCTCAATCCTCTCCCCTTCAGGTAGAGGATATCAATTTATAGTCTCTCTCTTCTGTGAGAGAGTAATGATGCGGGGCACAGACAGAGCTACAAAAGAAAATGCGTTTGTATTCATGAAGTGCTCGCATGTTTCTCCGATATGATTGTGATGCGTGGCTTTCTACGCGATAATGGTTCCGAGCAGACCTCTCTTGGTTTCCGCGTTCGCCGTGACTAGTAACCTATGCGGTTGGAGCAGGAGAAGTGACCGCTGTGAGGTTAATACCGAAAACCATTGCCGCACGGATCAAGGATTCCACTTCCGTCCGCAGTGTGATGAAAATATCATAATTATCACACTAGTCCGAGTTGTCAACTTTCATACAATATAAAAACACAAAGTCACTGAGCACAAAATAATCCGCAAAAAATAACCACGGAAGTTCAGAAAAAAACACTACAGGTCTAAAGACGGGGCTTTTGCACGTAGTCGCTAATTTTTCATAAAAAAATTTGCAGAGGGGGCAACCTTGGAAAAAACAAAAATGACGATTCCACAAGCTCAACAATTTAAAAATCAGGGCAGGAAGATGAAGATGATTGTTGCTTATGATTATCCGATGGCCTCTTTGATTGATCGTTCAGACGCCGATATGATCTTAGTAGGTGATTCACTCGGGATGGTTATTTTAGGATATGACACGACGGTGTCTATAAATATGGAAGAGATAATTTATCATCTGCGACCGGTAAAACGGGCCGCAAGGAATACCATGGTGATCGCAGACATGCCGTTTATGTCGTATATTAATGTCGATGATGCGGTTCGCAATGCCGGAAAATTAATGAAAGAAGGAGCTGATTGCGTGAAGCTAGAAGGTGGAATGACGGTGACGGACCGGGTGAAGGCGATCGTCGATGCCGGCATCCCTGTTATGGCACATATCGGTCTTACACCGCAAACAGTCTCAATGCTCGGTGGGTTCAAAGTTCAAGGAAAAGATGCAGCATCGGCTAAGCAGCTTCTTAATGACGCATTGAAGCTGGAAGAAGCTGGGGCTTTCTCCGTTTTAATGGAATGCGTTCCGGTACCGCTGGCGAAGTTGATAACGGAGAAGTTGTCCGTTCCCACCATTGGGACCGGTGCGGGTCCGCATGTAGATGGGCATTGCCTTAACGCCTATGATCTTGTTGGAATTTTTGACAGATTTGTGCCCAAGTTTGTTAAGCAGTATGCTCATATAGGCCCTGTGATGTTAGATGCTTTTAACATGTATTGCCGGGAGATTGATACCGGTGATTTTCCGACAAAGGAACACTGTTTTACGATGAATGCAGAGGATCTCAAACGGCTTTACTAAGTTGCTGTAGTTTTGGCTAAGCATGACTATTGGGAGAGCGCGAAATGAAAAAAAAAGTAATGAGAAATAAGCAAATGCGAAGTTTCATTGCCACCAAAGGCCCAGAACGGGCCACACACAGGGCGATTTACTATTCGATGGGTTTTCTGCCGAGCGATCTGGATAAACCGTTAGTTGCAGTTATCAACTCCCAGAACGAAACAATGCCCGGACACGCTCACCTCGATGAGATAGCAACGGCGGTGAAGGCCGGTATAATTGCCGATGGCGGGACTCCCATAGAATTTCCTGTCATTGGGGTATGCGATGGCATCGCCCAAGGTCATTTCGGCATGACGTATCCACTGGCAAGCAGAGAGCTGATTGCCGATTCCATAGAAGTGATGATGAACGCCCATGCATATGACGCCATGGTTCTCATTACCAATTGCGATAAAATAACACCCGCGATGTTGATGGCGGCGGCCAGGTTGAATGTTCCCGCCATCATGATCAGTGGCGGCCCCATGTTGGCTGGATTCCACTGCGGCCATAAAGTAGGCTACACCGACCTCTTCGAATCGGTCGGTCTGGTGGTCCAGGGAAAAATGACGGAAAAAGAACTTGCTGATTTCGAGCGGGAGTC
>Ga0074045_10005892_pt1 | contig 10615 bp, 10 predicted proteins | sample BogForMeECP23OM2_FD_94442 | JGI IMG/M metagenome (GOLD analysis project Ga0074045, IMG submission 94442) | Bog forest soil microbial communities from Calvert Island, British Columbia, Canada - Bog Forest MetaG ECP23OM2 | ecosystem: Environmental > Terrestrial > Soil > Wetlands ... | reverse complement strand
TAACCGGCAGCCCGCTTGCCGCCGCCCAGGTCGCGGTCACCACCTACCACTACGACAACTACCGCACCGGTTGGAATTCCCAGGAAACCACGCTCACCGTTGCCGCCATGCAGAGTTCGACGTTCGCGGTGCTGGGAAAAGTTGCTCTCGACGACCAGGTCGATGCCCAGCCGCTGATCGTGCCCAACGTGACCATCACGGCCGGCAAGTACCCGGGCCTTCATACCGTGGTCTACGTGGGCACCGACAATAATACGATCTATGCCATCGACGCCAATACGGGTAAGGCGTTGTTGAGCCCGAATTTTGGCCCGCCGGTGGTCCGGCCCCTGGGCTGCGGCAAGAATGTTCCAGATGTTGGCATCAACTCCACTCCGGTGATCGACCTCACCAGCAACACGCTATACGCCATGGTCTACACCCAGCAAGAGGCCGGCCCCGCATATTATATTCACGCGCTTGATCTGGGAAGCCTGACCGACAAAGTCTCGCCCCAACTGGTTTCCGCTTCGCACCTGCTCAGCGATGGAACAGCTTACGAATTTAACGCCATGTATCAGCGCCAGCGTCCCGCGCTGTTGCTGGCGAACGGCACTGTTTATGCGGCCTTCGGCAGCTTCTGCGACCTTGCGCCGAACCTCTCCCGCGGCTGGATTCTGGGCTGGCAGACGGGAACCCTCGCTCCCCTGGAACAGAGCCTGCTCCCCGACATGCAGGCGACCTCGGCCAAGAATTTCTTCCTGTCCTCGGTCTGGATGTCAGGCTATGGACCGGCCGCCGACGACTCCGGCAACATCTTGTTCGTCACCGGCAATTCCGACCCTACCGGCACGGCCTACGATGGCGTCACCGACATTGAGGAGAGCGTCATCAAAGTATCGCCCGATCTCAGCACGGTGCTCGATCTCTTCACTCCCAGCAACGTCAAAAGCCTCGACGAGCACGATATGGACTTCGGTTCCGGCGGAGTCATGGTGTTGCCCGACCAGCCCGGCGCTATCACGCACATGGCGGTGGCTTCGGGCAAGACCGGACAAATGTTCTTCATGGACGAAGACGATCTGGGCGGATTTTCCACGACGAAGAATAACGTACTTGGCACTTACAACATCGGCGCCTGCTGGTGCGGCGAATCTTATTTCGTCGATCCTGGGGATGGCAACGCCCGGGTGGTGAGCAGCGGGGGAACCAGCATTATGGTTTGGGAAGTGGCGACTTCGCCCACTGCCTCGCTGACCAACGTCACAAGTTCTCCGGCTATCAACCAGCATAATAACGGCTTCTTCACCAGCGTTTCCTCCAACGGCACCGCCAGCCCCATCATCTGGGCCCTGATGCGGCCCGAACCGACGACGCCCACTCAAATCCTACTCTATGCCTTTGCCCCCGACTTGGGAGGCGCCACCATGACACAACTTTACTCCGGCATCGCCGGCACCTGGGTGAAGGGCGGCACGAATTCTAATCTCGTTCCGGTCGTGGCCAACGGAAAAGTCTATGTCGCCTCTTATAAGGAGCTCGCGATTCTGGGACTGAAGAGCAAGTGATTTGGGCGGCGCAGCCATTCTGCCTCGATCAGAGTTATTTTTGTGTCGGCTTTTGCGGGCCTGGGAGAACTCTGATTCAAGCCGGTTTGGGAAGGGCACGACGTTTCAGTCGTGCCCTTAAGCGTTTAATGAGCGGATAGAATGAGTCCCCGCTTCAGTACCAGAGGGCTTTCGCCTGCACGACTTCTTCCGCAGCCCGTTTTAGCCGCCGAGGTAGCGCTTGCGAGCCCACTAGTGGCTGACAATCCTCAAATCGATGTAAACTTCGGGCCGGTCATCGAACTGGCTGATGGACTTGGCATCGCTTTTGTCGTTATTGCGCTGCGCATAGACCTCATAGTCGGCCGAAGCCGAGAGGCCGGGGAAACGGTAGGTGCCGTCTGGACCGGCGATGTAGGTTTTCACGGCGTGACTTCTGGTGTTGGTCAGGTAGACGATGGCACGAGGCACGGGGTCATCATGCTGATCCAGAACTTTTCCGAACAGCAGACGGCCCTGCGTTTTGTCCTTTTTGTCGAGCGCCGCAGAAGGCGCAACGGCGAGGGAAAGCAGCAACGCGCTAGCCAGCAGAGTGCGGGCAGCGTTATTGAAGGTTTGTCTGGCAACCATGCGAGCTTCGCCTCTTCTTTTTTCTGCGGCCGAGCCTTTACGTGTCAGCGGGTCAGGTGCAAACCTATATCAACCCGCTCGTCATACTCTACGTGCACATCGACCGGTTCCGCTAATCGCAAGGCCTGGCCGTCGGTAGTCTTTACTCCCTTGAGGTCGGCCCACACCACATAATCGGCCTGGCCGGCGGGAACGCGCTGGGCGAACTCTCCCGCATGGTCCGAGTAAACCTCCCACTTCGGCTTCTTATCCGAGGCGAGGCGAATCTTCACCTTGACGCCGTATACCACGCGATTGTCAGGTCCCCAGACCGTGCCAAAGATAAGAGCGTAGGGATCGGTCGGTTTCAGCTTGGACGCAGGCGCCGCCAGGGCTGCCGGCAAGATAAAAGACAGGACGAAAGAGAAGAAAAAAATAATCAGCACGAACGGAGACGAACGCATTGCCACAATCCCCTGATGGAGCCTACGAATCGTCACCGTCTTCCGTTTCCACTTCCTCTTCCTCTTCCACGTAGCCGGCCTCGATCGCCTTCAACTCCAGCGGACTGGTGGTCACCACCTCGAAGTCCGTGCCGCACTCTGGACAAGAGACGATCTCACCCTCATCCACTTCTTCCTCTTCCACATCCAGATCGGTTTCGCATTCAGGACAAAGAACCATGACTCCTCCACTCCCCCCTCGACGATATTCTTCGATGCCCTCAATAATAATTAGATTCTTCCCCGCCGGAGGTCAAGGGGGCGGGCGTGTAGAGCCTAAGATTATAATCTGAAGGGAACCAGAAGTTCTGCCTTGACATTTCTTACACCCGAGGCTAAATGATTTCCGCTCTGAAAAGAAGCCCCTTCGTGTGGATGGTCGCGCTTGCCCTGGTCGTCCTCGTTCGCAGCCATGCGCAAAACCCGTCAGACTCCATGTCGGACCAAAAGAACTCGCTACAAACCGGTTCGGCGCCCGTCGATCATGACATTGAGGCTGCGCTGGGGCAGGTTTCTCCCGGCCACATCCGGGCCAACATTGAGAAGCTGACCAGCTTTGGAACGCGTTGACCCTTTCGGCGCAGGATCAATCTTCCGTCGCCGCCGGCCGTGGAATCGGCGCAGCGCGGGAGTGGATCAGATCGGAATTCGAACGCTACGCGAAAGACTGCGGCGGCTGCCTGGAGGTGAAAACCGACAGCTTCACCGAGCCCGCCGGCGACCGCATCCCCCAACCCACGGAGATCACCAATGTGTATGCGGTCTTGAAGGGGACGGATGCCCAAAGCGCCAAGCGCATCGTTCTGGTCACCGGACACTACGATTCCCGTAACAGCGATACGCTCGACGTCAAAGGCGATGCGCCCGGCGCAAATGATGACGCCAGCGGAACGGCCGTCAGCCTCGAGTGCGCCCGGGTTTTAAGCAAGTTGAAGTTTCCCGCGACCATCGTTTTCCTGACGGTCGCGGGCGAAGAACAGGGTCTGAACGGCAGCCGCCACTTCGCCGCCATGGCCAGGCAGCAAGGCTGGGAGATTGAGGCCGTGCTCAACAACGACATCGTAGGCGGTGACAAGAGCGCGGAGCAGGATCACTCGGTAGTCCGGATATTTTCCGAGGGCTTGCCCGCAGCCGCCACGGAGCAGGAAATCAAGCGAATCGGCGGACTCGGCGGCGAAAACGATTCCACGTCAAGGCAATTAGCTCGCTACATCGCCGACGTCGATCTCTCCTACGACGTTGGAGTCAAGCCGCTTCTGGTCTTCCGCCTGGACCGCTATCTCCGCGGCGGCGATCACTATTCCTTCAACCAGCAGGGCTTCGCCGCAGTCCGCTTCACCGAGTATCGCGAAGACTTTCACCATCAACATCAAAACGTCCGCACCGAGAACGGTATCGAATACGGCGACCTGCTCAAGTTTGTCGACTTCGATTACGTGGCAGCCGTAGCGCGGCTCAACGCGGCCACGCTGGCTTCCCTGGCTTCGGCGCCGGCGCCTCCAGCGAACGTTCGCCTGCTGACAAAAGATCTCGAGAACGTATCCACCCTCACATGGGAAGATCCGATGGGCGATCGGGCGGTTGGTTACGAAATTCTCTGGCGAGCTACGGCCAGCCCCGATTGGGAGCACGTCGAAAAGGTTGGCAAGGTCACTCGCGCTACCCTGAATCTTTCCAAGGACAACCTCATCTTTGCAGTCAGAGCTGTCGATGCCCGGGGCCATCGCAGCCTGCCCTTCGTGCCCTTGCCGGAACGTTGAGTTCGGTGTTTACTGCTAACAGGAGCGTGTGACTGTGCGCGGTCGAGAGATGACGTTGAGCTTTCCGCCCTTTACCCGGGCCGTGATCTGGCTGCTGGGGATCAACACGGCGGTGTTCCTCGGATTGTCCGCCTTCGGCACGCGGGCGGTCATCCAGTGGGTATATTTGAATCTCGGCCTCGTCCCCGAAATGACGGTTTTCCACTTCGCCATCTGGCAAATCGTAACCTACAGCTTTATCCATGTTGGCTTCTGGCATTGGTTCGGAAACATGCTGGGGATTTGGATGTTCGGCGCAACCTTCGAGAACGCGTGGGGAGTGCGCCGCTTCCTTGAGTTGTTTTTTGTTGGAGTGGTGGGAGCGGCTCTCACCACGATCATTCTTTCGTTCGCGCACATCCTGATCACTCCCGACGTGCCCACGGTCGGTGCATCCGGCGGCGTCTTCGCCATTCTGATGGCCTTCGGTCTGGTTTTCGGGGAGAACGAAATCATGATGATTCCGTTCCCTTTCCTGATCAAGGCAAAATATTTCGTGCTCATCCTGATCGTGGTTACGGTGGCCTTCGCCATCAGCGGCGGAGGAGGCACCGCCTATCTCGCGCACCTGGGCGGTTTGCTCTTTGGCTATCTCTACGTAAAGTTCTCTCCCGCCCGCGGCGTATCGGGACGGTTCTCCCTTTCGGAGTGGTTTTACGGTTTAAATAACGAGTATTACCGCTGGAAGCGCCGCCGGGCAGCCAAGAAGTTTGAGGTCTACATGAGCAAGCACGATCGCAAGGTCCAGTTCGACGAACACGGCAATTACATCCCGCCGGATGATGACCCGCGCAAGGGCAACGGCGGCTCCAAGTCGGGCTGGGTGAACTAGGGTTTGATGTTGCTGATATCGTAGAGACGTACCTACCGGGTCTCTTCCGCAGCGTTTTCTACTGCCACGGTTAGAGAGGTGGCAAGCATGTCTCTACAGAAACCTCTGGAACTCCGCCAACACCTTTGCTGTCAATTCATCCCGTCCGGCTTTTCCTTTGAATCCCAAATCGTGCCCCGCGCCTTCCACGGGCATCAACTTGGTCTTGGCGGGAATTAGCTTCAAGGATTGCTCCACTTCCGCAATCGTGCCGAAGGGATCGCGCGTCCCTTGCACGAAGAGAGCTGGCGTATGCAGATGAAAAAAATGCTGGGTGCGCAATTGTTCCGGCTTGCGTGGCGGATGCAGCGGATAGGAAAGCAGCAGGAGCCCGGCGACGTCTTTCGGAGCTTTTTCTCCGGCTTCTTCTGCGAGTTCTGCGCAGAGCATGCTCGACTGTCGCCCCCCATAGGAATGTCCGCCGAGGAACGCCTTGCCGCTTGCTATCTGCTTGACCGCCGCCAAAGCATTCTTTATCCCCGCGCGGTCCCGTTTGGCGTCGCCCGGCCCCGGCGGCCCATAGGGTCGGTCCTGACGGTAGGGCAGATCAAAGCGCAAAACGATATACCCAGCCTCGACGAAAGTGTTCGCCACCGCAACCAGCAAAGGCGCTTGGCAATTCGTTCCCGCGCCGTGACTCAGTGCCAAACCCTCGCCGTTAGGGTGAGCCGGCCGGTGCAGCAGTCCGCGCACAAACGGGTCGACGGTCACATCCGTAAAAACCTGGGGACTGGATTCGCTAGACATAGTTGATCAGCATGTGGGGAGAGCCGCCTTAGCCTTGCTGCGTGTGGGGACGACCGCCTCGGTTTGCCCTGAGCGAAGCCGAAGGGGCCGTCCGGCGAGCGAAGCGAGCCGGTCCTGTAGCCGTATTGCAACCTCACACTCCGATTTCCTCAAGCTTCTCGTACACTTTCAAGATCCGAATCTCATTTCCCAGCCGAGCCCAGCAGCGCAGCACCTCGGGATCTTCCTGCGCCGCGGCCCGCGCCTCCTCCGAGTTCCAGTAGCGCAATAACACGTATTGCGAGTCGCCGCTCCGGTAGAGAAGATCGCGGCCGTATCCCTTCGCTGACACGATACCGTTCAACTCGCGAATGGTCGCGAGTGAAGCCGCCTCCATTTGCGGTAACGGTTCCCAGATGGCGATCGAAAGATATTCCTGCGACATACCCCGCGATTATAACTTCCGCCGGGCCCAGGCGCGCTTATCCCTGGATGCGCCAGTGCTGGATGCGTCAGTGCTAGATGCGCCAGTGGCGGCGCTCGCCTCTTCGCTGGTGACCACATGCAGGCGCATGAAGTTGGTGGAGCCTGAAGCCTGCAGCGTCCCGGCGACCACGCCCAGCACATCCGCCGGCTTTAGCAGGCCCCGGCTCAACAACTCTTGCTCGGCCACGCGTACCATATGCTCAGCCGAGAGCGCCTGCGCGCACTTCATGGGATGCACGCCCCAGTAAAGATTAGTGCGCTGAGCCACGGCCGCGTTATGAGTAAAAGCGTAGATGGGAGCCTGCGGCCGGTATTTCGATATCATCCGCGCCGTGTTCCCGGTCTCGGTGAAGATGGCAATCGCTCCCATAGGCAGGTCTTCGGCAGCGTGGGCGATCGATTCGCAAATGGTCTCGGCAACCGAAAGTCCGCGCCGGTCGCGGCGTCGGCGGCCTTGCATATAGTCTCCCGTATTGCTCTCTGCCTCAACCACGATGCGCGCCATCATCGCCACCGCCTCGCGCGGATACCGGCCGCTGGCCGTCTCCGCCGAGAGCATCACCGAATCGCTGCCATCGAAAATCGCATTAGCTACGTCGCTGGCCTCGGCCCGCGTCGGCCGCGGATTCTCAATCATCGATTCCAGCATCTGCGTGGCCGTAATCACTGGCTTGCGCCACTCGGCCGCCCGCCGGATCACATGCTTCTGAATCACCGGAACTTTTTCCGGCGCCATCTCCACGCCTAGATCGCCGCGCGCAACCATCACACCATCGCAGGCTTCCAGAATCTCTTCCAGATGATCGATGGCCTGCGGCTTTTCCAGCTTTGCGATCAACGGCGTATCGCATCCCCGGCCGGTCACGATCCGCCGAACCATATTCACATCGGCCGCCGAGCGCACAAAAGAGAGCGCAACCGCGTCCACGCCGTGTTTCAAGCCGAACTCCAGATCCTTGCGATCTTTTTCGGTCAAAGCAGGTATCGACAACGCCGTCCCCGGCAAATTGATTCCTTTATGCTCGCCCACCGGCCCGCCATTCAAAACGTCGCAGACCACATCCTTGCCGCGCACGGTGCGCACCCGCAACTCGATCAACCCGTCGCATAAAAGAATGCGCGTTCCGGGCCCGACTTCGCGCGCAAGATCGGGAAACGTAGTGGAAAGCCGAGTAGCTGTGCCGGCGATGTCGCGTGGAGTAATGATCACGGTCGAGCCACTTTTGAGTACCACCGGTTCGTGCCCTTCCAGGCGTCCAGTGCGGATCTTCGGCCCCTGGAGGTCTTGCAGAATGCAGACGGTGCGGCCCTCTTTTTGCGCGGCGTTGCGCAGCCGCTCAATGTTGCAGGCGTGATCCTCATGCGTGCCGTGAGAAAAATTCAGGCGGCCGACATCCATGCCAAGCCGAAGCAAGTCGCGCATCGCCGCCTCAGAATGGCAAGCCGGCCCGATGGTGCAAATAATCTTGGCGCGGCGTCCCGCAGCAGCTGGTCCACCAGCCAACCTGGCAGGCGGAATCTCCAATTCGGGGGAGGGCTCGGCGCTGGATCCTGGCTTGGGTAATTTCATCGATTTAAAATCGTTTGAGGACTTAATTGTACTGTGCGAGGCGATCAAGCTTTAGTGTGGCTGATAGCAGTCAGTTCTTTCCCCAGCATAGCCCGCGGAAAGAGCATCGCGTTAAACTCCGCGCCGACAAGGATAACGAGAGAGATCATGTACATCCAGACCAGCAGCGCGATCGCCGCGCCAAGCGATCCGTAAATGATGCTGTAGTCGGCATAATGCTGCAGATAAAATCCAAACAGCAAAGTAGAAGAGAACCACATCGCGGTAGCCAAAGTCGCTCCTGGAATCACGCTGTGCCAGGGCTGCGTGCGCGGCACCGCGTTGTGATAGATGAGCGCAATCACCGCAATACTTGTGAGCGTCGCGATGACCCAACGAATCGAGGTCCACATCAGCAAAATGTACGGACTATATTCGTGCGCGGTGTAAAACAAAATACGAGTCTCGATCTTGCTGCCGAATGCAATGAGCAGCGTAGAAAACGTCATGGGCAGACCGGCGAGAACGACCAGTGCGAAAGAAATCAGCCGCTCTTTCACCAGCCCCCAGATTTTCGGCAATTCATAGCAGCGGCGGAAGCCCTCCATCCACGAAATCATCACGCCCGAGGCCGTCCATAAAGTCAGCAAAGAAGCGGTGAGCAGAAGTCCAAACGGCCTTTGCGACGCCCCCCGCAGAAAATTCATCGCCGTGTTGGTGCCAGCCGGCAAAATCCGCGACAGCGCGTAAGAGATTTCCTTCAGATAGGGTGCGCCTTTGCGCGAAGATGCCAGCAGCGACCCCACCACGAGCAACGCGGGAAAGAAAGTAAGGATGGAAGAATACGCCGACGCCTTGGCAATAGAAAACGCGTCGTGCTGAAAAGCACGCCAGAAAGCCAGCCGCAGAAGACGTAGAAAACGCAGCATCGCTGGCCCTAGCTTAGGGCCGGAAGGCGCGGGAAGCAACGAAGGAAGCGGGGCAGGTTCCTCGAATTGCACTCGTTGTAGGTTTGCGTGCATCAATGGTCAGAAGCGGTGCGTAGCCAAAAGGAGTTCGGGGGCGAACTGGTTTGTCCAACTAAGTTCGCCCCCGAAGTTTACTGTAGATAGGCGTTACTCCGCCGCCAATTCCTCGGTTTCGCCCTCGTGCCGCATCATCTCGAGAGCGCGCTCTGCCTCTTCGTACGCCGCCGAAACTTCCGCCTGCACCTTGGCCGCGGCCTCTTCCATCTCTGGCGAGAGGCGTACGTTGCGGTAGTATTCCATGCCCGTGCCAGCGGGGATGAGGCGTCCGACGATCACATTCTCCTTCAGCCCGCGAAGGTGATCGACCGCTCCTTGAATGGAAGCTTCGGTGAGCACACGCGTGGTCTCCTGGAACGACGCCGCCGAGATGAACGAATCGGTCGAGAGCGAAGCCTTCGTGATGCCCAAGAGCAGCGGCCGTCCGGTAGCCGGCTTGCCGCCTTCCTTGATCACGCGCTCGTTCTCTTCGCGGAAGCGGAACTTGTCCAGTTGCTGCTCCAGCAGGAACGTGGTGTCGCCCACGTCCTCGATCTTCACCCAGCGCATCATCTGGCGCACGATCACTTCGATGTGCTTATCCGAGATGTTCACGCCCTGCAAGCGGTAGACTTCCTGGATTTCGTTTACCAGGTAAGACTGCAGCTCCTTTTCGCCGAGCACGGCCAGGATGTCGTGCGGGTTGAGCGGCCCATCCATCAGCGGTTCGCCCGCCTTTACGCGCTCGCCTTCCTGCACGTTAATGTGAACGCCGCGCGGCACCGAGTATTCTTTCTCCGTGCCGTTGTCGGCCTGCACATACAGCTTGCGCTGTCCCTTCGAGACTTCGCCGAACTTCACCGTGCCATCGATTTCGCTGATGACAGCAGTTTCGTGCGGCTTGCGTGCCTCGAACAGTTCGACCACGCGCGGCAGACCGCCCGTGATGTCCTTGGTCTTGGTGGTCTCGCGAGGAATTTTGGCCAGCACATCTCCCGGAAATACGCTGTCGCCGTCCTGCACCATGAGGTGAGCCCGCGAAGGCATCAGGTAGCGCTTGCTACCCTTGCCCTTCACCACGATCGCCGGCTGCCGCTTTTCGTCGGGCGAATCGCCCACCACGTGCCGCGACAATCCCGTAACCTCGTCCACTTCTTCGTGCAGGGTCACGCCTTCCTGCAAGTCTTTGAACTGCGCGGTACCGCCGATTTCGGTCAGGATAGCGAAGGTGTACGGATCCCATTCGACCATCACCTTGCCTTGCTCGACCCGGTCGCCGTCATTAACTTTAAGCTTAGCGCCGTAAATCACCGAGTAGCGCTCGCGCTCGCGGTTTTTCTCGTCGACCACCGCAATCGAGCCCTGGCGGTTCATTACCACCAGGTCGCCGGACTTCGACTTCACCGTCTGCAATCCGATGAAGCGCACCGTGCCGTTGTTCTTGGCATCGAGACGCGACTGCTCGGAAACTCGAGACGCCGTGCCGCCGATGTGGAAGGTACGCATGGTGAGCTGCGTTCCCGGTTCGCCGATCGATTGCGC
>Ga0074045_10005891_pt1 | contig 10615 bp, 6 predicted proteins | sample BogForMeECP23OM2_FD_94442 | JGI IMG/M metagenome (GOLD analysis project Ga0074045, IMG submission 94442) | Bog forest soil microbial communities from Calvert Island, British Columbia, Canada - Bog Forest MetaG ECP23OM2 | ecosystem: Environmental > Terrestrial > Soil > Wetlands ... | reverse complement strand
TCCGAGTGTAGAGGTGAAATTCGTAGATATTCGGAGGAACACCGGTGGCGAAGGCGGCTTCCTGGCATGTAACTGACGCTCATGTTCGAAAGCGTGGGTAGCAAACAGGATTAGATACCCTGGTAGTCCACGCCCTAAACGATGGGCACTAGGTGTGGGAGGTATCGACCCCTTCCGTGCCGCAGCTAACGCATTAAGTGCCCCGCCTGGGGAGTACGGCCGCAAGGTTGAAACTCAAAGGAATTGACGGGGGCCCGCACAAGCGGTGGTGCATGTGGTTTAATTCGACGCAACGCGAAGAACCTTACCTGGGCTTGACATCCCTGGAACCTCCTGGAAACAGGGGGGTGCCCGCAAGGGAGCCAGGAGACAGGTGCTGCATGGCTGTCGTCAGCTCGTGTCGTGAGATGTTGGGTTAAGTCCCGCAACGAGCGCAACCCTTACCCTCAGTTGCCACCGGGTTATGCCGGGCACTCAGAGGGAACTGCCCCGGATAACGGGGAGGAAGGTGGGGATGACGTCAAGTCCTCATGGCCTTTATGCCCAGGGCTACACACGTGCAACAATGACCGGTACAAAGGGCTGCAATCCCGCAAGGGGGAGCCAATCCCAGAAAACCGGCCTCAGTTCGGATTGGAGTCTGCAACTCGACTCCATGAAGTCGGAATCGCTAGTAATCGCGGATCAGAACGCCGCGGTGAATACGTTCCCGGGCCTTGTACACACCGCCCGTCACACCACGAAAGCCTATTGTACCTTAAGTCGCTGCGTCAACCCGCAAGGGGGACAGGCGCCCACGGTATGGTCGGTGATTGGGGTGAAGTCGTAACAAGGTAGCCGTAGGAGAACCTGCGGCTGGATCACCTCCTTTCTAAGGATGAATAAGAGATCACTTTGTGATCTCGCATCTTAGGTCGTTCGCCAGCACCTATTTAGTTTTGAAAGACCATGAGCAATGCTCAGGGCTATAGGCATGGGCTCGGAGCTTTACCCCCGGGAAAAGTCCTGAGCCTGATCGAAACGAGTACTCTATCGTGACGGGCCTATAGCTCAGTTGGTTAGAGCGCACCCCTGATAAGGGTGAGGTCGGTAGTTCGACTCTACCTAGGCCCACCAACTACCGAAAATTTTAAATGTTAAATTTGAAATTTGTGGTATAAGGGGCTGTAGCTCAGCTGGGAGAGCACCTGCTTTGCAAGCAGGGGGTCGGCGGTTCGATCCCGCTCAGCTCCACCAAAAAGAATTTAAGATCTTCTTAAAGGGAGATTTGAAATTTCGGACACCGTTCATCGGCGTTCGATCGGTCTTTGACAACTGAATAAGCAAGTGTACAAGAAAAGCTGAGGCGAAAATCAAGAAACGCCGAATCTGCCAGAAGCAGGTTCGGTGGTTAAGCTACAGAAGGCGTATGGTGGATGCCTTGGCGCCAAGAGGCGATGAAGGACGTGGCAAGCTGCGATAAGCTTCGGGGAGCCGCTAACAGGCTGTGATCCGGAGATGTCCGAATGGGGCAACCCTACCTGGTGCTGCCAGGTAACCTGCATCTGAATTCATAGGATGCTGGAGCGAACTCAGGGAAGTGAAACATCTCAGTACCTGAAGGAAGAGAAAGAGACATCGATTCCCCTAGTAGTGGCGAGCGAACGGGGAACAGCCCAAACCGGGTCCATGTGATAGTTTGCGGGCGTTATGGATCTGGGGTAGCAGGGCTTTGCCGGTGGGGGCCGCAGACCTCACGGAGAGTTACAAACCTCTGTCGTAGTTGAACGATCTGGAACGATCGGCCATAGACGGTGACAGCCCGGTAAACGAAACGATCAGAGGCTCTCTGGGCAAAGTTCCTAAGTACCACGGGACACGAGAAACCCTGTGGGAACCCGGAAAGACCACTTTCCAAGGCTAAATACTCCTTGGCGACCGATAGTGAACCAGTACCGTGAGGGAAAGGTGAAAAGAACCCCGGGAGGGGAGTGAAAAGAACCTGAAACCGTACGCTTACAAGCAGTGAGAGGGCTATGGGCCGCAAGGCCAAAGCCTGATCGCGTGCCTTTTGCATAATGAGCCGGCGAGTTATTAGGTGTGGCGAGGTTAATCCCGATAAACGGGAGGAGCCGTAGCGAAAGCGAGTCTGAATAGGGCGATTCAGTCACATTTAATAGACCCGAAGCGGAATGATCTACCCATGGCCAGGGTGAAGCGGGGTTAACCCTCCGTGGAGGCCCGAACCGTTTATTGTTGCAAAAATATCGGATGAGCTGTGGGTAGGGGTGAAAGGCTAATCAAATTCCGTGATAGCTGGTTCTCCCCGAAATAGCTTGAGGACTAGCCCTGCGAATTAACTGACGGAGGTAGAGCACTGAATGGACTAGGGGCCTTACCCGGTTACCAAACCCAATCAAACTCCGAATACCGTCAAGTTTTACCGCAGGAGTCAGACTACGGGTGCTAAGATTCGTGGTCAAAAGGGAAAGAGCCCAGACCGCCAGCTAAGGTCCCTAAATATATGCTAAGTGGGAAAGGTTGTGGGAGCGCACTGACAGCCAGGAGGTTTGCTTAGAAGCAGCAATCCTTTAAAGAAAGCGTAATAGCTCACTGGTCAAGCGGGCCTGCGCCGAAAATCTAACGGGGCTCAAGCATATTACCGAAGCTGCGGATTCCGGAGCAATCTGGAGTGGTAGGGGAGCATTCTGTCATAGGTTGAAGGCGGACCGTAAGGACCGCTGGACGAAACAGAAGAGATTCTGCCGGCATAAGTAGCGATAAAACGGATGAAAAATCCGTTCGCCGAAAACCTAAGGTTTCCTGGGCAATGTTAATCATCCCAGGGTGAGTCGGATCCTAAGTCGAGGCCGAAAGGAGTAGACGATGGACAGCAGGTTAATATTCCTGCACTACTGTGGTGGCGTTATCAGCAATGGGGGGACGCAGTAAGGTAGGCCTACGGGCGATTGGAAATGCCCGGCCGTAATTCAAGGGGGATCTCGCAGGCAAATCCGTGAGATCATTACTCTGAGGAAAACGGGGAAGCGCGTCTTCGGACAAGCAAACTGGTTGATCCTACACTGCCAAGAAAAACCTCTAGCGAGTCACCAGAGTATCCGTACCGTAGACCGACACAGGTAGGTAGGAGGAAAACTCTAAGGCGCTTGAGAGAACTCTGGCTAAGGAACTAGGCAAATTAGCCCCGTAACTTCGGGAGAAGGGGCGCCTCATTAGGGTGTTAAAGCCCGAGGAGGCCGCAGTGAAATGGCTCTGGCGACTGTTTATCAAAAACACAGGTGTCTGCTAAGCCGCAAGGCGATGTATAGGCACTGATGCCTGCCCGGTGCCGGAAGGTTAACAGGAGGGGTCAGCCGCAAGGCAAAGCTCTGAATCGAAGCCCCGGTAAACGGCGGCCGTAACTATAACGGTCCTAAGGTAGCGAAATTCCTTGTCGGGTAAGTTCCGACCTGCACGAATGGCATAACGACTGGAGCACTGTCTCGGCCAGAGACTCAGCGAACTTGTATCATCGGTGAAGATGCCGATTACCCGCAACTAGACGGAAAGACCCTGTGAACCTTCACTATAGCTTGGCAATGGATTCTGGAACGGTATGTGTAGAATAGGTGGGAGACGTTGAGACGGGGGCGCTAGCTCTCGTGGAGTCGCCTTTGAAATACCACCCTTATTTTTCTGGAATTCTAACCTGGACCCATTATCTGGGTCGGGGACATTGCCTGGTGGGTAGTTTGACTGGGGCGGTCGCCTCCCAAAGCGTAACGGAGGCGCCCAAAGGTTCCCTCAGGCTGGTCGGAAATCAGCCTTCGAGTGTAAAGGCATAAGGGAGCTTGACTGCGAGACTGACAGGTCGAGCAGGTACGAAAGTAGGGCTTAGTGATCCGGTGGTTCCTCGTGGGAGGGCCATCGCTCATCGGACAAAAGGTACTCCGGGGATAACAGGCTTATCGCGTCCAAGAGTTCACATCGACGACGCGGTTTGGCACCTCGATGTCGGCTCATCGCATCCTGGGGCTGAAGTAGGTCCCAAGGGTTTGGCTGTTCGCCAATTAAAGCGGTACGAGAGCTGGGTTCAAAACGTCGTGAGACAGTTTGGTCCCTATCTGTTGTGGGCGCAGGAGATTTGAGAGGATCTGTCCCTAGTACGAGAGGACCGGGATGGACGAACCTCTAGTGTGCCAGTTGTCCCGCCAGGGGCAGTGCTGGGTAGCTATGTTCGGTCGGGATAACCGCTGAAAGCATCTAAGCGGGAAACCCACCTCAAGACGAGATCTCCCGGGGAGCAATCCCCCTGAAGACCCCCGGTAGACTACCGGGTTGATAGGCTGGGCGTGTAAGGGTGGTAACATCCTAAGCTAACCAGTACTAATAGGTCGTGCGGCTTAACCACTAAATTTTCTGCTTCTGACAAATTCGGCTTTTGAAGTACATCTTGCATATTCAGTGTCAAACATCATTTTTTTTAGAATGATACATTTGAAATTTGAAGTTGTAAAATTCTGCAATTTACAATTAGATAGATTGTAAGGTTTCTCGGTGGCAATACCGGAGGGGTCACACCCGTTCCCATCCCGAACACGGAAGTAAAGTCCTCCAGGGCTGATGATACTATGACCGAGAGGTCATGGGAAAGTAGGACGTCGCCGGGAATATTTTAAGCCCGTCATTTGAAAAGGTGACGGGCTTTTTTTGTGCTGTATGTATTATGTGTGAAATTGATAACTAATTTCATGCAATCCACAGCAGAGTCAGTTCTGCTGATTCATGATTTATCACAGTATTTTTGATCACTGAAAAAACCATCTTTTGTGTTATACTACCTTATGAGTTTCATCGCTGATCTTCACGTACATTCACACTACTCACGCGCAACGAGCAAAGACATGTCTCCGGAGGGCATCTGGAAATGGGCGCAGCTCAAAGGCATCTCCGTTATCGGCACAGGGGATTTTACACACCCCAAGTGGCTCAAGGAACTGAATGAAAAATTGGAGTCGAGAGGTAACGGCCTGTTCGCGCTCAGAAAAGAATTTCAGGTCGCTGATGTTCCATCATCATGTGCGGCTGATGTCAATTTCATTCTCTCTGCTGAGATCAGCTGCATCTACAGCAAAAATAGAAAGACCCGAAAAGTTCATTCCATTATCCTTGCACCTGATTTCGCTAGTGCGGCAAATCTGAATCTGGTCTTGTCGAAAATTGGAAATATCAATGCTGACGGCAGACCGATCCTCGGACTGGACGCAAAGGAACTTTTAAAAATCTCGCTTGATGTTTCGCCAGGAGCTCTTTTTATTCCTGCCCATGCATGGACACCGCATTTCTCTGTTTTCGGGGCTGCATCAGGCTTTGATTCACTCGAGGAGTGTTTCGAAGAGCTGACCCCGCACATTTATGCCATTGAAACGGGGCTTTCTTCGGACCCGGCGATGAACTGGCGGCTTTCAGCCCTCGACCAGGTAACGCTAGTGTCGAATTCTGATGCGCACTCAACAGCAAAGATAGGTCGGGAGGCGAATATTATTGCTACAGATATGTCATATCAGTCTATCATTTATGCCATAAAAACACGCGAAGGATTTTTGGGCACAATCGAGTTCTTTCCCGAAGAAGGGAAGTATCACTTTGATGGCCACCGGGAGTGCGGGGTTAGCCTGTCACCCAAGGAAACCGTTCACCATGCTTACCTCTGTCCAGTCTGCAGCAGGAAGGTAACTGTTGGTGTGATGCATCGAGTTGACAAGCTCGCTGACCGGGAAGAGGGGTTCAAACTTGCCGGTGCACCTCCGTACTTCTCAATCATTCCCCTAGCGGAGATAATTGCAGAAAGCCTGAACGTCGGCGTGAACACGAAAAAAGTTGACACTGTGTATTTTCTCTTGCTCGAGAAGCTAGGCAATGAATTCAAAATACTTATGGATACTCCGCTTGACGAGATTGAGCGCTTTGGCACACCGCTTATTCGCGAGGCTATTTCGCGCATGCGCGCCGGCAAAGTCCATATTGCACCCGGTTTTGATGGTGAATATGGAAAAGTAAAAATATTCGAAGACGTCGAGAGAAAAGAGATCAAAGGGCAATTGAAGTTGCTGTGAAGTTGTAATAATTATAAGAAACGGAGTGGGAATTCCCTCAGATGTAAAAATGTGGAACCTGCTTCGTACAGACAGGGGATGCCCCCGAGCGTACCCGTGGTTAAATAGATTGCTAGTTACTAACGAACCATGACAGCCAGTTCAGCGGATAAAATACTCGATGGTCTGAACGAATGTCAGAAACACGCTGTTACAACCATTAACGGCTCACTGCTTGTTGTCGCTGGGCCCGGTACGGGCAAGACTTTGACCATTGTTCGCCGGATCGCTTATCTTGTGCAACAGGGTGTTTCTCCGGAGCATATACTTGCGGTGACGTTTACTAATCGCGCGGCACGAGAGATGAAGGAACGGGCAGAGGCATTGCTGGGCGGGATTGCGTCGATGCTGTTCGCCGGGACCTTTCATCTCCTCGGTCTCAGGATTATCAAGGATATCTATGGCAAGGAATTCTCCATTTTCAGCAGGGACGAGCAGGCTGTACTGCTGAAATCACTTACACAAGCTTCTGCCAGAAAAGTTCAGCAGGTAGCGGAGAAAATATCGAGGATAAAGAATTTTCTAGAAGACAGTAATAAAGAAACACAAGCCATATATAAAGCCTATCAAGCAGCTCTTAGTCAGCGCAACGCTTATGATTTTGACGACCTGATCCGTATCCCCATCGAGATACTCGAAAAAAACGAAGAACTAAGAAAAAAATATCAAGATAAATTCAAGCATATTATCGTCGATGAATATCAGGACATAAATCCCGCGCAGTACCGGCTCTTAAAACTTCTTGCAGGGAACACCCCAAATATTTGCGCCGTGGGAGACGCGGATCAGGCCATTTATGCTTTCCGGGGTGCGGACCTTCGGAATTTTCTAAACTTTGAACAGGACTTTCCAGGTACGGCAATGATAACGCTTTCCGAGAATTATCGCTCAACCGGCATTATTCTAGATGCTGCGGAGAGTGTGATCAAAAACAACAGAAGCCGAATCGACAAAAAATTGATCCCGACTCGAGGCAAAGGCGCTCGCATCACGGTCATTTCCGTGCCTGACGAGAGGGCTGAAGGATCCGCCATCATCCGGGAAATAGAATTGCGTATCGGTGGAACGAGCCGCTACCAGATGGAGCATGGCAATGTAGGCAGGGGTGGTTCGGAGTGGTCGTTCCGATTTTCGGATTTTGCAGTTATCTTCAGGACTAACGCTCAGGCAACGGCATTGGAGGAAGGATTCAGCGCCTCAGGCATTCCCTACCAGGTAATCGGACGCAAGAACAGCGCGCAGGCAAGGGAAATAGAAGAAACGCTTGCCTATCTCCGGTCGCTGGTTCATGATGTTGGCATATCGGAACAGGAGTCTGTCGAAACACAGGATTCCAAATTACTTGATCCGGCGGATCTTTTCAATCCCGGGGCTGATGCTGTTACTCTAATGACATTGCACATGGCCAAAGGCCTGGAGTTTCCGGTTGTGTTCATAACAGGTTGCGAGGAAGGCCTTATTCCATGCACACTCATGAAGGATCGCACAGATATTGAAGAAGAGCGCAGACTCTATTATGTGGGGATGACACGTACGAAAAACGAGTTGTTCGTTCTCTACTCGCGAAGAAGATCTCTTTACGGACACAGGCTGCCCTCGATTCCCTCAACCTTTTTATCGGATATCCCGGAAACGCTTCTGCAGTTTACGGTTGTTCCCGATAAGGTGAAAAAACAGAAAGAACGTGAACAGCTGGGATTGTTTTAAATCTTATTTTCCCGGACAAGAGGGAAATGGAACCGTTGACTATGTAAATCATTAAACATTGTGCGACTATGTTTTTACGGATCTCTTGCATTTTATTGTCTTTGTGATAAAAAAATACTCACTTTGGCAGGAGTTTAACTCATATTATATTATCGAGTCTCTCTAATAGAGAGGAAGAAGGAGGTAAACGTGCCGACAAAAATAAAAATTGTAATACAAAATTTTGTCCTTGACGCGGAGTTATTCGATACCGCTTGTGCTAAGGCAATTGTCGCAGCGCTTCCTATCGAGTCAAGTCCGAACAAGTGGGGAGATGAGTTTTACTTTGGGATTCCCCTCAAACAAGGGATCGATGATACGGCGACTACGAAAGTGAGGGTAGGGGACATCGGGTTCTGGCCTCCGGGAAACGCATTGGCAATATTTTTTGGACCCACTCCCATGAGCAGCGGCAGCGATCCGGTGCCTGCGAGCGAAGTGAACATCGTTGGAAAAATCACCGGCGACACGACGTTACTGCGGAAAGTAAAAGGGGCGACAAAGATCAGAATCGAAACAGAATAAAAAAGATCAACTGATTTCATGACGAAACCTTTGCATCACAACGTCGCGCTGAGTTCGGGTCATTTTAGAACGTGCCCTGCTTTACGGCTTTGTGGTTTAATTGATACTACTATGCCCATTTCCTTCTTTGCCTTTACGGCTTCTGTATGTTAATATACCTCACGTGAGTCCCCTACAACCCACAATTATTTCTCGTCCGGAACACTGCATTTCCCGCAAGTGGATTAGCCCCAATGCCATCCGTGTGCTCTATCGCTTAAAGGACGCAGGAAAGTATGCTTACCTTGTGGGCGGGGGGGTGCGCGACCTGTTGCTCGGCCGCGAACCCAAGGACTTCGACATTGTCACGGATGCCACTCCAGGGGAAATTAAGAAGCTGTTTCGAAACTGTCGCCTCATCGGGCGTCGCTTTCGCTTGGCACATATTCATTTCCATAACGAAATCATCGAAGTCGCCACGTTCCGGTCGAATAGTACCGGAGAGCCTGACGAGGAGGCCACGGTTGAGTTTAAGGCTGCAACTCTGGTGGCGCTACCGAACAGTGAGCCTGGTACTACCGGGGTGTCTGCTCTGAAGCGGTCCAAACCTCCACTTATGCTTAAGACTGTGGGCGGCATGATTCTTCGCGACAACGTCTTCGGTTCTCCCGAAGAAGATGCGCGTCGCCGCGATTTTACGGTGAACGCGCTGTTCTACAACATCGCTGACTTTTCCGTAATCGACTATGTGGGCGGGATGCAGGACTTGCGAAACGGATTCATCCGGATCATTGGCGATCCACGGGTGCGGTTCACCGAAGATCCCGTACGCATGGTGCGCGCGATCCGTTTCGCCGCCGGGCTTGGGTTCGAGATTGAGGGAAATACATATCATGCCATGCTGGAGCTGAAAGAAAAAGTGGCGCTCGCCTCTTCCGCGCGCATGTACGAAGAGGTACTCAAGCTCTTTATGCTCGGCGAGGGAGAAAAAACCTATCAGATGCTCAGAAAAATAGGACTGTTCGGAGTGATCTTTCCGAGCTTGAATGACTGGGTGGACACCGAGTCAGACGATTTTCCACACATCTGGATCGGCAAAGCCTTGGGGCGGGTAGACACACTTGTGCAGTCTGGAAAACAGGTGCCACCACACATCCTGTTTGCTCTTCTGTTCGGTCAATACGTAGAAGAGAAGGCGACGGAGCTCAGAAAGACTGGAATACCGGCGTTGGATTCCATTACGAGAACAGTGGCCGAGGTTCTCGCTGAACAAACGCAACGGGTGCAGATACCTAAAAAGATCGCGCTCGCCATGCGGGATATCTACTGGAACCAGTCCCGTTTCGAGAAGCGGGAAGGGAAAACACCCCGATATTTTCTTCGGCGATCCGTGTTTGGTGATGCATATGAGTATCTGTGTTTCTCTAGTGAGGCCACGGGCGAGAAAAAAGAAATCATCGAATGGTGGAAGGAGTTTATTGAGACTAATCGGCCGGTACCGGTCGCTACAGGGTATGAAAAAAAAAGCTGTAAGTTATCCGCAAGACCCTTATACAAAAAGCGAAGGGGGAGGCTGAGAAGCAAATCAGGGAAACAAAAGCCGAAATCATGATTGTGGCCATAGAGGGATGGAAAATTTCAAATGATAAAAATCGAAGTTTAAATTAAGAACTGAGTGACGATTGCAAAAGAACGCCTTGCGTTGTTTTTTGATATTTTTTTGAGTTTAGAATGTTGAACTTTGGCATTACAAAACATATGTCCAAACTACCCAGGTTTTTTATATCACCCGAACAAGTTGCCGGTTCTCGTATTAGCATTTATGGTGAAGACGTACGTCATATTGCCGCAGTGCTTCGCATGAAGCCTGGTGACAAGCTTTTACTGTGCGATGGTAAGGGCGGTGAGTACACGGCACAAATTCAGAGAACTAGCCGGTCAGAGATAGTTACGGAAATTATGAGCGAGTCACAACAGCAGATACCGTATCCTCATGTTACACTTGGCCAGGGGTTGCCCAAATCCGACAAGATGGATTGGATTATGCAGAAAGGTACGGAACTCGGCGTTGAGATCATCGTGCCTTTGGTGACAGAGCGAACGATTCTCAGGTTGAAAGATGAGGAGAAGCGCATTACGCGGTGGCAGAAAATCTGCCGGGAAGCAGCAATGCAGAGTGATCGCGTTGATATTCCGCGGGTCAGTCGCACAAGATCTTATCGCGATTTTCT
>Ga0074045_10005890_pt1 | contig 10615 bp, 8 predicted proteins | sample BogForMeECP23OM2_FD_94442 | JGI IMG/M metagenome (GOLD analysis project Ga0074045, IMG submission 94442) | Bog forest soil microbial communities from Calvert Island, British Columbia, Canada - Bog Forest MetaG ECP23OM2 | ecosystem: Environmental > Terrestrial > Soil > Wetlands ... | reverse complement strand
TACTCTCAGTATGCGCGTCACGGTCGTGGCCCACTTTCGAGAGTCGACCGGAGTCAAGATTGAACGAGATGCCTTCGTTGGTCCTGGCGCGATCATCTTGCCGGGTGTCGTAGTAGGTCAAGGCGCCGTTGTGACTGCCGGAAGCGTGGTCACGCGCTCGGTGCCTCCGATGACGGTTGTCCAGGGCAACCCGGCCGTTCCCGTCGCGAAATGCGGGGTCTCACTTGTGCCAGGCGTTACCCTCAAAGAATTTTCTCAGCGGTTGCAGCCGGCGTCTTCTCGCGCCGGGAACTCACGAGTCAAAACACAACCTGATTCCACACGACCGCTCGCCACAAAGGTCGAAAAATGAGATTAATTGTTCCATGTCTGGGCGAGATCCATCCGGTGGATCGGCGATTGGTTCGCTTAGCCGAGTTTCTCGGGATTGACTGCCTGACCATTCCTCTGGATAAATCGGCCGGAGCGGCGCCGGAATTTCTGGAGAGAGCGATCGCTCTGCGAGAAGCATGCTTCGTGGTAAACCCTTGCGTTCTGCAGGGCTGGCTGGGGGGTGACACGCTGCCAGTCGCTTTAAGTTCGTCCCTGGTGACGCATTTTCCGCATTTGCTGATTCATTCGCCGCGTCTAGAGACGTTCGACAGCAGTCTTATCAATTTGCTCTCCCACGGTCATTTGCAGGCGGCACGGAAAATTGGACAATCAGAGCGCTTCTACGACATCTCTCCGGAATCTAGAGATATATGTGACGCGTTCGCAGGGCTTTCTTTCGGGCCCACGAACCATGTGAATGATCAAGTTTTTTCAATTGGCCATGAAGGGCCGGAGTTACTGAAACTCATTTCGATTGCTGGGCAGCCTTTTATGGCTGCCTTACAACGAGACAAGAGCAAAATTTGGTTCCTGGCAGGCCAGGACGTGGCGGATTTGGACGCCGAAATCGAAGATGCGCCTGTATCGGAGTATTTCTCCCGGTTATTGCCACATGCAATGGCGCTACGGTGCATTTTCGCCGAGGAAAGCTGGCGCCCTTTGAAGCAATATGCTTCGGTCATCATCGACGATCCCTTGCTGCGTAGAAACTACGGCTTCCTGAATTTTGAATCACTGCTCACTCTGATGAAGCAGCGTAATTTTCACTCGACGATTGCATTCATCCCTCACAATTTTAGACGGAGTTCGCCGGGAATCACGCGCATGTTCCGGCACAATACGGAACGTTTTTCGCTGTGTTTTCACGGCAATGACCACACGGGAGCGGAATTCGCTTCCAACGACGCCGTCTTGCTGAATACCTTGCTCCGAATTGCGGAACAGAGAATGGAGCGGCACAACAAAATTACTGGCCTGCATTGCGACCGAGCGATGGTGTTTCCGCAGGGCAATTTTTCCCTCGAGGCGATGGCCGTGCTCAGAGTGCACAACTTCGATGGCGCGGTGAATACGGTCCCTTACCCAATGCACGATAGGGTTCGGCTCACGCTCAGGGACATTGCACAACCCGCGGTGCTTCGTTACGAAAGTTTTCCTCTGTTCCTTCGTAATGACAGCGTTCATACCCAGTCCGCGGACATCGCTTTCAATTGCTTCTTCGGAAGACCGGTTCTGATCGTGGAGCATCATGATGTCTTCCAGCATCCTGAGACACTGGCTGATGCCGCCACTCGAATCAACACGGTTGCGCCAAACACTTGTTGGTCAAACGTCGGCGCCGTATTAAGAAACTCGGTTCTTGAAAAATGCACCCCTGATGGGATTCATCATATCCGAGCGTATTCGAACACCGTCGAGGTCTCCAATCACTCTTCGTCGGTGAAGCAGTTCTCGATTGAATGGAACCAGCGCACACATCCCGAGCAGGTGTTGCAGGACGAAAGTCAACCTGTGAAATTTACTGCTGATGGAATGGGCATACATGTTGACACAGCCCTGCCAGGCGGCAGCTCTCGAACGTTTTCTTTGGTCCATCAAAATCCCTACCGCGAGTTCGGGGATCTAGGATTACGCCGGAAAACGAAAGCCTATGTGCGAAGACGGCTTTCCGAGGTCCGAGACAATTACCTTAGCAAAAACCCGCGGGTGCTTGCGGCTGCCAAGAAGCTGCAGCGCAGCCTCCCGCGCTGAGCATACGAAACCGATACGGCTTTTGCCAATTCCAGAGCTGCTTAGCCTAGGTATATTCTTGTGACCAAAAAAGTCCTCATCATAGTCGAAAATTTGCCCGTCCCCTTCGATAGCCGCGTATGGAAGGAAGCCACGTCGCTGCGCGACAACGGGTATGACGTGACGGTCGTTTGTCCTCGAGGCAAGGGCTACACCAAAAATTACGAGGAGCTCGAAGGAATTCGAGTGTACCGCCACCCGGCCCCAAGCGAGGGCGATGGTCCGGTTGGATACGTCTGGGAATATGCCTGCGCTCTGTTCTGGGAGGCGTTATATGCAGCGTGGATCTACTGCCGGCATGGATTCGATGTCCTCCAGGGTTGCAATCCTCCGGACGACATCTTTCTGGTTGCACTGCCTTTCAAGCTGCTTGGCGTGACATATATCTTCGATCATCACGATGCGAATCCTGAACTGTACTTTTCGAAATACGGCCGCCGAGGTTTCTTCTATCGAGCTCAAGTTTGGCTAGAGCGGATGACCTATCGATGCGCCGACGTTGTTATTGCGACGAATGACAGCTACAAGCGCCTCGCCATGACCCGAGGTGAAAAAGCTCCAGAGGATGTCTTCGTTGTCCGCAACGGACCTGACCTGGACATTTTCAAGGCTGTTGCCCCCAATCCGTTCCTGAAACATGGCAAGCCTTATCTTGTCGGATACGTGGGGAACATGAGCATTCAGGAAGGACTGGAAATTCTGCTGGATGTTGCTTTGTATTTGAAAAACCAGGGACGCGGAGATATACATTTCACCTGTGTAGGCGGTGGGCCAGGCTTAGCTGGACTGCGGAAAATGGTCGAGGAGAAGGGCCTGAAAGACACGGTCAACTTTACTGGAAGGATCTCGGATGAACAGTTATTGGAGATCCTATCCACCGCGGATGTATGCGTGAACCCGGACAAACCTTGCGAGATGAATGACATCTCCACGATGATTAAAATAATGGAGTACATGGCGCTGGGTAAGCCGATCGTGCAGTTCGATTCGACCGAAGGTAGGTTCAGCGCCCAGGAATCATCACTGTACAGTAGCAGAGACAACCGGGTCCAGGATTTTGCGGCCAACATTTTATGGTTGCTAGATAATCCAGACAAGCGAAAACGAATGGGCGAGTTCGGAAGGAGAAGAATCGAAACTGAGCTGGCGTGGCAATATTCCGTCCCGAATCTGCTTGCCGCGTACGAACGGGCGTTCGTGGACAAGCCGAGGGGAAGAGAGTCCCTTCGGCCCAGCGCTCATAGAAGGTAGCGAACGTGAATTGCGATTGCGCTCGCTCGAATCATCACTCTGGCTCCTTTTCCCGAGTAGACTTGGTTGCGCTAGCGACCAAGGCTCGGGAGAAGGGAGCGCAGCATGATTGTAGTCGGTAACGCGCTTTCCCCGCGGGAAGCAAGTGGCCAGCTATTTCGGCCTGATCCCGCGGGAATACTCCCGCGGCGACCGTCATCGGTTGGGCGGGATCAGCAAGCAAGGCAACCCGTTCGTACGTACGCTGCTGATGCAAGCGGCACATATCGGTCTTCTGGTGCGTGATTCCAAGCGCCGGGTCGCTGTAAGCGCGGCAATATGGATTCCAGTTGTAATGTTGTGCGTATTCTCGACGCGCCCCCCGATGGCATCCTGTATTGCGATCGCGCTCATTATTGGGTTTTTCCGCGGGGTGAAGTGGGGCCAGTTCTTTGCTGCAAATCTGCTTTTTATCGATGTTTACGCGTATTTCTTGCTTAGCGTTATCGTCACCGAAGGACTCCCTGATCAGATTACTCAAGGACTTCGGCTCGACAGTGGTAGTGCTGTCCATCTTTTTCTCTGAGAAGAATCCGCTTGAGGCTCTACGTGCCGTCTACGTACGATGTGCGTGCGTATTGATTCTACTGTCCGCCGTCCTGGTGAGGTTCTCTTCGCTCGGCAAGGAATACTTCCGCGACGGCCTAGTTAGTTAGGCTATTCGGGCGCCGGTGATACAAAGAATTCTCTTTGCGAACTGCTATTGATTTCGATTTCGTTCCTCGCCTGTGATCACGTCGAGAGGCGTTTTGAAACTGAGGCCAAACGCTTGTGGAGCGGAATGTCATGGGATTACCTGTTTCTCATCGACGGGAATGTGGCTGTTGAATTTCTAGCAGAGTAAGACATCTCTCGTTGCTCTTATCATCCGTTTGGCACTGATTTTGAGAACTGGATGGCTCGCCTCTAGGACTGCTAGTCGATTGATATTCTTCGCTGCTTTGTCCTATCCGGTCCTGGCACTCACTCGCCAGACGATATTTGCACGGGTGCTTGCACTGCTCGGCGCGATGCCAAAGGGGTTGCTACTTTGACTCAATCGTCGTTCGAATCGGCTTGGAGTAAGCGCAAATTGCGATGAAAATCGTTAACAGCAAAATAGAACTGGTGCCTGGTCTCGAGTCTCTCCGGGATGACGTAGAGTTTAACGTGGAACAGGAGCGAAGAAATGTCGCATTCTGACGTAGTGATCATAGGTGCAGGCCCGTACGGGTTGTCGATTGCCGCACATCTCAAAGCGTATGGCGTCGACTTCCGGATATTCGGTCATCCCATGTACACTTGGCGGACCCACATGCCCAAAGGCATGCACCTGAAGTCCGAAGGATTTGCGTCCTCGCTTTCTGATCCGGGTTCAACTTTTACCCTCGCGGCTTATTGCAGGGAGAAAGGGATCCCGTATTCCCATACCAACCTCCCCGTCCCGCTGGAGGTTTTTTCTTCCTACGGTATCGAATTCCAAAAGAGATTCGTTGGAGTGCTGGAGCAACAGCAGGTGGAATCCGTGGAGCGTTCCCCAGAGGGCTTTCGCATCCGTTTGGAGAATGGCGAAGTTATTTCGGCGCGCAGAATAGTGGTTGCAAGCGGCTTGGCAAATTACGAATACACACCGCCGACTTTAGCGGCACTGCCGAAGGAATTCGTGACTCATAGTTCCCGGCACCATGAGCTGGACCACTTCCACGGACGCGAGGTTGCTATCGTCGGCGCCGGGGCCTCAGCTTTGGACTTGGCGGCGCTACTCCATCAATCCGGTGCGCGTGTGCAGGTGATCGCTCGCAGATCGACGATTCGTTTTCACGATCCGCCCGAGGCCAAGAAAGTTTCGTGGCTAAGACGACTCCGGGCGCCAATCACGGGGATCGGGCCTGGTTGGAAGTTATACTTCTACGCGAACGCGCCACTCCTTTTCCGTAGAATGCCGCAACAATTTCGACTCAATAAGGTTCGGCAAGTCCTCGGACCCGCTCCTTGCTGGTTCGTCAAGCAGCAAGTAGTCGGCAAGGTGCCCTTGCACGTCGGAATGAACATTAGGGAGGCAAAAGTTCAAAACGGCCGCGTGCACCTTCAAGCTATTGATGCCAGCGGATCTGAACGTACTTTCGAGGCAGAGCATGTTATCGCGGCAACTGGATACAAGGTCGATCTCAATCGTTTAGTCTTCATCGATTCGGATCTGCAATCGGCGATAAAGTCAGTTGAGCACTCGCCGGTGTTGTCCCCGAACTTTGAATCCACGGTACCCGGCTTGTATTTTGTCGGGGTTTCAGCGGCTAATACCTTCGGACCATTGCTGCGATTTGCATTCGGTGCCGATTTCGCTGCGCGCAGGCTTTCACGGCACCTTGCGAAGTCGGCGAAACATAGGCAATCGAGTGAGTCTCTGATAGACGCCGAGATTCCTTCCGAGAGCGAAATTGCAGTCCGTTAACCCTCCTCGATCCCTCGTCGGAGTCTCAAAGGACGGTACGAACCAGGCTTGGGAGAGTAGGTGACCTTGGGTATAAAAATCCTCATAACCGATACCACTCGATGGTCCATTGGCGCGCGTCTGGCAATCGCTCTTTCAAAGGCGGGCTGCCAAGTGTCGGCCGTTTGCCAAACGTATCGCCATCCGCTTCGATATGCGCGTGTTGTGCGGCAATTCTTTCCTTATAGCAGCATTCGTCCCCTGGAATCCTTGGAAACGGCAATTAAGGAAAACCAGCCCGATGCCATTGTTCCGTGTGATGAGCGCGGAGTACGGCATCTCCATGAATTGTTTTTGCGAACGCACTGCACAAACGGATTAGCAACCAGCGTCGCCGCCATCATTGAGCGCTCGTTAGGCTCGCCGCAAAGCTACGACATCGTCTCTTCCCGCTACGATCTTTTGAAAATAGCTCGTGAAGAGGGAATCCGTGTGCCGAATACGCAATCTATCAAGGAGATCGCCGACTTGAAGGCTTGGCAGGCAGGACAAACATTTCCATGGGTACTGAAAGCGGATTGCACCTATGGCGGAGCGGGCGTCGAAATCATACGTGGCCCAGAGCAAGCTGAGCAATGCTTCCCCCGATTGACAAGGATGTTTCGAGCCAGGCGTGTGCTCAAGCGACTGATTATCAACCGCGACCCGTTCTGGGTAAGGCCTTGGTGGAAACGAATCCGGCCATCTATTATCGCCCAGGCTTATGTTGAAGGCCGCCCGGCGAACTGCGCGGTCGTCTGCTGGCAGGGAAAAGTTCTGGCTGGTATCGGGGTTGAAGTGATTCGCTCTGCCGGCCAGACGGGCCCTGCCTCTATCGTGCGTGTAGTTGATAATTCCGAAATGATAGGTGCCGCGGAACGCATCGCGCGCCGGCTTTGCTTGTCAGGATTCTTCGGCTTAGATTTCATGATCGCGGACGGGGGCCGTGCAGCCTACCTTATTGAAATGAATCCACGCTGCACGACACTTTGCCATCTGCGACTCGGGAAGTGGCGTGACCTCGTTGGAGCGTACTGGTCGCAATTGTCAGGGCACTCGCTTCCAGAGATTCCACCGGTCACCCAGAACGGCATGATCGCCTACTTTCCCCAGGCGTGGACCTCGAATGAGGAACTCCTGCCATCGAGCTTTCAGGATATCCCCTTGGACGCGCCGGAATTGGTTGACGAGCTCCTCCGGCCTTGGCCAGATCGGACGCTTATTTATCGGTTGGGACAAGTTCTCACCACACTGCGAACCCGGGTATCTTGATAATTCACCGCAAATGCTTCGCTCCAGGCTCTTCTCCATTTTCGATTCAGTCCCAGAATTGTCAATCCAAAGTCGAGGGTGGAATTCACAAACTTCCCCAGGTTTTGCCTGAGAATTACTCGAGGAATGCCGCTAGAAGCCTATGAATTCGATCCCACGCGCGACCCCCGATGGGTCGCGTTTGTGGAGAAACACCCGAGTGCATCCGTATTCCATGGAGCGGCTTGGCTAAAGGCACTACAGAAAACGTATCGATATGAACCGGTAGCTTTTACCACATCCCCTCCCAGCGTCCCGTTGAAGAATGCGTTGGTGTTTTGTCAGATCAATAGCTGGCTCACAGGTCGTCGCTTGGTCTCGCTACCCTTCTCCGACCATTGCGAGCCTCTTTGCGATTCAAGCAAGGAATTGGAATTCCTTGTACATCACCTTCAGTCCAATTTAAGCCACCGGAAGTGGAGATATCTGGAGGTGCGACCGGCCACAGCACGATTCGGCGAGGTTCGCGGAGGTTTCTCGCCGACAGCGAGATACTTCTTGCACATCATCGATCTTCGTCATGATCCAGACGCATTGTTCTGCAGTTTTGATCGGGATTCCGTGCAACGGCGCATTCAGCGAGCCGAACGCGCTGGGCTAATCGAGAAGTGTGGAACTTCTGAAGAGTTGGTGAGGGACTTTTACCGGCTCTTTGTTCTCACACGACGCCGGCACCGACTACCCCCCATTCCCCGCAATTGGTTCAGAAACTTGATTCAGGACCACAGCCTCGGCATGACGATTCGCGTAGCCTATAGCAATACGAAACCGATTGCCGCGATTCTTACCCTCGGATTTCGAGATGTTGTTTATTATAAATATGGATGTTCCGACCACGCTTTTAACAACCTGGGGGGAATGCCTTGGCTTTTGTGGAACGCGATCGTGGCAGCCAAATCGAGTGGAGCGCTGCAATTTGATATGGGGCGGACCGATGAGGCCCACACGGGGCTTCTTGCATTCAAGAACCATTGGGTCCCCGAGCCCCGAGAATTGCTTTATTGGAGTTTTCCTGCTGCTTCCGCAGTGGGGCCGGCCCATGGGTGGAAGATGAGGACAGCACAACGCATCTTTTCAGCTATGCCGGACAGCTTGTTGGTAATCGCTGGAAAATTGTTTTACCGTCACATTGGATAGTCGACGCCAACGGCTGTTGCCAGGGGGGAGGAAAGGTAATTTGTCAGCAACCATGGAACGTGGTTGGATGAGACTGTGATCCGAGCACTATCCGAGTATTACCGAGTTCCCGAAGACTTGGTCCGCGGTGTTTTCGGGACAATGTCCTCCAACGATTCCGGATTTTTCCGGTTTGGGCCCGGCCTACGTTGCTATGGATCCCGCGTCTCTGGTCTTGCGACTAACGGCGGAAACACCGGGTTATACGACGCTTTCAAAGACGTTAAATTTGACCGATCGGGGGTTTATCTGCCCTTCGATCCTGACCAAATCATCGAAAACCTTCGCCGCGAACGCTTTGAAGAGAACTCTGCATCATGGCGCGGAAAGGTCATTTCTTCGGGTTGGATACGCAGCACCTACTATCTCGTTAGAGATATTCTTCCCAATTCGCTCCGGCGCCAAATGCAAAGAGTTTATTTTGGCGATTGGACCAGCAGGGCGTTCCCCAATTGGCCTGTAGATGATACGGTGGATATACTCCATCAAACATTTTTGCGGCTCGCGATGGAAGCGGGCACCGCAAAAAAAGTCCCGTTTATCTGGTTTTGGCCTGACGGCGCACCAAGTTGCCACATATTGACTCATGATGTGGAAACCAAGGTTGGCCGTGATTTCACCTCCCAACTGATGGACATTGATGAGTCTTATGATTTCAAAGCCTCGTTTCAGGTGATTCCAGAAAAACGTTATGAAGTGCCAGATGAATATGTTCGGGAGATCCGTGGCCGTGGTTTTGAGTTCAATATTCATGATTTGAATCACGATGGGAATTTGTACCGGGAGCGTGAGGAATTTCTGCGGCGAGCAAAAAAAATCAATGCCTACGCTCAACGGTACGACGCCCGTGGATTCCGTGCGGGCGCGTTGTACCGCAATCCTGGGTGGTACATCGCCTTTGAGTTTTCGTACGACATGTCAATCCCCAATGTTGCCCATTTGGAGCCGCAGCGGGGGGGGTGCTGTACGGTCATGCCTTTCTTCATCGGCAAAATATTGGAACTTCCTTTGACGACCACGGAAGATTATTCCATCCTTCATATTCTTGCTGATGAATCGATCGACTTGTGGAAGCGGCAGTTCGAACTCATCATGGAAAATCACGGGCTGGCCAGCTTCATCGCGCACCCGGATTACTTGATCGAAGCCCGCGCTCGCAAACTCTATGAAATGCTCCTCGACTATCTTCGTGAAAGAGTCGCGCACGAGAAGGTTTGGAGCGCCCTGCCTGGGGAAGTGGACCGCTGGTGGAGGGCACGGAGCCAGATGCGCCTGGTGTCTCGGGGAAGCGACTGGGAAATCGAAGGTCCGCAAAAGGAGCGTGCTCGTGTTGCCTTCGCTGTTCTGGATGGTCCGAACTTGAGATACGAAATCGCAGGTAAAACGGCCACGGAAGGAGGCTGATCCCAAGATACCGGCGGAAGTCGTCCGCTGTCTGCTATGCAGGATAAGGCTACTGGGATGGTCAATTTGTGGTAAGTCCTTTCCCTCCTGCTTGACCTATAGATGTCAGGGAAGCCATATGTCGGGTGGGGTTCCCAACCCTCTTGCTAACCCAATTGTTTTCAATAGGAAAGAGCTGCAATGAACCACGCACGGCGTTTGGCGCCTCTGCAATCTGGCAGCCTGATTGCATTCCTAGTGATAGGTGGGTTTGTGACCGCAATGGCGGTAGCATGTGGCGAGCCCGAACCTTGGAGAGTTGTCCGGCTTACTCACCCGGGCCCCGCCTTTTATCATCCAAGAACCCTCAAGCCTTGGTCAGGGAATTCTACAGCGCCAGCCGCCTGAGGATGCGGTCATTCAGGTCTCACACGTCCCCAATTCTGATCGTGCAGCACGGTGCAAAGCTTGCCCGGCCTTTGTGACCGCGTGCGCCGCAGGTATTGCTAGACTCTATTGATTCGGTATCTGAAAGTGCTCCCGCTACAGTTGCAGACCATCTTCCAAGCTCCTCCGGACTCCCGAATCCTTCAAAGATTTCGTGGTGCCTATATTCGTCAAGCAAAAAGAATCTGGTGTCATCTGCCTCAATCTGTGCAATTCCTTTCCCCGGGCAGAATGTTCAGCCGGTACTTGCATGGCATGGTTCAGCGTTTCGGTGATCGTAGACAATCGTTCGGCACTTTTTTCCTGCGAAACCGGCCGGAACTGCAATTAATGTGTCGTTTGCTTGACCCGAAAGCCCCTGATTCCGAAGCAAGCGTCGCCGTTCTGGCCTGCAGC
>Ga0074045_10005888_pt1 | contig 10616 bp, 6 predicted proteins | sample BogForMeECP23OM2_FD_94442 | JGI IMG/M metagenome (GOLD analysis project Ga0074045, IMG submission 94442) | Bog forest soil microbial communities from Calvert Island, British Columbia, Canada - Bog Forest MetaG ECP23OM2 | ecosystem: Environmental > Terrestrial > Soil > Wetlands ... | reverse complement strand
GTGCAATTCAGCGGTCTGCACGCTTCATCTGCGGCGTACCTCCGGAGTTCGTCGCCGCCGAAAGAAGGTCGAGCGGCGACTTTCTTAATCGTCGTTAACCCGAGTTCGGAGCCCTGCGAACCCACCGCGCGCCCTTCCGCGTCCTCCTTCCTCGCCCGTCACACATGCTCCACCGCCACAACGCCGGGCGCGGCCTTCAGCGCCCCGGCGACGGCCGGATTGACGGCGTAGCGGCCGGGCAGGCGGATCTCGACTTCGCCCTCCTTCGGCCCGAGCATGACGACCAGCGAAACCTCACCGTCGCCGTGGGTCTTCAGCCGGTTCTCGATCGAGGCGAGCGGACTCTCGTCGCGTAAGAAGATGCGCAGGCCCTTGTGGACCTTGGCGGCGGCGTCGTTAAGCCGCTCGACGGCGACGATCCGGGCCCGCACGTCCTCGCCTTCGACATTAGCCTGCAGCGTCACCAGCACGTCCGACCCCTTCTCGAGCAGGTCGCGGTACTGGTTCAGCCCCTCCTGGAAGAGGATCGCCTCGTACTGGCCGGAGGGGTCGGAGAGCTGAACGATCCCCATCTTGGAGCCGGTCTTGGTGCGGCGCTCGGTCCGGTCGAGCACGCTCGCCCCGAGCCGGGCCGTGGTGGCGCCGGCGCGCACTGATCGGACAAAATCGGCCCAGCGGGTGGCGCGCAGCCGCTTCAACGCGGAGTCGTACGCCTCCAGCGGATGCCCGCTGAGGAAGAACCCGACTGCGTCGAACTCGCGCTTGAGCTTATCGGACTCGGTCCACGGCGTCGCCCGAACCTTGAGCGGGGCCTCCTCGGCCTCGCCGAAGAGCGCATTCTGCCCAGCGGCCTTCTCAGAAGCGCCGCGGTTGGCGAGCGCCAGCATCGGTTCGATCGAGTCGAACACCACCGCCCGGTCGGGCTCCAGTTCGTCGAATGTCCCCGCCGCGGCGAGACTTTCCAGCGCCTTCTTGTTGACGAGCCTGGGATCGAGGCGGGCCGCCGCGTCGGCGAGGGAGGCGAAGCGTCGGCCTCCGCGCGCGGCGACCAGCGCCGCCGCCTGCGCTTCGCCGACGCCTTTCACGGCGCTCAGCGCGTACACGATCGTCGCCCTCCCGTCAGCCGAAAGCCGCACGTCGAAGTCGACCTCCGAGGCGTTGCAGGAGGGGGGCGAGACCCGGATGCCGAGCCGTTGCGCCTCCCCGCGGAATTCCGCGAGCTTGTCGGTGTTCCCCTTGTCGAGGGTCATCGAGGCCGCGAGGAACTCGGCAGGATGATTGGCCTTGAACCATGCCGTCCAGTAGGCGATCAGGGCGTAGGCCGCCGCATGGCTCTTGTTGAAGCCGTAATCGGCGAACTTGGCGAGCAGGTCGAAGATCTCGTCCGCCTTGGCATTGGTCAGGCCTCGCGCCACCGCGCCGTCGACGAAGCGGGCGCGCTGGGCGTCCATCTCCTTCTTGATCTTCTTGCCCATCGCGCGGCGCAGCATGTCGGCTTCGCCGAGCGAATAGCCCGACAAGGCCTGCGCGATCTGCATCACCTGCTCCTGGTAGATGATGACCCCGAAGGTTTCGCGTAAGCTCGGCTCCATCAGGGGGTGCAAATATTCCGCCTTCTCGTGGCCGAGCTTGCGGGCGCAGTAGGTCGGGATGTTGGCCATGGGGCCCGGGCGGTAGAGGGCGACGAGGGCGATGATGTCCTCGAACCGGTCGGCGCGCATCTCGGTGAGCGCCTTGCGCATGCCGGCGCTTTCCACCTGGAACACTCCGATCGTCTCGCCGCGCCCCATCATTTCGTAGGTCTTTTGGTCGTCGAGCGGGATCTTGGAAAGGTCGATCTTGACTCCCCTGCGGGCGACGAGGTGGACGGCCTTCTGCAACGTCGTCAGCGTTTTCAGGCCGAGGAAGTCGAACTTCACTAGGCCCGCGGGCTCGACCCACTTCATGTTGAATTCGGTCGCGGGCATCGAAGCCTTCGGGTCGCGGTAGAGCGGCACGAGCTCGGTCAGCGGCCGATCGCCGATGACGACGCCGGCGGCGTGGGTGGAGGCGTTGGAGTAGAGGCCCTCGAGCCGCTCGGCGATTGCAAGCATGGTCGCGACCCGCTCGTCGTCGGCCGCCGCCTGCTGAAGCCGGGCCTCGTCCGCCACCGCCTGCTTCAGCGTCACCGGGTGGGCGGGGTTCTGCGGCACGAGCTTGGCGAGCTTGTCGACCTGGCCGAGCGGCATCTCGAGCACCCGGCCGACGGTCCTGAGCACGCCGCGGGCAAGGAACGAGCCGAAGGTGATGATCTGGGCGACCCGATCGGCGCCGTAGCGGTCGCGCACATAGGCGATCACCTCGTCGCGCCGCTCCTGGCAGAAGTCGATGTCGAAGTCCGGCATCGACACGCGCTCGGGGTTCAAGAAGCGCTCGAACAGGAGCGCGAACCGCATCGGGTCGAGGTCGGTGATGGTGAGCGACCAGGCGACCAGCGACCCCGCGCCGGAGCCGCGGCCGGGCCCGACCGGGATGCCTTGCGCCTTGGCCCATTTGATGAAGTCGGCGACGATCAAAAAGTAGCCGGGGAACTTCATCTTCACGATCACGTCGAGCTCGAAGGCGAGGCGCGTCTCGTAGTCCTCGCGCGTGTGCCCGGGGGCGAGCCCGTGATGGGCGAGCCGGGCCTCGAGCCCCTCGCGCGCCTGCCGCCGGAGTTCCTGCTCCTCGTCCACGGCCTCTCCATCCGGAAGCGCGAAGTGCGGCAAGATCGGTTTGCGGGTCAGCGGCCGGTAGGCGCAGCGCATGGCGATCTCGACGCTCGCCTCCACCGCCTCGGGCAGGTCGGCGAACAGCTCGACCATCTCGGCGCGGGTCTTGAACCGGTGCTCGGGCGAGAGGCGCCGCCGCTCGGCGGTCGACAGCAGCGCGCCCTCGGCGATGCACAGCAGGGCGTCATGCGCCTCGTAGTCGGCCGCGGCGGCGAAATAGGGCTCGTTGGTTGCGACCAGCGGCAGGCCGAACCGGTCGGCGAGGTCGATCAGCGCCGGCTCGGCCGCGATCTCGGACTCGAGGCCGTGGCGCTGCAGCTCCAGGTAAAGCCGGTCGCCGAAAGCTTCGCGAAGTCGCGCGAGCCGCGCCTCGGCGAGGTCGGGCATGTGAGCCCCAAGCGGGCGGTCGATCGGGCCGGAGGGGCCGCCGGTCAGCGCGAGCAGCCCTTCGGCGCCGAGGAGCGCGTCGAAGGGGATGTGCGCCTCGTCGCCTTCCTTGGGGTCGAGCCACAGCGACGAAACGAGCCGCATGAGATGCCGGTATCCGGCTTCGGACTGGGCGAGGAACACGATGGGCGCGCGGGCGACGCGAAGCTCGGCAAGGCGCGAGGACGACGACGGCGCGTCGCCGAAATCGACCGTGACCTGGGCGCCGACGATCGGCTGGACGCCGGTCTTCGCCAGCTTCTCCGAGAATTCGAGGGCGCCGAACAAATTGTTGGTGTCGGTGATCGCGAGCGCCGGCATGGCGTCGGCCTTGGCGAGCTTGGCGAGCGTCTCGATCGTGAGCGCGCCCTCGCGCAGGGAAAAGGCGCTATGGACGTGGAGGTGGACGAAGCCGACGGCTTTGAGAATCGACGATTCCATGGCCGCCATTGTCGCAAGCGGGCGACCGGGGGTCGAGGGGAGGGGCCTGTGGATGTCGGGGAGGGCGCGGATTTGCGCCCGTCCGCCGCGACGCGAGAAGCTGCCGAGGACCTGCTATCGCCGCCTGCGTCAAGCGCCCAAGCGCAAAGGGTGCGCGGCCCAAGCGACAAGGGCGTCGAACCCAAATCCACGCCAACTCACTGCAAGGGTCGTCCCCTTGCCGTTTTCAACGTTTTCAAAAGGTTGCGCCTGATCCCGAGTGCGTCCGCGAGAAGCGGTCGCTCAGGGCCCTTCGTAGCCGCGCTAGCCGAGCGCGGGCGGCCTGCCATTTTCAACCTGGGATCGAGCCTTTCCAGAGAGTTGCGGCGAGTTTTCCAACCCGCTTTGCGCCGCGCATTCTCGCCGGCAGTCCCGCGCTTGATCCGTTGGGACGCGGCGATCTGGAAAAGCGCACGGCGCTCCGCTGAAGTTTGATTCGACCATCGCCAAACACTAGCACGATTCCGGATTTCAGAAAAGAGAATGTTTGTCGTCAGCACCGAGGGGGCAGTCGCGCCGCAGCCAGAAGACGAGATGTGGCGGTTCGACGCCGACCGCTGCGGCGCGAAGCGCCACGCCAAGCATCAATGACGGCACCTCCAAATGTGGGTGCGGCAACCGGCGCAAATCCGCCTTAACCCGAGTCCGAAACCCTGGCCCCAGTGCAAGGCGGTTGCGCGCGGTAATCTCCGGGCCGATGATGCGCCATCGCAGACTCGTCGCTTCATGGCGAACGGCCTGTCGCGCCAGGACCGACGATGGAGAGAAAGACAATCTACCGCGTCATGGTGTCGAGCACCTACAAGGAGCTCGCGGACCATCGGCGCGCCGTCCGGGATGCGATGCCCGCCCAGCGCCTGTTGCCGTTGGCGATGGAGGACGACGCGGCGCTCCCCGATCAGGATCTCATCATGCATCCCGATCACCCAGTCCCGATGGCGGAAGTCGGCAAGGAAAGCGGCGCCAAACAGAAGCTCACGGCCTTTGTCAAACTGGCGAAGAAGGATCGCATCTACGCGGAGTTCAAGTCTGTCGACGATCTCCGGACAAAAGTGGTGCAGTCGCTGGTCAAGCTGCGTGAGGTCCTCGACGGTCGCGTCCCGCCTAGCGAGCCGCCCGCTCAAGCGCAACAGGCGCCGACTTTGCCGACCATCCCGTCGGAAGGCGGCATGAGTAAAGCGGCCGCGCTCTCGAACATCCCAATCCGCGTGCCCGTGCACTTCCTCGGCCGCGACGACGCGATCGCGGCGATCGACGCGGCGCTGACGCCGCGCGCGGGCCGGATGGCGATCGCGGCGCTGCAGGGGCTGCGCGGCGTCGGCAAGTCGACGCTCGCCGCCGCCTACGCCGAGCGGCGGCGCGCGGACTTTCGCGCGACCTGGTGGGTGAGGGCGCAGACCGCGGACGGCATGCGCGCCGATCTCGTCGCGCTCGGCGTCCGGCTCGGCTGGGTCGCGGCGGACGCGAAAGAGGTGGAAGCCTTCGAGGCCGTGCGCGAACGGCTCAAGGACGAAGGCGAAGGCGTCCTCCTCGTCTATGACAATGCCATCGACGCCAATAGCGTACGGCCTTTTCTGCCGCTCGGCGGCGCGGCGCGGGTCCTCGCCACGTCGAACGCGCTGAGTTGGCGCGGGATCGCCGAGCCTGTCGAAATTGCCCTTTGGCCGAAGGCGGTCGGCGCCGATTATCTCGTCGCCCGCACGGGACGCGCGCGAGAGCACGCCGAGGCCAAGGCGCTGTCGGAGGCGCTCGGCGGCCTGCCGCTCGCGCACGAGCAGGCGGCGGCCTATTGCGAGCGGCTCGGGATTGCGCTCGCTGAGTATCGGCGGCGCTTTGCGGACGCGCCGGCGCCGCTGCTCGACGCGACCAAGGACGCCTCGCCCGACTATCACGGCGGTCTGACGGTCGCGAAAGCCTTCGCCCTCGCCATTGAGGAGGCCGCAAAACTCCATCCCGCCGCCGAGCCGCTGGTCGCCTACGCCGCGCTGCTCGCGCCCGAACTGATCCCGCTGTTCCTGTTCGCCGATGCTCGCCAGCAATTCGGCGAGCCGTTCGCGTCGGAGATCGCGGGCGACGGATTGGACGAGGCGGTCGCGGCGCTGCGCGCCTTCGCCCTCGTCGATCGCGAGACGATCGCGGACGAACGCGATCCGTCGGTCACGACAGAGACCATCCGACTGCATCGGCTGGTGCGCGTGGCGGCTGCCGGGCGGCGGCAAGGGGACGCCCTGGAGGGCGCGCGGCGCGTTCTCGTTAACGCAATGGTGGCGGTCTATCCGCGGACGGTCGACAACGATCCGAGCGTCTGGACGCGGGCGCGGCGACTCGACGCGCTCGCACTCGATCTGGTTCGCAGTGAGGCTGTGCCCGGCGGCGCGGAAACGTCCGCATCCTATCTTCTCGATCGGCTTGCGACTTACCGGTATCTCGCGCTTGGGGCCTATTCCGAGGCGCGGCCTCTGTTCGAGCGCGCGCTCGCTATGTGCGAGAAGGCGCTCGGCCCAGAGCATCCCTCGACCGCGACGCGTCTCAACAACCTCGCCGATCTGCTCCGGGCTCAGGGCGACCTCGCGGGCGCTCGGCCGCTGTACGAGCGGGCGCTTAAGATCGACGAAGCCGCGTACGGCCCCGAGCATTCAGAGGTCGCTACGGACCTCAACAACCTCGCCGCACTGCTTCGCACTCAAGGTGACCTTGCCGCCGCGCGGCCGCTCTCCGAGCGGGCGCTGGCGATCAAAGAGAAGGCGCTCGGCCCCGAGCATCGCTCGACCGCGACGAGCCTCAACAACCTCGCGCTCCTGCTTCAGGCTCAGGGCGACCTCGCGGGCGCTGGCGATCTACGAGAAGGCGCTCGGCCCCGAGCATCCCTGGACCGCCACGAGCCTCGACAACCTCGCGCTCTTGCTTCGTGCTCAGGGCGACCTCGCGGGCGCGCGGCCACTCCATGAGCGGGCGCTGGCGATCTTCGAGAAGGCGCTTGGCCCGGGTCACCCTTCGACGAAAAATTCGGCTCGCGGGCTCGCCCTAACGCTCGACGCCCTCGGGCGAGGCGACGAAGCGGCTGGGGTGCGGGCGCGGTATGGGCTCGACGGCGGGGCGACGACTTAGTCCGCGCCAGTCCCCGCCCCCCTTGTGGGGGCGGGTTAGGGTGGGGGGTCGCGCCGGGCCTTTGAAATTGGAGGCTTGGCGAAAGGCGCAAAGGGAAAAACGGGACCTGTCGGTTGTCAGGATGCCCAAAATGTCGAGGGTCGGCCCGTTTTCGGCCAGCGTTCATAGGTCGGCGCGACCCCCCACCCCTTCCCGCCCCCACAAGGGGGGCGGGGGTTCCGACGGCGCGTCCTGAGCGCTCTGGTCCGTCTACCGGGCGGCGGGAGGTGCGGCCACGCCGACGCGGATTACGCCGCCTCGATCGTTTGCGCGGCCTGGGCTCCGGGCTCATAATTCGAAACATCTCTTTTCGGGCGCGAAAAATGTCCAACGTCTACGAGAGCGACTTTTACGCCTGGGCGATGGAGCAGGCGGCGCTTCTGCGCACCCGCCGGCTCGATGCGGCCGATATCGACAACATCGCCGAGGAGATCGAGAGCCTGGGGCGAGGGGAGAGGCGCGAGCTTGTGAACCGGCTGGCGGTCCTGCTCCTGCATCTGTTGAAGTGGCAGTTTCAGCCGGGGTTTCGCAGCCCGAGCTGGAGCGCCGCGATCCGGGAGCAGCGCATAAGGCTGCGCGATCATCTCGACAACAACCCGAGCCTCAGGGCGCATCTCGACCAAGCCTTGACCCGCGCCTACCGGCTCGCCGTCATCGGGGCGGCGCGAGAGACGGGTTTTTCCGAAAGCGCGTTTCCGCAATCTGCGCCCTATCCATTCGAGCAGGCGGCCGACGACGCGTTCTGGCCGGAGTGAGGCCGGCCCAGTCTCCGCCCCGATAGCCCGTCGATAGACGGGCGTCCTTCCGGACGACCGACTTGGGGGCGGGAAGGGGTTGGGGGTCGCGCCGGGCCTTTGAGATTTGGGGGCTTGGCGCGAGGCGGAATGCGAAAGCAAGACCCGTCGATCGTCCGCCTGTCCGAGTCGCCAAGGGCCGGCGCGTGTTCAGAGGTCGGCGCGACCCCCCACCCCTTCCCGCCCCCACAAGGGGGGGCGGGGGAGGGTCGGCGCATGTCGCGATGGGCTGCGTCGACGGCGAGCCGGCCACGACCGCCCGTGCATACCTCCACAGCCACACCGTCCTGAGCGCGATCAGCGCGCCCGCGGCGGGAGTGAGCGTCGAGTAGAGGAAACCGTAGAGGAACGGGTATTCGGCCTGGACGAGCAGCAAGGCGAAGGGGAGCAGGCGGCGGGCTTCAGCGCTTGCGAAGGGCGCGGCGGCCGCGGCCAGCGGAACGATCCGAGCGTGATGACGGCGAGGAGGCAGACGAGGCTCGCCTGGAGGACGGCAAGAAGGCGCTGGCCTTCGTCGCGCGCGTCGCGCAAGCGCGCCCATGCGAAAGCCCAGCTTGCGGCGATTCCGGCGAGGAGCAGCAGGCTCGACAGCGCGCGCAGAGCCGGTTCGGCCGGCGAGACCGCGTTCATCGAGCCGTAGGCGAAGGCCTCGCTCATGAAAGACGGATCGAAGCTCCGCGCGAGGATGAGCAGACCGCTGTAGATCGTTTCGATCTGGATCGGGCGCGAGCCGTGGTAGGCGAAGGCGTCGAGGGCGTGCGGGCCGGCGATCAGGACGTAGGCGAGGCCGGCAAGCGAGACCGCCGCGGCGAAGCCGGCGAGCCAGCGGGCGAGGGGGTGGCGCACGCCCTCATCCGGCGCTTCGCGCCACCTTCGCCCTGAGGGGGAAGGGATGGACGGCGCCGCTGCGCCCGTCTCCCCAAGGGAGAGGGCGGCGGCCGAAGGCCGACGGGTGAGGGTCATAGGGCGCGACCCTTTCTCATTCAGCCTCAGCGCAACCATCACAAAAATCGGCGCGAGCAGGATCGGGACGCCCTTCAGCGCGACGGCGAGGCCGAGCGCGGCTCCGCTGGCGGCGGGGCGGCGCGCCGCGAGCGCGGAAATGGCGGCGGCGATCGCCAGCGCCACCGAAGGGTCGTAGCGGCGCACGGCGATCACGCCGAGGGAGAGCGTGAGCAAAATCGCGTGGGCGAGCGCCGCCTCGCCGGCGCCGGGCCGCATGCGCTCGGCGGTCCGGACGGCGAGCCAGACCGCGAGCGTCAGCGCCGCCTCCATGTCGAGCGCGAACAGGCGGACATAAGTCTCCTCGTCGTGCGTGAGCAACGCCGGCAGCAGCGCGGCGGCCATCATGCCTGGCGGGTATTCCACGGCGAAATCGCGCCACGGGACGAGCGGGCGGTCCGGGGTCGCGATGCGGCTCGGGTCGGGCGGCCCTTCCGGCCCCGCCTTGCCGGCGGCCCGCACGAAGTCGGCCGGGTAGGGCCGGCCGAAGGTCGCCTCGGCGTAGGCGAAATAGCGCTCGACGTCGCCGTCGTCGCGCAACGTCGTCATCACCCGTTCGAAAGGAGTCTGCCGTTGGCGCAGCGCCTTCCAGTCGGTCGGCCCGGCGTCGCCGGGGCGCCGCCAGGCTTCGAGCGCGGATCCGAACACGTTCAGCGCGCCGAAGACGACGAGGAGCCAAACGAGCCAAAGCCGCGTGCGACGCTGAATCGGGAGGCGCATAGCGCGAGGGTCTGCGGCTCCGCTCGCGCGGGGCTGACCGGCGGTCGAAGGGCGCTCTCTTCGGTGCGGTCGTCGAACGAGTCGGCCGCGATCGGCGATCGCGGCTACAGGATTATCGACAGCGCGGATTCGATCCGATCTCGAGGGCGTCGACGGCTCGGCCGTTGGCGTTGGCGACCTGCACGCATTCGCGGGTCGCAGGATTGAAGTAGATGCCGAAGATCGCGCCGCCGACCACCGTGGTGCCGACGTTCCGGTATCCGTAGGAGGCCATGGCGGTCAGGACCTGCGCAGGCGCCATGCCCCGGACGTTGGGGACCCCCGCCGGCCGGGCGGCGTTGGGGACCCCCGCCGGTCCGCCGCCGCTGGGTCCCCAGCCGGGTCCGGCGCCGTTGGGGCCCCAAGGCGGGCCCGGCGGGTGTTCGCCGCCGGGTTCGCCGCTGTCGGAATCCCACCCGGGGCCGGGGGGGCGCTCGCTGTCCGGTCCGCGCTCCTGCTCGCGCTGGGCCGCGCGGCAGCCTTGCCTGTAGGCGTGGCTGTCCTCATCCTGGTCGTATCGGCCCGCGAGACAATCGTAGTAGCCGCGGCTGTATTCGCGCGGCGAGGCCGCGGCCGGCGACGCCAGCGCCAAACTGAGCGTTCCCGCCGCAACGGCGATCCGAATCTTCATGAGCTGGGCCCCCCCCGGACATTGAACAGGCTGAACGCAAGGGCCATACGAGCCCGTCGCAGTCAAGCCGCGATTTCGGCCGCGAACCGGCTCTCGGGCGCGCGCTTCGTCGCCGCGCGCCCGGCCGACATTCCCGACGTGGCGGCGCTCGCCGCGGTTCTGCGCTGCGCGTTCTGAAGGTTGCGCCCCCTCGTAGACGCGGTCGTCGACCTCAAGCATATACACATCTTTTTCCGCTTCGCGATTTGTTGGATTTCGGATTCAGCAGCCGCAAGAAAGCGGCGCCCGATGGACGCCGCATCAGGGGCCAGCCGCGGAGGTACGCACGCCTGGATGCTGGCGAACCTGTTCGCGGCCGGGTTTCTGCCGGAGATCTGGACCCCTGACGCAGGGACCGGTTGCAAGCGCCGGTTGACCGCGGGCCGCTATCAGGTCGCTCGCCATCGTGCGCGGATCAAGAACGAGGTTCATGACATCTTGCACGCTGACGCGCCAAGTGTTGCCCGGCGAGGAACCGGAGGCGACCGGCCGGCATTTGCGCGAATTCGATCGGCTCGCCGAGGACCAGTTCTCGACCGAGTGATCGCCGCCATCGGTCGTTCGAAGGGCGGGATGACCACCAAAATC
>Ga0074045_10005887_pt1 | contig 10616 bp, 11 predicted proteins | sample BogForMeECP23OM2_FD_94442 | JGI IMG/M metagenome (GOLD analysis project Ga0074045, IMG submission 94442) | Bog forest soil microbial communities from Calvert Island, British Columbia, Canada - Bog Forest MetaG ECP23OM2 | ecosystem: Environmental > Terrestrial > Soil > Wetlands ... | reverse complement strand
TTGGTTCCGTCATCATTGTCAGTCTTGTCTTGAAATTAACGAACCGGCGCGGCTTCCGCTTCCACCGCCGCAGGGCGCAACGCTGCCAGTCCCTGCTCAATCGAACCGTTGATCTGACGCTTGGCGCACTCCGCGGCCACGCGAATCGCGTTCTTGATGGCATTCGCGTTCGACGATCCGTGCGTGATGATGCACACGCCTTTCACGCCTAACAATGGAGCGCCACCGTATTCGGTATGATCGATGCGCTTCTTAAAATCGATGAAGGCGCTGCGCGAGAGCAAATAGCCGACCTGCCGCGTGATTGTAGCCTTCAGCGATTCCTTCAACGCCGAGCGTACCAATCCGGCCACGCCTTCTGAAACTTTCAGCGCCACGTTACCCACAAAACCATCGGCCACGATGACATCCACGTGTCCGTTGAACAGGTCGCGGCCTTCCACGTTGCCGATAAAGTTCAAAGGCAAACGTTTCAATAACTGGAACGACTCGCGGGTCAACTCGTTGCCTTTGGTCTCTTCTTCGCCAATCGAGAGCAAGCCCACGCGTGGCCTTCTTCCAATGGAACCTGTCCGACTGGATCTCATGTCGCCAAACCTGGTTTCGGCAAACATGGACCGAAAATAGATTTCTCCCATCACGGCGAACTGCTCAAGATTATGCGGCTTGCAATCCACGTTCGCGCCCACATCCAGCAAAATTGCCGCAGTCCCCGGAGCCGTCGGAAAAACCGCAGCCAGCGCCGGACGATCGACGCCATGCAGCGCGCCGAGTACCATCTTGGCTGACGCCATAGCAGCGCCTGTGTTGCCGGCGGTGACAAATCCTGCCGCCCGTCCCTCGCGAACCAACCGTAATCCCACGCGCATAGAAGAATCGCGCTTGGCCCGCACGGCCTGCACCGCTTTATCTTCCATGGTGATGAATTCGCTGGCGTGAACGATCTCCATGGGCAACCGCGACGCCGCCAGGTGGCGGTCGAGTTCAGCTTTGATCGCGGATTCCTGCCCGACCAGCAGCACGCGCACGCCGTAGTTGCGCGCAGCATGAATCGCGCCTTCGATTTCAGGCTTGGGAGCCCGGTCCGAACCCATCGCATCCAGCGCAATCACGCTAGGCATGGTGACAGCGGGTTAGCTGGCTTCCTTGACTTCGAGCACTTCGCGGCCTTTGTAATAGCCACACTTGGCACAGGCGCGATGCGGCATCTTCTTCTCGTGGCAGTTCGGACACTCCGAAAGCGAGTGGCTTTTCAGGGCATCGTGCGCCCGCCGGGTTGAGGTGCGCTTCTGCGAGTGTCGTCTTTTTGGATTTGGCATGTTCTATGAATTCCTCTCACGAAGCGCCCGCGCCTCGCCTGAATGTCTTTCTTCCAACTCTTAGTGTGCCAGCTTGCTGCGGATTTCTTTCAACGCCGCCCATCGCGGTTCTTCCACCGAGACGTCGCAAGAGCAACGCTCCTGATTCAGATTGCTGCCGCAGTGGGGGCACAGTCCCTTGCAGTCTTCGCGACAAGTGACCTTCAAAGGGACGGCCAGCAGGACCTGTTCGCGAACCACGTCGTCGAGCAAAATCCCCTCGCCCTCATAATAGCTGATCTCGGCCTCCGCTTCGGTGACCGAAATCTCGTCGCGTCCCGCATCCGCACCCTGGGGCCGATACAGCAAATCAAAGTCACGCTGCACATCCTGAACAATCGGTTCCAGACAGCGCGCGCAACTCGATTCCAGGCGCGTGGCCAACCCACCCTTGACTCGTATATCTTTGATGACCTTGTGCTTGCCGTGATGCTCCTCGACTAGATCGGCGCGCCCGCTGGTTTCAAGCGGAGCGACTTGACGATAATCGACCCCTAAGTCGATCGCTCCCGGCGGGAACCTCTCCACAAAATCGATGGGGTGAAGTTCCAAGTCTCTGATTTCGAAGAACATCGGGAAACCTCCGCGCCCCGTTCTGTCGTCCCAGGCCCGCGGAAGCGCACTCAGAAGGCGCATGTACCGCTTGGGAGCAAGTTTTAAGGATAACGGCTGGGAGAAAGTAGTGTCAAGGTAAGGCTGGCCATAGCCTGGTCAGAATCGTGTTTCGTGAGAGGTCTCGGCAGCAAGGGCGAAATTATGGCTGCCGGGACTCCGCAGCGGCGGCAACGGCTTCGAAATGGGCAACAGTTGCCAGTACCGAGTGTAGATGCGTCTCCGACCTAAGCTTAATCTCGAAATTGACCGAAAGTATTAGTAGGGTTCAGAGCAATCCTGAAATCACGCCGCACCTGTTCTTCGCTCTTTAGAACTCGTCTCAATTCCTGAACAATCCGCAGCAATTCATCGGGATCCTTCGCCTCCAGTGCAGCCCGGCACAACTCTCTCCAATTCTTGCGCTTTGCTTCAGCCATGGTGGAATACTCCTAAGTTTGACTTCTACGGGGAGCGGAGACGTCCGCCGTTATCCAAGCTAACTGCGGATATAGGCGAGAATTGTTGTTCACCGCTTCGTAGCCTCAGTGCGGCTTACGCGGCCGACCGCACGGAGGGCCGCTACCGTGGAGCCGACGATACAAATACCAATCACCAAGGTCAGAGCGCTCACAACTAGCTCGCTCAGCAATTCGATTGCACTTCTCAGCATTTGCACTCCTCTGTCTTTCGCGCTGTGAGGATGAAGTCACCACGGCAGGCAGAAAAGCCCTGCCCCGCAACCGCTATTAGCTTCACCGCTTGAATCGTCTTCGTGTCTGTAAAGCAATCGAGAAGCCAAAGCGCCGTCCCGGAGGTTCGTTCTCGAAGTGCTTGAGGCTACAAAGGTTGGGCAATAGGCGGAGAGGACAGGCGCGGCAGGCTGTCAACTTTGTCCGTTAACGATTCGACGAATGACGAGCGCTCCGACACTTTTCCGGAAGCTTTCGGCCGATTCGCGACATCAGATGAAATATCTTGGAGTGTCGTTCGTCTATCGCAATAGTGGTCGGTCTGAAGGCCTGAAACGTCAAAATCTGTGACCGGCGCGAGGAGTCAATGAGCACTCTGTCCGCAACCATCTCGGAGGAATACACCCAACGCTACGAGGCGCTGCTCCGCGCTACCAATGCCATCGGCACCTGCCGCGATTGCGATACCGCCGCCGACATGCTCATCCAGGCGCTTCGCGAAGTGGTCAGCTTCGATTATCTGCAGTTGATCACCTTTCAGAACGACACCGCGGCCGTTGAATGGCACGTGCTTTATTCGAACGGCGCGAGACAGAATCTGCATTCGACTGACGTTGTCGTGGAGGGCACGCCAATTGCCTGGGTCCACGAGTCCCAACAAGCTCTTGTTACGGAGGCTTGGAGCGAGGAGGCCCGGTTTCCAGAACACGCTGAATTCCTTAATGAATTGGCGATTGCCTCTACCTGCGTGTTGCCGCTGGCGCGGGGACCACGGCGTCTGGGTGTGTTGAGCGTGGGCAGGACCCAAAGGAATGCCTACCCGGAAGGCGAGGTCCGCTTTCTCGGTGTGGTCGCGGATCAGATTGCGCTGGCAATCGATGCCGCGGTCAACTTCTATTTGTCCCGGCAGGCCGAGGATCGATTGAAACTGATCCTTGAAGTTACTAATCAGGTTGTCTCAAAGCTGAATTTCCAGGAACTGTTGCAAGCCATTTCGGCCAGTGTCCGTCAAGTGATGCACTGCGATGCCGCTGCGATCATGCTGCCCACGCCTGACGGTCTGCACTTGCGGAAGCATGCTCTTGATTATCCGGATAGCAGAGGGTTTTTTGCGGAAGATAAATTAATTCCCATCGAGGGCACAGAGTTCGGCGAGACCTTTCGGAGCGGAAAACCCTGGGTTACGAATCGGCTCGACGCGCGCGAGGTGTCGCCTGAAATGTATGCCAAGGCGGTGGGCGAGGGGATGAACTCATTCTGCCGGGTCGCCCTCGTCAGCCGGGAGCGCTCGCTTGGAGTGCTGGCTGTCTCCAGCCGGGAAGAGAACGCGTTCGATCGGGAAGATGTGTCCTTCTTATCGCAGGTGGCGCGGCAAGTCGCGATCGGCGTGGAGAACGCTCTGGCCTACGGTGAAATCGCCGATCTCAAAGACAAGCTCGCTCAGGAAAAACTGTACTTGGAAGATGAAATCCGGGGCGAGATGGACTTTGAAGGAATCGTGGGAATCGTGGGGCAGAGTTCGGCTCTGCGGCACGTTTTGAACCTCGTCGAGAACGTGGCTCCCAGCGACTCGACCGTATTGCTTCTCGGAGAAACCGGCACGGGGAAGGAACTGATTGCGCGCGCGATTCATGAGCGCAGCCGGCGTAAGGAGCGGACCTTCGTAAAGCTCAACTGCGCCGCTATTCCCACGGGACTGCTTGAGAGTGAGCTGTTTGGGCATGAACGAGGCGCCTTCACCGGCGCCATTGCGCAAAAAATTGGCCGCCTCGAGCTGGCGGACCAAGGTTCATTGTTTCTGGATGAGGTGGGAGACATTCCCATCGAGATCCAGCCGAAGCTCCTGCGGGCTTTGCAGGAACGTGAGTTTGAACGACTGGGCAGCACGCGAACCAAGAAGGTCGACGTGCGGTTGGTTGCAGCGACGAATCGCGACCTCGAGAATCGCGAGTTCCGCAGCGACCTGTACTATCGCCTGAATGTGTTTCCGATTCGTATCCCGCCGTTGCGCGAACGCCCCGACGATATTCCGCTGCTGGTTCGCTACTTCACCCAGAAATACGGCCGCTTGATGAACAAGCAGATTGAATCAATTCCAGCCTCGGCTATGAGGAAACTCTCGAGTTGGCACTGGCCGGGGAACATTCGCGAGCTGGAAAACTTTATCGAGCGTTCCGTGATCCTTACCCATGGCGCGGCGCTGCAAGCTCCGGTCGCCGAACTGGGCAACAACGGCAAGGTCACTCCCCTGGCTGGAACACGCGAAGCCAATGAACGCGATGAGATTGTCCGCATCTTGAAAACCACCAACGGACGAGTGGCGGGAGACGACGGCGCCGCTGCACGCATGGGCCTGAAGCGCACGACCTTGATCGCGCGCATGAAGAAGCTTGGCATCGACCCTCGAAGAGTCGCGCTGTGAGTCCTAGAACAGGTAAATGCAGTACGCTCCCGGTTCTCTCTTAAAGGTTGTTGTTGTCTCTCTCGGACTCGACAACTGTCATTCTCGCTTTTGACATTCTTTGACAGAATGCCCGGGCGTTTCTCCTCCCCTCAATCATTTCAATACCTTGCAGGCCTGTAGCTTTGGCAGGCGCCGTGCGCTAGATGCTTTCGTTGCTGGATCAGCCATGTTCAAGATTTCTACAGTCGATACCCGGTCTCAGCGGCGATTGGTGGTAGAAGGGGCCCTTGTTGGGCCCTGGATCTCGGAGCTTCGCACCGCCTGGAGAGACGCGAGCCAGGATCTGAACGGACGCAAGCTCCGAATCGACCTGAGAAACCTGACCGTCATCAGCCACGAGGGAGAGAACGCGATCTTCGATCTGATGAAGCAGGGCGCCAAGTTTTCCTGCGGTGGCATTTGCACAAAATACATGGTGAAACGGCTGGCCCGGGAATGCCGAGGCCAGCTACCCCAGGCCGTTAAACCAACAGATATCCAGACAGAACCTGCGTTACGGAGGTGAGTATGCGCGAAGCGAAGGAAGCAACGAAATTTACTCTGTACACGACGAGCGGCGATTTCTGTCGAGTCTTTCAGGAAGACATGAACGGCCTCTACCTTCTGTCGTTCCTGTTAACCGCCGATCGTGAGAAGGCTGAACAGTGCTTTGTTTCGGGTCTTGAAGACTCCGTGGAAGGCAGCCCCGTCTTCAAGGAATGGGCGCGCTCGTGGGCGAGGCGGGCGATCGTCCGGAATGCGGTGCGAGTCATCGACCCGCGGCCAAAGACAACGGATGCCTCTAACTCTGCAGTCAACCCCCGAGAGAAAACACTGGCAGCCGGGCAGCACGCCGGAATTGCCGCAATTCTTGCCCTCGAACCATTCGAGCGGTTTATCTATGTGATGACGGTTCTTGAGCGCTACTCCGATCACGAGTGTTCAATTCTCCTGGGCTGCCCGCGGCGTGACATCCCTGGCGCGCGAATTCGCGCTGTGCTGCAACTTGGCGGCACGATGGCATCGCATTACGCACAGTCTGCGCCTTCGAGGGCAGAGCAGCCGGCATCGCAGAACGTCCACGGTGCTTTATTTGAGCTGCTGTTTGGCCAACAGTTCGCAACTTCGGGTTAAGTTAACATCTTTTCAAACAAAGATGGCGCTGCAGATGACGCCGAAGAAATGTCGATGCTCCGGCCGTCTGACTCATTTGAAAAGCTTTCGACACTCATTAAAAACTAAGGAGAAGCGAAATGACGAAGCCGAGCAAACTTGGTGGGGCCTTCGCGCCTCCGGGCACCTCGATGAACTTGAACCGCATGGGCTACGGCGCGATGCAACTTGCCGGCCCGGGAGTGTGGGGGCCTCCTCGTGATGTTGAGGCTGCGATTGCGGTTCTGCGGGAGGCAGTAGCGGCTGGCGTGAATCACATCGATACCAGCGACTACTACGGTCCGCATGTGACCAATCAGATTATCAAGCAGGCGCTCCATCCTTATCCCGAAGGGCTCGTGATCGTCACCAAAGTGGGTGCTCGCCGAGCTGCAGACAAATCATGGCTGCATGCTCTGTCGCGTCAGGAATTGATCGATGCGGTTCATGATAATCTGCGAAATCTTGGACTCGACCGGCTGAATGTCGTCAATCTTCGAGTTGGTGGAGTAATGGGGCCGTCGGAGGGATCAATCGAAGAGCCTCTGACCGTGCTGGCTGAGCTCAAGCGCCAAGGAATCATTCAACATCTGGGTTTGAGCAACGTCACTCCCGGGCAGTTGGCCGAAGGTCAGAAGATTACGGAGATTGTCTGCGTGCAGAATTTCTACAACGTCGCTCACCGAGAAGATGACGACTTCATCGATAGCCTTGCCGGGCAAGGCATTGCGTACGTGCCGTTCTTTCCGCTCGGCGGGTTCAGCCCGTTGCAGTCGTCAAAGCTCGATGCGGCAGCTGCTTCCTTGAAGGTAACGCCGATGCAGGTCGCGCTGGCTTGGCTTTTGCAGCGCTCGCCTAACATTCTGCTGATCCCGGGGACCTCTTCAGTCGCTCATCTTCGCGAGAATCTAAAGGCGGCGACGTTACTACTTCCGCAGGAAATACTTACCAGCCTCGACTCAATTGGTCCAGACCGCAGCGCCGACGGAGAAGGGACTCCGTCCGTTGCCATTGCGAACTAGCTGACGCATTTTACCTTGACGCAATGCGAGAGCATTGCGCGATGTCTCTCTCGCCGGAGTCTTCGAAGCGGCGGCAATCTTACTTGCCGTGTCGGCGCTATCCTAGTAGGCTTTCAGGGTTTAGCTTCTCCCAACATGCTGCGCATTCCCTACTCAGAACTTCTTGAGACACTGCAACGCATCCTGCTGAAAGTTGGACTCGACCGCCCGCGCGCTGCCTTGTGCGGCCAGTTGTTCGCGGAGACGAGCCGGGACGGAGTTTATTCGCACGGATTGAACCGGTTTCCTCTTTTCATCTCCATGATCCGGTCGGGATTTGTCGACGTCCACGCTCAGGCGGAGCGGGTCAGCACTTCGGGCGCGCTTGAGCGCTGGGACGGAAAGTCGGGTCCGGGCAATCTCAACGCATATCAATGCATGGACCAGGTGATCGCTCTGTCGCGACTTCACGGTCTTGGATGCGTAGCTTTGGCGAACACGAATCACTGGATGCGCGGCGGCACCTACGGTTGGCAAGCCGCCGAAGCAGGCGTGATCGGAATCTGCTGGACCAACACTTCGCCGAATCTTCCACCCTGGGGCACAAGCGAGCCGCGCCTCGGAAACAATCCGCTGGTAATCGCCGTGCCGCGCAAACAAGGTCATGTTGTCCTCGACATGGCGATGTCCCAATTTTCCTACGGTGCGCTCGCTTCCTATCGAATGAGCGGCGAGTTGCTCCCGGTCGAAGGAGGCTTCAACAGCGAAGGCATGCTCACTCGATTTCCCGCAGCCATCGAGAGCTCGAAACGTCCCCTGCCAATCGGTTATTGGAAAGGCTCCGGGCTCGCCCTGCTGTTGGATCTGGTCGCGGCAACCTTGTCGCGGGGCTGCGCGACCTATCAGATCGACGCGGCGGCGGAGCGCGAGAGCCGTCTTTCACAGGTATTCATCGCAATCGACCCTTCATTCGCGGGTCAGGAGTATTTCCCCGCTGAGGTTGCGGATCAAGTCATCGCGAACTTGCAACTGCCGTTCCAGTCCGCAGACGAGCATGTCCGTTATCCGGGCGAACGTGTCCTGCGCACTCGCGAGGAAAATATGCGGCAGGGTGTGCCGGTCGATCCCACAATCTGGCGTCAGGTTCAAGAAATGGTGTAACAACCGGGCACAACTCTCTACAAGGTCTGCTCCACAACTTTCTCCAGATGCGTATCCGGCAGAGGCCTGGTCTGATAAAGGCTGAAGTCTCGTACGTTTCTTAAGATGAAGGTAGGTACATCGGCGGCGTGAGCCATTTTAAGGTGGGTGAAGTCGGCGCCTGCCACGTCGTCGAGCACAATCGCCGGCCGCAAATCCTCTTTTTCGTAACGAACCTCAACATCGCGGAGCGAAATCCCCCTGGCGTGGCGAATGAAGAAACCGTGCGACGGCATGGGGCCAAAACGATTCGGATCAGGATAAGCGGTTTCCATCTCCGGCGGCTGGAGGCTGGCGTCTTCCTTGCTTCCGCCGCCCTCATGCTGCACGAAAATATTGCTCAGCTCCAAATCTTCAATGAAGTGTCCCGGAATGCCGGCGATGATCGATGCCTGCTGCGAAGCGGCGTGAGAAACCACAACATCGCTGATTTTGATCCGCCGCACTTTTCCGATCGGAACGCCTTGAGGACCTCGCATACGGCTCCCGAGGCGTATGAAGAAAGGCACGTCCACCGGTTCGCGCATGGTGATGTTGCTGATCGAAACATCCTCGAGCAGGCCGCCATCGACAGATTCCAATGCGATCCCGCGGCTCAGCTCGATCACGCAATTCGAAACTGTAACGTTGCGGAAGCCGCCATTCGATTCCGTCCCAAACTTGATTCGGCCATTGCGCGGAGCCTGCGATGGACCGATGCGTTTGCAGGTCGCATCAAGTAGCGTGCCTTCCTCGTAGCCACCGGTCACATAGCAATTCGCGATGGTTACGTTGTCTGTGGAACGGGCATAGCCGAGTCCAAAGGAACTTTTCAGACAGATGCCATCGTCCCAGGGAGAGTTCACGCTGCAATTCGAGACGCGCACGTTTCTGCAGCAGTCGATGTCGATGCCGTCGCGATTGGTATCGATCTTCAGGTTGTCGATCGTCAGATTGTCGACCCCTGTGGCGAGAATCGCGAAATGGCCGCCGTGGAGGATCGAAAAGTCGCGGAAGATAACGTTGCGGCAGTTCTTCAGGCTAATCGCTTTGTTTCCTGTTCCAATATCGAGCGGCTTATCGCCGCTTCCGCGGCTGAGTCCCTTGCCCCAAATCAACCCCGGTCCAAAAATCGAAACGTTGTCGAGGTCCTCCCCCACGATCAAGCTGTTATGCCAGTGACTGTGGCCAAAGTCCTGATATTGATCCCACTGGTTCGGCTCAGGCGGGTCGTAGCCGGGGCTGCCGGCAGGCGCCGGCCACTCTGCGGCAACAATCGTTGCTCCGGGTGCCAGATAGAGTGCGACGTTGCTCCTCAGATGGATCGTGTAACAAAGATATTTTCCCGGTCCGAGTTGGACGGTGCCCCCGCCTGCGGCGGAAGCGGCGGCGATTGCTTTGTCGATGGCCGGTGTGTCGAGAGTTTTGCCATCGCCTGTAGCTCCAAACGTTTTCACGTCATACTGAGGGGTAAATGCGCTATCGGACTCTGCCCTTGCAGCAGTAGCACCTAAACTGATCGCTCCGCCGGAAACTCCCAGGCCGGCAAACTTCAGGAATTCTCGTCGCGCAGTCTTATCTTGCGGCATAGGTCTTACACGCCCCCAGAGACGAACTCATTCGTGCACTTCTTCAGGAACCTTCGTGCTGATCGGCGCCAGAATAAACGATGACGCGCCGTGGGTCCACGAATAAGCAACCGGCCGACGTCACAAGAAACATAGCTGCATAAAAGCCAAGGCTTACACCTTGAAGGGACACTCAGTTCTCCGCTTTACCAATCCGCCGGAAGGTTTACATACGATCGATTCAAGTCCCGAACCGACTCGCAGCCCAGCAGTTTCAAGGTACGTTCCAGATCGGCGCGCAGGATTTCAAGAGCACGGGTAACCCCGGCCTCCCCGGCAGCGGCCAGACCGTAGGCGTAGGCCCTTCCACAAAGAACCGCACTCGCACCCAGGCACAGTGCTTTGACCACATCAGTTCCGCGGCGAATGCCGCTGTCCAGAAAAACCTCCGCTTGACCCTTTACCGCGGCGACGATGTCAGGCAGTACACGCATGGTTGCGGGAACACCATCCAGTTGGCGGCCACCGTGATTCGACACCACTACCGCCGCCGCTCCGTGATCAAGGGAGCGCTTGGCATCTTCGGCGGTAAGCACGCCTTTAATAACGATGGGGCCCTTCCAAAGGTCGCG
>Ga0074045_10005886_pt1 | contig 10618 bp, 12 predicted proteins | sample BogForMeECP23OM2_FD_94442 | JGI IMG/M metagenome (GOLD analysis project Ga0074045, IMG submission 94442) | Bog forest soil microbial communities from Calvert Island, British Columbia, Canada - Bog Forest MetaG ECP23OM2 | ecosystem: Environmental > Terrestrial > Soil > Wetlands ... | reverse complement strand
GCTAGCAAATCGGCGATGGCGTCCGCTCCCGCCAAAACGCGCGCGTCTTTACCAAGCTTGCGAACCGCGGCAGCCACCGTTTCCGGGTCCAGCCGCTGCTCCTCGCTCAATTGTCCGGCGCGATGCACGCTGCCCAGCAGCACGCCATCGCCCAGCGCCAGCGCCGGTGGGAGCGCGTCCTGGAAAACGCGGCGTCGCATGGAATTCGATCGCGGCTCCAGAATCGCCCACAATCGGCGGCCCGGCCAGCGCAGCCGCGCGGCTTCGATGGTGGCGCGCACGGCCGTCGGATGATGCGCGAAATCGTCCACCACCACGATGCCATCCACTTCGCCTTTCACCTCCATGCGCCGCCGGACACTTTGAAAGGTTTCGAGCGCCTGCCCTACGGTCTCGCTCCTGATCCCGCGCCCCTGCGCGATCACGAGCGCCGCCAGCGCATTCAAAACGTTGTGGTGGCCGGTGGCAGCTAGCCGGAACTCGCCGTAGGTCTCGCCCTTGTACTTGACTCGGAACTTCATGCCGTCGCCGTCCGCTTGCACCTCCGTGGCGCTCCAGTCGTTGCCGCTCTCCAGCCCATACGTAATCACGGGACAAAAGGCCTTTTCCGTGGCCTGGCGCAACGCCTCCCCGGCATCTGCATCGCCCCAAACCACGATGCGCCCGCGTCGTGGCACCAGATTCACCAGCCGGCGAAACGCCAATCGGTAAGCATCGAAATCTGCGTAAATATCCGCGTGATCGTATTCCACCGAGGTGATGATCAGGTCGTCCGGATGGTAATGGAAAAATTTCGCGGCTTTGTCCCAGTACGCGGAATCGTACTCGTCACCTTCCAGAATGAACTCTTCGCCGCCGCCAAGGCCGTAGCTTTTGCCGAAATTCTCGGCGACACCGCCCACCAGGAAATTAGGCTCCTTCCCCGCCACCTGAAAAATCCAGGCCAGCATGGCCGTGGTAGTCGTTTTTCCGTGCGTGCCGCTCACAACAATGGAATGCTTTCCCGGCAGAAACTCTTCCTCCAGAATTTCCGGCAACGAATGGTATTTCAGCCTGCCGTCGAGCATCTCCTCGACTTCCACGTTGCCGCGGGAGATCGCGTTGCCCACCACCACCAGATCGGGCGCGGGCGTAAGATTCGCGGCATCGAACTTCGCCGAAAACGGAATCCCCAGCGATTCCAGTAGCGTGGACGCCGGCGGGTAAACGCCCGCATCCGACCCGGTCACGCGATGCCCGCGTTCGCGCAGCATTCCGGCCAGCGGCGCCATCGCCGAACCCCCAATCCCGATCATGTGTATGTGTTTTGCGTTGGCCAAGTAAGAATCCCCACTCTGCAGCTTGCGGAAAAAGCATCGACCCGTCATTCCGAACGGAGTCTGCGGAGTGAGGAATCTCTCTTTCTTGGGTTTCCGCCCAAGAGTGATTCCTCGCTTCGCTCGGAACGACGAATCAGCCCACTCTTTCCGCAGTCAGTTTATTCGACCACTGCCGGTTCCAGAATTTCCAGCGTACCCTCGCCTTTGGCCTGCAATTTCGCGCGCACGCCTAGCGGAATCGTAAGCATGGGCCGCTTGCTGTGGCCAATGGGCGCGCCATAAACGACGGGAACTCCCAGCGTCGCCAGGATTCGCTCGCAAATTTCTGGAATCGTAGGGCTGCCTGCCACACTAGGTTCGCAATCCGGGAAATCGCCCAGCAATACGCCATGCACGTCTTGCAATTTGCCCGCTTGCCACAAATGCCGCAGTGCGCGATCCACTTGATACGGCTTCATGCCACGATCCTCCAAAACCAGGATCGCTCCTTGTGTATCGGGATCCCAGCCCGTTCCCAGCGTCGTTTGCAGCATCGTCAAGCAGCCCCCGACGATGCGCCCCGTAGCGCTTCCCGTGGCCATACTTTCGCCGCGGAGCGGAATACTCCATTTGGATTTTGTTTCGCCCACGGCCTGCAGAAAGGAGCCTTCGTCAAAGCCGGAAGCCTGATTAGCCCCATAATTGAAACCCGCGGCAACCATCGGCCCGTAAAAACCCGCCCAACTTCGCACCGTGTACATCAGCAGTTGAATGACATTCAGGTCGCTGTAGCCGATGAGGCACTTCGGGCCGAACAGAGACGTGCCCAATCTGAGGTCAACCAGGTAGTTCGCGCCGTAGCCTCCGCGCGTTGCAACCACGCCGTCGATGCTCTTGTCATGAAATGGCTTGCGGAACACCTTGACGAGTTCCTCGTGCCTCCCGGCGAAATACCCTTCCGGCGGCAGCGGCGGCAACTCTTCCACCTGAAAGCCAAGCCGGCGAAGTTCCGCCATACCCGCTGCAACAGCGGCAGGCTCCGCGGGTGACGAAGGCGACACGACGGCGATTCGCGCGCCCTTGCGCAGGGCCTTCGGCTTTTGTAGAAAAATCGAACGGCGCTTCATTCGTGCCGGCCTTCGACCGGGACCACCTCGGTCACCACTCCCTGCCGGTTCAGTTGTTGCACGATCTGTTGCTGTTGGCGCACACTCACGTCCGCTTCGAATTCCACAATGGAGTTCGTGCCCGCCATGGAAACACGAAAATGATTCATCACCACCTTTAGCCCGGCCATCAATTGCTGTATTTCCGTAGCGACATTTTCCGCGTGGCTGGTCGTGAATCGGAACACTCGGACGCGAGCTTTGAGGTGCAGCTTCTCCGCGCCCCAGCTCAGCACGATCAGCCCAAACAACACGATCCCCGTGGCGGCCGCGGCGACTTTATACATCCCTCCGCCTGCCGCCATGCCAATCGCCGCTTCCACAAAAATCGTCGCCGCGGTGGTCATCCCAATGAGCCCTGCGTTGTCTTTCAGGATGGCGCCTGCCCCCAGGAAGCCGATGCCCTGCACGATATTGGAAGCGATGCGCGTGGTGCCGCTATCGCCCCACAGCCGCGCCAACTCATTGGAAAGTATGGTAAAGAGCGCTGTGGCCAGGCAGACGAACGCGCTCGTGCGAATCCCGGCGGGGCGCCGCCGCAAATCCCGCTCCACACCGATGGCCGCGCCCAGCCCGGCCGCAAACAACATCCGCAAAAATATTTCGTGAAAGGAAAGCATCTCCAAACGGCCCTGTCCGTTTCAACGTGAGTTTACTACAAGCCATCTCATAAATGTTTCTCAGGAGACCGAGCGCCCCCCCAAACCTGTCATTTCGACCGGAGGGACGGCGCTTTGTGCCGTCCCGGAGCGGAGAAATCCCTCTTCAGCTTCGGAGTTCAGGATGAGCCAATCTACAGTTTGAATTGCGTCAATTTCAAGAAGCGCCGTGCTCTGGCGTGTATCTCGCTCTTTTTCAGATGCAGCAACCGCTCTAGTCCGAACTTCTCCACGGCGAAGCTGCCCATCACCGAGCCGTACACCATCGCCCGCCGCAGCGCCGCGTCGTTGCTTCCGCCGCTGCCCGCCAAATACCCCATGAACCCGCCCGCAAAACTGTCGCCCGCGCCCGTGGGATCGTGCGGCTCCTCCAGCGGAAACGCCGGCACACAGAAAACGCCGTATTTGTCCACCAGCATGGCGCCGTGCTCCCCGCGCTTCACCACCAGCGTGGAAGGCCCCATCTTGAAAATCGCGCGGGCGGCGCGCAGCAGGTTGTGCTCGCTGGAAAGCTGCCGCGTCTCCGAATCGTTGATCATCAGGATGTCCACGTGCTTCAGCGTCTCTCGCAATTCCGCATTGGTGCGCTCGATCCAATAATTCATGGTGTCCATGGCGGCGAGCTTCGGCTTGCCCTTCACCTGGTGCAACACGTCGCGCTGCAGGTCCGGCGCGATGTTCGCCAGGAACACATATTTCGACGCGCGGTATTTTTCCGGCAAGCGCGGTTTGAACTCCGCGAAAACGTTCAGCTCCGTCGCCAGCGTCACGCGCTCATTCAGGTTTTCCGAGTAGCGCCCCGCCCAGAAGAAACTCTTGCCTGCAGCGCGCTCCAGCCCTTCGATGTCAATCCCGCGGCTGCGGAACACGGCTTCATCTTTCGCGCTGAAATCCTCGCCGACAATAGCCACCAGGCTCACCGCCGTGAAAAACCGCGCGGCCACCGCAAAATAAGTTGCCGCCCCGCCCAGCGTGCGCTCCACCTTCCCGTACGGACTTTCCAGCGCATCATAAGCAACCGAACCCACCACAAGTAGCGCCACGGTGATCCTCCAATTCGCGCTTGCGATCCCCGCTGTCATCCCGAGCGAAGGTCTGCGCCTTCTGCAGACCGTAGTCGAGGGATCGCGGCAACCCGCAAGCTTTATACGCCCAACGCGCCGGGCTCTCCTTCTTGTCATTCCGCCTGCTCGCCGCAGGAGGGACGGGTTGCCGCGACACATCGCTCCAGCGCCAGCGGCGCGACACAAGTTAGCCCAGCCCGTGAGGGCTGGGAATCTTTGCATCACAAATCGAGAGCGCCGTAGGCGCGGCACACCTCAGAAAACTCTTCTCCTCGCCCCCGACAATGTATGAGACAGCCCCCTACGAAACATATTTCCCTATCAGCGCCGCCAAATCCTTCTTCGTCTTCGCCGGAATCACCTTGGGATCCGTCAGAATCGCATGTGCCAGCGCCGTCCCGCACTTGCAACCCCGCCCGGCCGGCATGGTTTTGATCGCCTCACGCAACACGTTTTGCGCGTTGCTCGCGTTCTGGTTCAGCGTATTGATGATTTGCGCCACCGTCACCGAGTCATGTTGCGGGTGCCAGCAATCGTAATCCGTGATCATCGCGATGGTGGCGTAGCACAGCTCGGCCTCGCGCGCCAACTTCGCTTCGGTCGCGTTGGTCATCCCGATCACGTCGAATTCCATGGCCCGATGGAAATTGGCCTCCGCGAGCGTCGAAAATTGCGGCCCCTCCATGCAAATGTACGTTCCCCTGCGGTGCACCGCCACGCCGGATGAAACGCAGGCATCGGCCAGCACCGTGGACAACTGCGCGCATGTGGGCATGTCAAACGTGACATGCGCCACCAGCCCATTTCCGAAAAACGTGGACTTGCGGCCCTTGGTGCTGTCGAAAAACTGGTCTGGCACCAGGAACTCGCCGGGGCGCAGCCTTTCCTGCAACGATCCTACCGCGCTCACGGAAATGACGCGCTCCACGCCCAGCAACTTCATCGCATAAATGTTGGCGCGAAAATTCAGCTCGCTCGGCAGGATACGATGCCCGCGTCCGTGCCTTGCCAGAAAGGCCACTCGTTTCCCTGCCACCTTGCCGACGACAAACGCGTCCGAGGGATCCCCAAACGGTGTCTTCACCCGGATCTCTCGCGTGTCGCTCAGGCCATTCATCCCGTACAGCCCGCTGCCCCCAATCACGCCAATTTCCGCCACCGGGCCCTTGGCGCTGCCCCGCGCACTCTTCCCCTTTGCATTTTTCACACTCGCCATGCGTTTTTCTCCTGGGAATGCCTACCGGTTCAGGTCCACCGGCTCGATCTCGATTTTGCCGTCGCGCTCGTGCAACGTCGCCGCCGCAAAGTCCGGGTCATGCCCGAACACGGTGATCCACCCTTCGCTCACCAGCCGCGGCAGCCACTTGCGCTTGGTCTCCAGCGTTTGCAGCGGATACAAATCGTACCCCATGATCCAAGGCAAGGGGATATGGTGACGTGTCGGCAGCAAATCTGCAACAAACGCCAGCTTCTTCCCGCCACCCACGATTTTCACCGCCTGCATGTCCGCGTTGTGCCCCGGGATGCGTTCCACGGAAATCCCTGGCAGAATCTCGCCATCCCCCTCAATCAACTCCCACTGCCCGGCCTCGGCAATCGGCCGAAAATTCTCCGGAAAATAGCTGGCGCGGTCCCGGTCGCTGGGATTCTCCGCGTGCTCGAATTCCCCGCGCTGCACCATGTACCGCGCGCGGCGATAGGTCGGCACCGCGCGGTTCCCCCTGATGTGCGTGTTTCCTCCCGCATGGTCGAAATGCAGGTGCGTGTTGATGACGATGTCCACCTCATCGGGCTGCACTCCGGCCTTCCCAAGCGCATCCATCAGCGGATCGCCGTCTTGCACGGCGTAAATCGCGCGCTGCTTGGCGTCCCATTTCGTGCCATTCCCCGTCTCGACCACAATCGTTTTCCCCGCTGCGCGCACCAGCAGCGCATTCGCCCGCATGCGTATCCGGTTCTTCTCGTCCGGCGGCGACACCTTCTCCCACAGCGGTTTCGGCACCACTCCAAACATCGCCCCGCCATCCAGCCCGAACGCCCCGCCATCCAAATACCGCACCTCAGCATCCCCAAAATGCATTGCCTTCCCTCACAGGCCACTGCTGCCCTGAGTCGAAATCTAGCCCAAAAATATGTTCACAAAAAAAAGACCAATTGTCATTCCGAGCGAAGCGAGGAATCCGCTTTTCTTCGGCCGCCCGCGCTAAAGGCCAAAGTCCTTGAGCGTGCCCCACCCTTGCCTTATGGGGTGGGCTCTTACGCTCGAACGCCCACCAACCTCTTCTCCTACACTCTTTCACTCTTACACTCTTTCACTTCCGCCTTCTCCTCTCCTACTTCCTATCCCCGCCACCCCTCAATATTTCGCTAACCGCCGTGAACGGATCCATCCTCCTCTCTGCCACCTCCGTAGCCAACTCCAGCAATCTCTCCTCCCCCTCTTTCCCTCCCAGCACTTTCTCCAGCAGCCGCGACTCCACCATCTCCACCAGCCGGTTCTTCCAGTGCTCCACGTGCTTCTTGTGTCGCTCGCCGCTCGTCTCGAAATGTTTACGGAATTCCCCGATGGCCTCGGCCAGCTCCGCAATCCCGCGATTCTCCGTCGCCACCGTGCGCAGCACCGGCGGACGCCACCCATCCCGCGGCATCACCAGCGAAAGCATGGCGCGAAGTTGCTCCTCCAACCGGTCCGCGCCCTCGCGGTCCGCCTTGTTCAACACGAAGATGTCGCCAATCTCCATCAGCCCGGACTTCATGTTCTGTATGTCGTCGCCCAGGCCGGGCACCAGCACCACCACCACGCAATCCGCCAGCCGCACAATGTCAATTTCATCCTGCCCCACGCCCACCGTTTCGATCAGCACCTGGCGTTTCCCCGCCGCATCCAGCAGCAGCGCCACCTCCGCGGTCGCCCGAGCCAGCCCGCCCAAAAATCCCCGCGTAGCCATCGAGCGAATGAAAATCCCGCTATCGCCCGCGTGCCCCTGCATGCGTATGCGGTCGCCCAGAATCGCTCCGCCGGAGTAGGGGCTGGTAGGATCCACCGCCACCACGCCCACGCGTTCCTCGCGCTTGCGGTAGACCGCCGCCAGCCGATCCACCAGCGTGCTCTTCCCGGTCCCCGGCGCGCCCGTGATCCCCGTCAAGTAGGCCTGCCCCGTCGCGGGAAACACTTCCCGCAGCAATTCCTCCGCTTCGGGAGCGTGATTCTCAATCGCGGTAATCGCCCGCGAAACCGCCCGCACGTCTCCCTTGCGGACCCGTTCGGCCCACTGCTTTACGCTGCTATGCATGTCTTTCCAGTAGCTCTCTCAAAGCCCGCGTTATCATCCGCCTATTATTTCTTGCGGGGGAAGCCGGAGTCAAAGGGTGAGTGGTTGAAGTCGATTTATGGGGCGGACCCGGCGGGGGCAGCGGTGTTGGGGAGGATGCGGCCAGGAGCCAAGGACGGTTTATTGACGCATCGCTGGCGGCGTGGTATTACATATTGTAGAGAGTAATGGAGGGGCGATGGATTCAGCGATCACAGTGAAGGGGCAGGCGACCATCCCGAAGGCGATTCGGGAGCACCTCGGGTTGAAGCCTGGGGATCGCGTGAAGTTCTTCGTGCACCCGGATGGAAGCGTGGTGCTGTTGCCAAAGCTCCCCGCGTCCGCGCTGCGCGGGAGCCTGAAGAGCCGGCGCAAGAGGCCGGTCACGATTGCAGAGATGAAAGAAGCCGCGTCGCGGCCGTAAATGATCGGACTCGACACCAATATCCTGGTGCGATACCTGACGCAAGACGATCCGGTACAGTCGGCGAAGGCCACGGAAATCCTGGAAAAGCAGCTGAGTGAAGAAAATCCCGGCTACATCAGCATAATTGTGATGGTGGAGACCGTGTGGGTCCTCGACCGCGCGTACGGCTTCAAGGCGCAGGAGATCGCGGCAGCAATCGAAGGCATCTTGCAGACAGATGTGCTCGTGGTGGAAAACGAGCAGGACGTCTTCACGGCAATGCTTTCCTACAAGGCAGGTGAAGGCGCGTTCGCGGACGTTCTGATCGCCGCGCTCGCGGCCCGCGCAGGTTGTTCGCACACGCTGACCTTCGACCGCAAAGCGGCAAAACTCCCGGCCTTTGCGCTGGCGTGAGGGCGCGAGAGATGGCCCGCATGTACCGCCCCGCCCCTTTCCCATCTGGACACCGGCCCCAAGAAGAAAGTAGAGTGGCCCTCATAGGAGTACAAACGTGAAATCCAGCCACTTATCTGCGTTCGCCTTGGCCGCCGCGCTCTGTATTCTCGCGCTGGCTTCCTCAGCTCAAACGCCACCAAAGACTCCGTCGCCCTCCGGACTCACCCCAGTTCAAACCGAAGAACGGATTAAACAACTGGAGTCCCGCACAGATGCCGCAGAGAAAGCTGCCGCAAGCGCCGCCCTGGAGAAGGACTACATCACCCGCGTCCAAAAACAGTACGAGTCCTACTATGAAAGGGTTCTCAACACCCAGATGTGGACCCTGGGAATTATGGGCTTCGTCCTCACAGCAGTGTTTGGGCTTGCTGCTCGCTTTAGCCTCGATATCTTTGACCGCCGTGTCCAGAGCGCCGTCGCCGAGGCTTCCGCCCAACTCCGGGGGGAGATCACCACAGCGATGAAAAGCGAGCTCGAACTGCTCCGAAAGGAGAACGCCGCCCAGATCAAGGAACTGAACGATACGCTTGAGAAGCAAATTGCCCGTGCCGACGAAGATTTCACTGATCGCTCCAATTTCCAATTTCAGGCTGCCCAAGCTTTGGTCATGGCGGGCGACGGACGAACTGCGTTGGCCATGCGCAGCTTCCATACTGCCTTGGAGGTTTACCGACTCTCTAAAGCCCGGCACCTGATCCCTGCAGGCTACGGAGTGACCACGCTAAATAACATTTTCATAGGGCTCACAAAACAGTTCCCGGGCACATACCAGGAAGAAGCCAAAAAGGAGCTCGAGAACACCTTCTATGACGGCCTCGAAGACGAACTAGCCAACGCGGCGATCGACATTCCATGGCTCGCATCCCTGCTTAGAGAAAGGAGGCAAAAGCCTCCAGCCCCTCCGTCCCCAAACCCGAGCTAATGTCCCCGCGGAATTGTTCAGCGGCCGGCATCCGCCAGGAACGGCCGTTATGAATTGCCCAGCAGTTGCCGCGCAATGACCAACCTCTGTATTTCACTGGTCCCCTCGCCAATCGTGCACAGCTTGACGTCGCGGTAGAATTTCTCCGCAGGATAATCCTTGATGAATCCATACCCGCCGTGGATTTGCACGCATTCATTCGCCACGCGCACGGCCACCTCGCCCAGCCTTGTCATTCCGACCGGAGCGGCTCGATTTGTTCTTCCGCGCCGTCTTCTGGCGCGTCGGGCCGCGTAGTGGAGGAATCGTGGCACCCCTTCCACTTTGAGCGCCACCAACGCTGCGGAGACTGAGAACTGATCACTCATGCCCCCCTCAACACCCCAACAAGCACCGTACTTCCAGCAAACCGGTCCGCAAGGAAATCACGCCTTGCCCTGATCCCTCGACTCCGGCCCGGCAAAAACCGCCGGTCCTCCGCTCGGGATGACACACAGGGGAGCGCAATCCCCCCATAAACCTCCTGCCAGTTCGTTCCCCTCACCACTCCACCAACCACCACTTGTCATCCCGCCTGCCCTGAGCGGAGCCGAAGGGACCGGAGCGGCCCGATTTTCTCTTCCGCGCCGCCTTATGGCGCGTCGGGCCGCGGAGTGGAGGGATCGTGGCAACCCTTTTACTTCAAATCCTGTCCTGCCATACTAACCATCTATGGCTGTTTACCATGTCTATATCCTGGCAAGCGCTTCTGGCGTCCTCTACACCGGCGTAACCAATTTCCTCGAACGCCGCGTAGCCCAGCACAAAGCCAAGCTTAACCCTGGATTCACCGCAACCTACGACGTCACTCGACTCGTCTATTTTGAACCCTTCACGGACGTGCGTGCCGCCATCAGCAGGGAAAAACAAATCAAAAACTGGCGCCGCGAAAAGAAGTTGGCGCTTATCCGGGCGCTCAATCCCACATTTGGTGAGCTTAGCTTGACGCCCCACTTGCCGAACCCGCACCGAAGAAAAGGCGGCGCTTAGCTTCTGCCAAGCAGCTGCCGCGCAATCACCAGCCGCTGAATCTCGCTCGTCCCCTCGCCGATGGTGCACAGCTTGACGTCGCGGTAAAACTTCTCCGCCGGATAATCCTTGATGAACCCGTAGCCGCCGTGGATTTGCACGCATTCATTCGCCGCGCGCACGGCCACCTCGCTGGCAAACAGCTTTGCCATGCTGGATTCCCGCGTGAACCGCGCATCCTTCCGGTCCGCCAGCCACGCTGCCTGGTACACCAGCAGCCGCGCCGCTTCCACTTCCGTGGCCATGTCCGCCAGCTTGAACTGTATGG